>Ga0310125_10001055_pt1 | contig 13661 bp, 10 predicted proteins | sample CB11b_Tmax_Bot8__FD_203508 | JGI IMG/M metagenome (GOLD analysis project Ga0310125, IMG submission 203508) | Marine microbial communities from Western Arctic Ocean, Canada - CB11b_Tmax_Bot8 | ecosystem: Environmental > Aquatic > Marine > Oceanic | place: Canada: Western Arctic Ocean | collected... | reverse complement strand
GTGAGTTGGGATTTGATCGCTTTGTTGTTTACAAAATCTGAAAATTTCATGTTGGTTCTGTCCTTTCACTTCACAATATCTCACCGTTTTCGCAATTCATCACATCGCAACGTCCGCTAAACATGTCCTGGTTCCTGTCGACAACTGAGGCCGTAGCGAGTCATTATTGTCCGTCAGAGTGCCTAGCGAAAACTGCAACAAGAATGCGTGCCTCGATGAAAACAAGTTGCCACCGCGTTATCAGCTGCTGTCAGTTTTTCAGTCGCTTCCGCCAAGTTTTAATTTGGATATCAAGCTGATTGTCCGGTGTGAAAATGTAGTCGATTGTACCTTGGTGCTCTCAACACTTTAGTCGTCCGTGATTTCACTATCCACAGGCAACTCTTGATGTTTGAGCGAGGACGCGCGATGTGCTTGGGTCAGTTTCTCCTTATGTCGACGAATTTGTTGTTCTAGTTTGTGAATCGTACCTTCAACCGCTGTCATTAACGAGCCAGAGGTTTCTGTAGCAATGAAATCATCGGTGTGTTCAGCAGAAACTTGCATTTCCACTTTGACGGCGGTTTCGTCTTTAACATCAGCCGTGATATTGATTGCGGTAAGTCGTTCAAAGAAACGACGAAGCTTGGTTGCCTTTTCCGATTTGCATTCCTGAGTGCGTTGGCTGAGATGTCCGTGCCTTGCCGAAATATTGATTTGCACCAACGATCCTCCTTTGATAACAAAATCCTCATGATTTGTTTGCGTGGGGCAATTTTCGCCTTCGACGTAGCGAGTCCTCTATTCTACTCGGAGGTTGCAGGTTGGACAAACGCAAAGCGGTGGACGAGGGGGAGTTAAGAAAATCAGCCAAACATCTATATTCTAGCTGTTCTCGGTGGTGATGGGCACCCCCTTTGCCGGTGGTCAACGAGCCTACCGATTAGGGTATCGAGGGAAAAGCGATTCCCCTTGGGAATTCTGAGAAACATTATTTCTACAGTTTTTGACTGTGATGCGTACTGTACGTTCCATGGTCCACCTCTGTGAGGGGCAGCTGCAGGGAGCGTTTGTATCATTCGGCAGTTTGCTGGCGATAGTCCGTTGGTGGCTGTTGGTAAGCGATCTTTCCTGCTTGAAGTCGTTTCCGCCAATTCTGCACAGAAGGGCGACGTCGGACGTGACGATGCTGTGGTGCAAAGGAAAGGGTTTTTCCTGTGACGAATTTGAGATTTTGGAAGCTTAAAACGCGGTAAATCAGTTTTTCATGATCGAGATATTCAACCAATTGTGTTGCTGCCCCGTCTTGCAGTTGCTGTGGACTATAGCGCTGTAGCAAGCGTAGCAATTCTTGAGCGTCCTGACCTCGCTTTTTCTGAAGCGACAGCAAGACGTTCTCCGACGTTTCCGCGTTGCGAGCCAATGCACCAGTAATCGCATTAAAATATTCGTTCCACCACAATTTATGGCGTTCATTATTGAATGCATCGATCATTGAATCAAACGAATCCAGTTCGCCAGTGTGACAAAGTCCCAGTAGGGCCAGCGCGCCAATCTCGTGACGACGATCATGGGCTAACTCAGAAAGTAAAAGACTCAAAGACTGTTCGGTATCAATTTGTGTTTCCAAATCAATCGATGCTGTTTTAAGAATGCCGTGGATGTTGTTTGGCTCAAGCCAGGCGGGCGATTGATCAACTGCTTTTGTGGCACCCATGGATTGGTTGATCAGTTCTAGCTGCTGTCCGGACTGCAAAGTAACCGGCGCTAGTCCTGTTTCGATCCATGCCACGCTGGCCTGCAGCGGTTGGAGCCGAACGATTGTGCTGGCCGGATGATCCAGTGGATCGGTGCCAGGATAATGAACATTTGCAACTTCTACGGAAACGGCACTTTCCTCACCCTCGAATCGGATGTTGCCCTCGCGGTTTCCTAATCGAAGCGAAATTTCATGACCGTTATCGTTGTTTTGTAAAAGGAGTCGTCCGTACTGCAGCGATATCACAAAGCCAGCAGGTCCACCGGAAGGAAAGTCCAATGATGATCCTCCGTCAATCGTTAAAATGGCCCCAGTATTTAGCTGCAATTGAGGTTGATATGTCGGTAAGGCAATCACCCGATCATTAAGAGAGATTCCTGACTCAGCTGCCAGGCGAATCCAGACGCCTTGTACTTCATCCCAGCGAGCTAATATATCTTTTGGTGTTGTTAACTTACCTAGGTTCGTGCCTGTTATTAGGTCAGTAGGATCATTCGAGGGTGTTTCCTCCTGTTCGCTCGTCGTCGGTCCGTTTACCGGAAGCAGTTCCAAGGGAACTTGCTCAGTGTCGCCGTTTGCCAATTCTTCTGATTCGGTGGAGACCGACTGTGCAGGATTGACCGGGTCTGGATCTTCGTTGCCGAGTGTTTCCCCAAGATTCTTTGGTGGATTTGCTGATCCGACAAGTGAAGGATTGTTGGAAAAACCTACTGGTAGGGCTCCAATTTCATCAATCTCCAACGGGGTATCCCGAGAGACGTGATTCTCTGAAGGTTCATCAAGGGGCTGATGTAGGGAGGTTGACGTCGGCGAGGAGACCTCCGGCGCGGTCCGGGTTTCCACTGTTCCTTCGCTTGGCTGCGCCAAATGTAAAGCGCTACCGTTAGGGGTATTCATGCCACTTTCCATTGTGACCGATCGTTGATTGACTTGTTGATCGACCGTATTGAGAAAGACAAATCCAAGAATGGGATGTGCCGCGTCAAATTCACCGAGGGCGCGAAGCCCCAACAATGTTACGAATGTCGCCAACACGATCGTTGCCGCCAGAGGCGCCCAACGAATTCGCGATTTCTCTCGCAAATAATCGGGCGCCTCACGTTTTCGTTGTGAAAGACGTGGCGCGTCAAATGGTGTGTCTGAATTGACAACCTGTTTTGGAGGAGGAGTGTTACTCGCGGTGGATGTTTCCAGAAGTGTTTTTGAACGATCTTGTTCCTCTACGGGTTGGATTCGATACATTCGTTGCCGTGTTTCAGGTGCAACCTCTGCGGGCTCACCAAGTACCAACGTCAGAACCTGATGACACGAGGCAACCTCAGCCAGATGAACATCCGATTCGAGACACACTTTTTCAAAGTCGGGAACTTTTTCAGCTTCTAAATTGTTGTCCAGATACTCGGCAACGGAATTGGCATTCAATCCCAAACCGGTGCCTTTGAGTTTGGGTGCTGAAAGTCGCAGTCGCCGTACACTGCCACGTATCCGATGGACGAGCCCTGTTGCAAACTCACTCTCCTTAACCTTTTCCCGAATTTCCGCCACGTCGTTAGGCTCGAGAATGTCATCCAGATATGCTAGCATTGATCGTAGTGTAAGACGCATGGGTGTTTTTCTCGATCGTGAACGGGTTTCTATTGTGAATTGTTTGTTGACTTTCAATTTCCCGAATGATCATTAGGGAAAGGACAGAAAGTGCAGTGACAAAAGTATTTACGATTCAGGATCATGTAGGATGCTGGGGTTCGCAGCTACCCATCTTCCTGCAGGTGGCGTCATCTATCTTGTTTAGTACCAAAAACTTGTCGGTTTCGTACATGGCAAGAAAAAAAGATGGCCCTAGTTGGGATCAACTTTGATTAGCCAGTTGGCGAGAGCGCAACCAGAGCGCCGAGAGAAATGAATCCCATTAAGAATGCTACCACCAAGGGATGTACCATCGCCGGAGCGATGACCGGCGGTTCCATTTGCCAGCGGTTTCGTTGTTCCCAACCATTGACCGTCCTTCGCCACTGAATCGGTTCCTGCTGGTGGGATTTGTCTGTGCTATAGCCCCTTAATTCGTGGTCGCCAGATCCAGCGATGGTACCGGCTGTTGCAAGGCTGATGATCAAAAGAAGAGAAACAGTTGTGAGCCAAAGAACGCGCTGTATGACGACTGTGGAGAGCTTTTCTGGATGGGTAGGTGAATTGAAAGTTTGGCGACAGTTGGACAGGTTACCGACGCCCCCATCGGTAGTGGAGAGGTTGTTATCAGAAACAGAATCGTTAGAAAAGTTGCAAATCACACCGTTGAATATTTGCAAGCGGTGGGCCGACCACGATTTAAATGACTGCAATTTATATAACGTGAATTGACAACATGGTTTAGCTCAGTGGACGAGGGGATCTGATGTTGATTTGGAACAACGTGGCACGATTTCCATGATGCGAATGGACATCGAAAAGGAATTGTGCTGTAACGGGATTGACCGGTTTGCTCACATCCGTTTTTCGATAACCAAAGAAGGTTACCAGGCCTCATCTTTTCTGTGTTGGCTGAGCCGTTGTAGAAATTTTCGACCGGGTGGGCGGGAAAAATCCCATGGTCAGGGGAATCAGGTGTCGTTAGGCGTCCCTACCAAGATGTCGGAGGAAATTCAAGGAATCTTTGTTAGTTTTAGGAAACAGTCAACTTGTAACAATTTCGTTTTTATGTTTGGGGTTTGGTGTTTTCAGTGGGTACAATAGGAGTGTCCTTTCAGGATCATGGTGGACGATTTAAGAGTCTTCCAAAACGATCGAGGCATGCGTTTCGTGACGGTTAACGTGTTGGGTGAGAGATCATGTCAAAATCGAAGCGACAATTTCGGCAGCAGCTGCTCAATGAAGCGGAGGGGTATCTGGAATTGATTCTGGTATTTGTTGACCGTTGGGCGTTGGCGACTGCATTGCGTGATCGTTTGGCATACCGTGCTTTAGATTGTCTGAACCGAATCGACTGGCCAGAAGATCAACAGGGAGAAGTGTTTTATCTAAAAGGCCAGGCATATCGTGCTATGGAACGTTACAGTCAGGCGGTTCCGTTATTGCAAACGGCGGCCCAACTTGAGTCTTTTAGTGTGCCGGTTTGGTTAGCTCTTGGCTGGTGTTACAAGCGCATGAATCGATTGGATTTAGCGATAGAATCCCTGGAGGAAGCGAGTGAAGTGAATTCGGAACAAGCAATTATTCAGTATAACCTGGCCTGTTATTGGAGTTTGGCAGGCAATGTCGACCAGGCAGTTTTTTATCTTTCACGCGCATTCGACATCGATACCAATTTTCGCAATCTTGTTTCTGGTGAATCCGATTTTGATCCAATACGTTCTGAGGCCGAGTTCAGGATGTTAAACGGGCTCATTGCTTAGCGGGCTCATGGCTACAACGGAATGTTGATCGACGGCTTGGAGACAGTCAGTGGAAGTCGCTTTTCGACTTCTCAATCGGTGATGATCGTTGGTCCGTGCCACTCACGGGATCGCTGGGGATGCTGGCTAGACATCGTTGACTTGTCCATTCCAGCGAACGAACCCTTCCATAGCTTCGTACTCGGCAAGTCCCAGACGATCGTAAATTTGGGCCGTTTCGCAATTTCGATCTTCCGCGCGTTTCCAGAATTCACGCATATCTGGGCCCGGGAACAGGGCCCGGTCTTTTTGAGATTCGTGTTTAAAGATGGCATTACGTTTGCGGGAAACTTCGTGGGGACTGAGAGGCACAGCGATTTCGATTTCGTGCGGCTCCCATTCATGCCATGCTCCGCGATAAAGCCAGACATCACAGTCAGAGTACCACGTTTTGTTTTGAATTCTTTCAATGGCCCGCAGAATGGCCCGCAAGCAGATGCGGTGGGTGCCGTGTGGATCGGACAGGTCACCGGCGGCATAGATCTGGTGAGGTTGGATCGTTTGAAGCAGTTGGACGATCATTTGAACGTCCGCTTCTGACAGTAGCCGCTTTCGCACACGTCCGGTTTCATAAAAGGGCATATTCAAAAAGTGAAGTCGTTTAACTGGCAGCCCACAGCTGCGGGCGGCAGCTCGTGCTTCACCGTGACGGATTAATGATTTGATTTGTTGCACTTCGGTGCTGTCGACTTGTCCAGGTTTTTTATGTTTCAGGAATTCATCAACGTGGTTTTCTAATTCGTTCGTTCGCACTTCATCGATGCCGAACTGACGGTTAAAAGCTGTAGCGAATTCCGTAAAACGAATAGCATCATCGTCAAAAACGGCAATGTTCCCCGAGGTCTGATAAGCAACGTGTACCTCGTGGCCATGTTCGACGAGTCGAATCAGAGTACCACCCATGCTGATGACATCGTCGTCGGGATGGGGTGAAAACACGAGAATGCGTTTTGGAAAGATGTCGTCGTGAGGATGAGGACGATCACCCGGTTGTCGGGCATGTTCGGGTTTCCCCCCAGGCCAACCTGTGATCGTGGCTTGTAATTGCCGAAAGACATTCAGGTTGATGTCGTAAGCGGGCCCCCGTTCGGCAAGTAGATCCTGAAGTCCTTCCTCGTTATAGTCTTGATCGGTCAACTTCAAGATGGGCTTGTTGACATGCTGTGCCAGCCAAATTACCGCCTTTCGAATGGTATGGTCTTCCCAGGGAACTTGACCCAAAACCCAGGGGCACTGGAATCGCGTCAGTTTCGCGGCGGCTGCCTCGTCCAATACGATCTGGGCACTTTGATGCTCTTGTAGAAAACTTGCTGCGACCGACGAATGGACGGCATCTTCTACGGCACGTGCGATAATGACCGCCTTATGTTCGCCAAAAGCAAGCAAGACCAGGCGGCGGGCCATCAGGATTGTGCCAACTCCCATGGTGAGCGCTGTTCGGGGAACATGCTCTTCTCCGAAAAAATCACTCGCTGCGTCGGTGCGCGTGATACGATCCAGGGTGATGAGCCGTGTGCGACTCGATTTTCCCGAACCTGGCTCATTAAAACCAATGTGTCCCGTACGGCCGATTCCGAGCAACTGAAGGTCGATCCCGCCCACCGCTGCGATTTCGTTTTCGTACGATTCACAAAAAGCAGGTACTTCCTCTGGCGGCAATTTGCCGTTAGGGATGTGGACATTATCTGGATCAATCTCCAGGTGTTCGAATAAGTGTTCACGCATGAAGCGGTCGTAACTCTGTAATTCATACGGCTGCATGGGGTAATATTCATCCAAGTTGAATGTTACGACATTACCGAATGACAGATTTTCTTCGCGATGCATACGAATCAATTCGTTGTACACACCCACCGGTGATGAGCCTGTCGCAAGTCCCAGCACGCACAGCTTACCGTCTTTCGCTCGAGCTCGGATGAGGTCGGATATCTGCCGGGCAACCGCCAGGCTCGCATCACGTGCGTTGCGATAAACTTGACAAGGTACTCGTTCCTTTACCGTCATTGGACTTGGCTCCAATGTCGTAGCTGAAACCGGGTCGGTACCAATTAAAGTATCCATCACGAGGGCCTTTTTTCTCAGTTTTCAGTCGATCATGTTGGCGCGGTTCGGTTTCTCAAGACCGAACGACTCACGGCTCTCAGAAATTTGGTATCCGAGAGAACCGGTTGGAGATGTCGGAAGTTTGACAGTGTACGAAACGTATTTGGGACGGCAACACCGTGGCGTTGGCCGTTGAAGAATATCAACGCGTGGTTTGGCAGGTACATGTCGAGTCTGCTTGAGGGGTTTTATCGGTCGTTTTCGGCATATAAGTTACCTTTCCGAAACGCCTCTGACATTGCCTTGGGTACTTCTGCCTCAGCGAGAACCAGGCTGGCTCGGTTATCCGCTACCTTGGCTTTCATTTCTTGTTCGGTAGCGAACGCATCGGCGCGCCGTTGCTCAGCTCGTGCTCGAGCAACACGGGTGTCTGCTTCTGCTTGATCTGCCTGGAGGCGGGCACCGATATTTTCCCCGACATCAATATCTGCAATGTCAATCGAGACAATTTCAAAAGCGGTTTGAGCATCCAGACCGCGGTCCAACACCGCCTTGGAAATCAATTCAGGATTTTCTAAGACCGTCAAATGTGAATCGGACGAGCCAATTGATGAAATGATGCTCTCTCCGACTCGGGCGATGATTGTTTGCTCGGTGGCGCCACCGATCAATTGCGATAAGTTCGTACGGACCGTAACGCGAGCACGAATCTTCAACTCAACACCGTTCTTGGCAATTGCGCTCAACGTGGTTTTGCCGCTGCGCGCTAGATCGGGACAATCGATAACCTTAGGTTGAACGCTGGTGCTGACTGCTTCCAGGACATTACGTCCAGCGAGATCGATGGCTGTTGCCCGGTCAAAGTCGAGATCGATCCCTGCTCGTTGTGCTGCGATGATTGCATTGATTACTGCCATCACATTGCCTCCAGCCAAGAAATGGGCCTCCAGCCGTTGAGTGCTAATTCCCGTTTTTCGGTTGACATCCAGCCCGGCTTGGACAGCCATGATTTTTGCCGTTACGATCACCCGGGGGCTGACCTGGCGGAATCCCATTCCAATCAAGCTAGGTATTTTCACATCTGCGCTGGCCATGTATGCCTGTAGCCAAATGTTGCCATACACGATCGCAATGATCGACATCACGATTACAAACAACATCAACAGGGCAAGGATCACGATAGCCACGATTCCATTTGGCTTATCGAGAAAATTCTGACCCAAAAGTGCAAATGGATAAGTCGAAAGCATGGGCGCCGTTAAGTCGAAAGCAAAGAGAGATGGCATAGTAAAGTCCTGTCGAGGGGGTGCCGGCAGCTTTATCAGCACATGATACCGGATTGGTGAGGGATTGAATAGCCAACCCGAAGTGCTCGTTTTGAGATCTCCCTTGGCTTTCTATGGGCGATTACGTTGATGCATCTTCGCTAGCGTGTCTTCGTGATCCAGCCCCCGCCGAGGACACGATTGCCCTCAAAACAGACCACGGCTTGTCCCGGTGCAATTCCTTTGCAAGGTTGCAGGAAGGAAACATGAAGACGGTCTTCTGGCATTCGTTGTACGGTTGCAGCCTGGGCCTGGCTGTTGTAGCGGACCTGCACGGTACATTCGAACTGCTCACCAGGAACGTCGGCTAACCAATTGGTGTTGTCCGCCCAGAGTTCGCTGCAGGAAAGGTCGGTTTCGCGCCCGATGATTATCTGCCGAGTTTCGCTATCGATCCGAACAACAAAACGAGGTTCTCCAAAAGCGATGCCCAGCCCCTTTCGCTGGCCAATCGTGAATCGCTCAATCCCCTCATGTTGGCCAACCACTTGTCCGTCGGTAGTGACGATGTCACCAGAGGTGTCCACGTCCTGGCGTCGTTGTCGGATGAATTGGTCGTGTTTACCCGTGGTCACAAAACAAATTTCCTGGCTGTCACGTTTCTGAGCTACGTCCAGGCCGAGTTGTGAGGCTCGTTCGCGAATCCAAGCCTTTTGATAGCCACCGACCGGTAGCAACATGCGCTGGAGTAACTTACGGTCAATTCCAAAGAGGACGTACGATTGGTCCTTTCTTGGATCTGTGCCACGGTGCAATTCAATCTCCGAAATGTCATCGTCGGAGGAACTCAACTGGGCATAGTGACCCGTGGCCACGTAGGTGGCATCCACGCTGTCGGCATAGTCGAATAGCTTGCCGAATTTGATCCAGTTGTTGCACATCACACAGGGGTTAGGAGTTCGGCCACGGGTGTACTCATCGACGAAGTAGTCCATGATCCGGCCGAATTCCTCCTCGAGATTCAGGGCATAAAACGGAATTCGCAGCCGGTCGGCCACTCGACGAGCATCTTCAGCGTCCGCAGCGCTGCAGCAACCCTGTTTGTGGTCCAGACGTGGTTGGACAATCGGCAGGGTGACGGGCGGACTCTTTGCTGGAGAATTTGTTGAGGACGATGCCATGGAGTGGCATTCTGTTGAACACGCGACCGGTGATTGTTCGCCGTGTCGCATGAAGACGCCAATTACCTCATGGCCGCCTTCCAATAACAATTGAGCGGCTACGCTACTATCGACGCCACCGGACATGGCAAGGACAACGCGGGACATGGGAAGATCGGGGATCGAGTGTTGGGCTCTGAGGACGAAAGCGAGTCTACCGGTAGTGATTGTCTACTGCAAGTGAGTCCGTCTATCGGAAAACCACGTCTGTAAGGTATATTAGTGTTGGTCGAGGGGGAAGTTGACCCTCGATACTCCTTACTCGATTACTTAAATTACTCGATTACTTAAAGAATCCGATGGACAAAGAACTAATCGACCGCGCCGAGGCGATCCACCAACGTCTGATACAGCTGCGAGACTCTCTTTGACTTTGCTGGCAAGAAAGAATCCATTAGCCAGATCGAGCAGCGCATGGGGGCTCCTGAATTTTGGGACAATCAGGAATCTGCACGCCAGGTTGTCGCTGATTTAAAAGCCCTGAACGTGATTGTCAAGCCGATTGAGGATATCAACTCCAGTTGTGGAGACATGGCTGCAATGCTGGAAATGGCTGAAGAAGATGAGGCGTTTGCTGCCGAGGTTGTCCATGAAATTGCTCGTCTGGAAGAGCGGTTGGATGAGCTCGAGTTGAAGTCGCTCTTGGATGGAAAGCATGATGCGGCGGGTGCGATCATGACGATTCATGCGCGCGATGGGGGTACCGATGCCAACGACTGGGCCGACATGCTTTTGAGAATGTATATCCAATGGTCTCAAAGGCAGGATTACGATGTAGAAATGCTCGACCGCGCTGAAAATGACGAAGCAGGGATCAACAATGCGACGATTGCAATCCGTGGTCCGATGGCTTACGGGCGATTGAAGGGAGAAACCGGAATGCATCGTTTGGTGCGGATCAGTCCTTTCAATTCAGAAGGGAAACGTCAAACGAGCTTTGCAGCAGTCGATATCACCCCTGAAATATCTGATCATGTTCAAATTGAGATCAATGATGCGGACGTTCGTGAGGACACCTATCGCGCCAGTGGTGCTGGTGGCCAGCACGTTAACAAAACCGATAGCGCTGTACGATTGACCCATCAGCCTACGAGGATTGTGGTTCAGTGCCAGAATGAACGCAGTCAACACAAAAATCGGGCGACTGCCTATAAAATGCTGCGTGCAGCCTTGGCTCGTGTGGAAGAAGAGAAACGCGAAGCTGAGCAGGCCCAGAAATACAAAGATCAGGCACGCGTTGGATTTGGTTCGCAAATCCGAAACTACTTTTTACATCCCGATCAGCGAGTCAAGGACGTGCGCAGCGGATTTTCAATGGGTAGTTTTCACAGCGTGCTGGATGGCAATATCGATGGATTTTTGGACGCTTACCTGCGTTGGCGCGTAAAACGCTCTTCGTAATGGATGGCTTTTTTATGATTCATGCTGATACATGTGACGCTATCCAGTTGCAAGCAGTGGATGTCGACGGCAAAGGGTTGCGCATCGTCTTTCGTCATCAAGGTGATCGTTATGGTCACGAAATTTTCTGGATCGATGGTGATCGGGAAGTGGGCGTTTTGAAATCCTGCGAGGGAACTTCGGATCAACGATGGCCGCTCAGCCCTCCCTGGCAATCGCTTGAATTGGACGGCGGATCCATGGGCAGGCCAACGGCATTTTTGCTTGGAATGGCTGGTAACAGCCATTGGTCGATGAGTGTTCAGGTCGAAACGGCCCGTCGGCGGGCCGTTTTTGACGTGGCATGCCGTCTGCGACAGCCGCCCGATTTTCTGGGAACCTCTTATGAAGTCATCGGAGACTGCGACCTGGTGCCGTACCAACGGGGCGCTTTGGTTTCACTTGGCGAGAGTCATGGGGCTGTGTTAGAAAAGGACACAACACCAATAGCTGTCGCATGGGGCGATGCAGAGGCAGCAGTGGATGTCCGACTGGAGAACCGTCGGATTGAACTGTTGCCAAATGGCATCGTGTCACCGTTGCCCACCACTGTGCGCTGGAAATTTGAGGTTTTTGCTCCGTAATCGGTACTTGATTTTGGCTTCCTAATGGGCGAGAATTTCCACGCAGAAACAGAAATACCCGGTTCCGAACCTATTTTGCACTTTCTAGTGGAGCAGCGGCGGCGATGGTCTTCGAACACATCGAAAAGTTAAAGCAAGAATACACCGACAAATTTGTAGTCGTTGACGATGGACGTCCTGAGTTGCGGCGGTTCTCCGGCCTGACGGGCCTGGTCAAGACTGTCAATATGAATGGGAATGCGTTGGTCGAGTTTGATGGGCTCAACAACGTCGGGTGGTATGACATAGAGGTTGATTTTCTGAAAGTTGTCGACAAGCCAGTGCCCAAAGAGCCGGCGTCCAAGCCCGTCAAGGTGGCAGCCGCACCAAAAAAGGCTCCTGTGAAACAAGATGCCTCAGCTTTGACAAAGGCGCGTACGACCGATGGGAAAAAGGGAGCTGCAATGTCGGTCGAAGACGTTTTGGCTGCCGCACGAGGTGGTGAGTCGAGTACCGCTGCCAAACCGGCCGCCAAGTCCGATCCAAGTAAGATGAGTGTTGAAGACGTTTTGGCTGCCGCACGAGGTGGTGAGTCGAGTACCGCTGCCAAACCGGCCGCCAAGTCCGATCCAAGTAAGATGAGTGTTGAAGACGTCCTGGTCGCAGCTCGAGGAAATGCGCCAGCAGCAAAGTCTCCAGCAGCGGCTGACAAAAAGGAAGATGCGGTTTCCAGTCTGGCGGACCAGCTGGAAGCGGCGCGAAAACCCAAATCTGCCGCTGCGGGCGGGTCATCGGGGAGTGCGCCGTCCAAAATTGACCCAAAAAAAATGAGCGTCAAGGAAATCCTGGCTGCAGCTCAGGCAAATACACCTGCCGCCCCGGCTGAGACAGCCCCGGCTGAGACAGCCCCGGCTGAGAGCGAAGCGGCGCCAGCTGCCGACGGCCCATTACCAACGGACACCCAGGCCATCATCGAGTTTTGTCAGCAACGCGATGCGTCTTAACGCGAGTTTTTTGGGTTGAATCGTTCGTGTCCTTCTCCAAGCGCCGTCATTGGGCTCAACCGCCAATTTCGTCCAACAAATCATTGATTGGATTCAGGTAAGCGGCTGTGAATATCTTGAAAATCATCACAATCAACATCACCGTCACCAGGCACCACACGGCATAGCCGATGAGGGTTGTGATGACGGTCATCGCTGATTTGGCTCGATCTTCGTATTGGCGAGACAGAATTGCCATCGTTTCCGACGTGCGGCCAGTTTCCTCGCCTACCTGCATCGCCTCGAGGTAGTCATTTGGATAGACTCCCGTGTGCCGCAATGCCTCATGGACCTGTTCACCGCGTTGCAGGGCTGCGTCTACAGACGCGATGTGTTGTGTGAAGTAGGGTGCCCGCGTACTCCGTTGGGCCAGTTGAAGTGCTGGTCGTATGCTCATCCCCGTATTGGTGGTTAGCGCCAGGGACCACGCCATGCGCGATAGGACCAAGGTCTGCAGGGCTGCACCGATACTCGGAAGTTGGAACAGGAAATATTGCAGTGGCAGTGTCCAGGGAGCCTGCAGACTGATTGCCCGCACAATAAAATAGACACACCAGCTGATTGCACCCACCATGAAGAGGAATTTAATCACACCCTGGACACCGGTCAGTCCAAAACCCAGCACATCGATAGGCTCCTTGCCGATCATTCCCAGCACGTAAATGAACACGCTGATCACACCAATTGCAGAGACCAGTTGAATGACCGGCCAGGCAATCACTTTCAAAAAATCCCGTCTCAGACCGAGCAGGTGCTGATAGTGATCTGCCAGACGTAAAAATATCTGATCCAGTTTGCCAGTTTGTTCTCCGACGGCAACCATTTCATGGACCAGTTCGGGGAAAAATTTTCCCGTCTTCTGAAACGCGGCTGACATCGACTCTCCAACGGTGGTTGCTTGAGCGATCAAATGAGATTGAT
>Ga0310125_10001053_pt1 | contig 13679 bp, 14 predicted proteins | sample CB11b_Tmax_Bot8__FD_203508 | JGI IMG/M metagenome (GOLD analysis project Ga0310125, IMG submission 203508) | Marine microbial communities from Western Arctic Ocean, Canada - CB11b_Tmax_Bot8 | ecosystem: Environmental > Aquatic > Marine > Oceanic | place: Canada: Western Arctic Ocean | collected... | reverse complement strand
TATTGCAAACAGCAAGCGGGCTTAAGCGGAAAAAAACTTATACATGGATTCGGGGCAAGAAATATAAAATCTTAAAACAAATCATATTCGAGACGAGCGGTTGACAATCATTGCAAGTTGGTGTGTTGTGGAAAGGGGGCCACAATGATTAAAGTTTTGTATCGATTCGCCTGGGCTGTGTGATGAAAATACGGACCATTGTTCGTATCCGTACCCGGGACAGGGGAGCGTGGTGATAACTACCGCAGGTGACGGGCCTGCTTGGCGAAACTGATGTAATGCCAGGCAAGGTTGAGGTAAAGACGAGGTGGATGCTATTGCCAGGCGGCACGCTGTCATAGTCGGCTTGCCCGGGGTCGTCGGTATCGCCTGATACAGATCAACCCGGCACACAATACGCTCAGGACGGCAGGTTCGGGTACCAGGGTGTTTTGGCCTGCGACTTGTCCCCAATGGCTGCCAATGATGCCCAAATCATCGATGCCCACCTCACCGTTAAAATTAAAATCACCATTCATCCATAACTGATCGAACATGTAGGCGTGTGTGCCCCAGATGGCCAGGTCAGTAATGTCAACCCTGCCATCAAGGTTGGCATCACCGGGTATGTTCATTCCAGGAAATTGAGAGTTGAAAAGGAGGTTGCCCAGGTCATTGAACTGCAGCCCGATGACACCGCTAGGTTCGTCGAAAGTGATCCAGTCATAGAAACCAGGTGCCATTTGAAGATTAAAAATATTGAGTGGTTCATCCACGAAAGCAGTGGGGAACAGCAGGTTCATTCCGAAAATGCCGTCGAGCGTAAACAATTCATTCGTAACCGGGTGTTCAATCGAAATATCAAGTACAAGCACCGGCACATCGGTGTATTGCAGGTGTCGCAGGTCATTGTCATTGGCTGCATTGCCTTCCATGGTTCGTACTAGCAACGAATCAAGGAACAGGCCACTCGCCTTGACTTGGCCGCCAACCCCCCCAAGCGTCAGTTGGAACTGGTTCGGGACGGTGGATCCATCAGCAATGTATTCAAGTATCGGATTGCTACTGTCGGTTCCTGCTCCGGGGCGATACTGGACACCCAATTGTTCTATGAGGTGTTGAGCAAAAATCGTGGCGGCGCCACCGGTGTCAAATAGGATGCTGCCCGTAGTCTTTGATCCATTGAATTCAATGGTGACTCCGGGTACATCGCTCTGCTGGCCGGATGGGGATGTCGGGTTTGGGCCAATGAAGGGGTTATGTGCAAGGGTTGGTGGTTGTGAGCCGGGACCGGTCGTATTCGTGAAGTCATCGAAGGACGCATAGCTCGTGCGGATATGCAGGTTGGTGGGGGGTATGCCTGGATCTGAATCGGCTGATGCAGGATTAAATGGAGGTGGATTGGCCGAATCATATGCATAGGTTGAAATCGTTAATCCGGTGACCAGATCTAGAAGATCCACGTCGCCGAGCACAACTGAATTAACACCACGCGAATCCATGACCACGGTTTTATCATCGAACAACGGCATCCCCAGTACATTGACCTGTGACATTTGGCTCAAAAGATCGTCGAAGATGCTGCCCGTGTTGCTGCTGGGCTGGCTGGTAATTGCTCGAAGTGGTGGATAAACGTGGTTGTAGTGACTGTTGAAGTAATCATTATTGACTGGGTCACTCGGGTTGTTGGGGTTGGGTAGATTGTCGAGATTAAACGACGGAGTTTTTGGTCCAAGTTGCACGTACAAGGGTTCGGTAATCCCAAAATGTTCGCTGCCCGCTACACCAGCGTCTACAAACCCCCAACCCTGTTCCTGGGGGATATCAAAATCCTGAACAATCAGATCAGCCAGAAGCACAGAACTGGCACCGGTATCGAAAAAACCTTCAATGTTGTAGGTCGGGATCTCCTCAAGCGTAAAAAAGTCTAGCGTTGTACCACTCAGTGGCACTGCATCGGGTCCGGGCCGGGCGATGATATTGATCCGTGGTTGATCAAGTGCCCCATTCAACACGCCGGGGAAGGTGGTTGCGTGGACGCTTGTGGCAAGCAGGAAAAGTGGCGTAACCATTGCCCGTGCAATCTGTCGGAAATGACGGTCTTTGGGGTAGATTGGTTGAATGCTCACTTGCGTTCTTTTTGAATCCATCATGCTGGTGCCCGTTAGTCAATTCTATGACCTGTATTCTTGGCGGGTCAATACATACGATAGTAAGTAATGAAGAATCATCCGAATGATTATTTATTGCTTGGTTTAGATGTCGGCGGCACCAAATGTGCTGCAATTGTCGGTACACCTGGGGGCGTGATCCTTGACCGAATGCAGTGGCCAACAGATGCACACCGCGGTCCCGATGCAGTTATTGAAGAATTGATCGTTCATGGCAGAACGCTTCAGTTGAAGCACCGTCACATCAACGCAGTCGGTGTGGCCATCGGCGGACCTCTCGATACCCGAACGGGGGTGATTTATGAACCACCGAATCTGCCGGGATGGGATGGTATTCGGCTGCAAGAGCGTTTGGCCCAGGCACTTGGTCTTCCGGTACAGGTGGAACACGACGCGGCGGCTTGTGCCTTGGCAGAATATCGATGGGGTGCAGGGCATAGTGCAACACGCTTGGTCTACCTGACCTGCGGTACGGGCTTTGGGGCAGGAATTGTCATCAATGGCAAGATCTATCGCGGCGCAAATGGACGGCCCAGTGACTTCGGTCACATCCGATATCGATCTGATGGTCCCGAAGCCTACGGTAAACCGGGCAGCCTAGAGGGTTATTGTGCTGCTTCAGCACTGGGCCGATTGGCCGCGTGGCGGTTTGCCAATCGATGGGGGCCGCCATCGTCACCTGATTCGGTCCAAGTTGCCCAGTGGGCTGCTCGTGGCGATCCCGATGCTGTCGAGGTGGTCCGGATCAATGCGCAGGCTGTTGGGGACGCATGTGCCATGCTCGGTGACCTGCTTTATCCAGACATTATTATTCTTGGCAGTCTTGCAAATTACTTGGGTGAATCCTGGTTGAAACTCGTTGTGGAGCAGTTTGAAAAAGAGGCCTATACCGATGTCGCCAGGATCTGCAGCGTGGTACCGTCTGAACTGGGTGACAAATTGCAGGATAGTTCAGCCTTGGTTGCGGCGACTTCGGCAAAGTAGTAATCAATGATCGGCTCGCCATTAAGTATTCATACCGACCACAGGTTTCCCTGGATATTTTACGGTGGGTTCTGTTCGGATTGAGTTCCTGAAATCAACATGGCATTTCTTCTGCTCTCAATTATTGGCACGGTCATCGCCTGTGTGGCCTACAAGGCATCCAGTGAAAGCGGCTGTCGTCGATTACAGCATTTGCTCGTTGAACGTTTTATTACCACGGTGGGCTTCATCTGCATTGGATTTGCATTAGGTGGCATGCAGGTCAATTTCGAGGTCGTTTGCCTGGGATTGGTGGCCGGACTCTGTCTTTTTGTGGCACGCGTGGCATTACTCAAGATGCTTGAGACGGGCCAGGCTCCAGTCATCTTCACGTTCTGGAATATGAGCCTGGTGATCCCCGTGTTGCTATCCATCTTTCTGTGGCATGAGAAGCCGGCAACGTGGCAGATCATTGGGTTGATCCTGGTGCCTGGGTGTTTTTTGTTGCTAGGTGAGCATGTCACCAAGAACAAGAATTGGCATCAAGAGCACCCATTGTGGAAGCGACTATTTCCCATTCTGCTCTGTGTATTGGGTGAAGGGGTCTTTTCGACCTGTTTCAAGATGGTTGATGTATATCACTTGGTAGAGTCGCGGAACCTGTTTCTTGTCCTATTCAATCTTTTCACATTAGTTGCACTTGTATTGACCACCCGTATTCAGCGTGAGGTGCCGCCACGCAGGTGGGAATATACCTACGGTGCGTTATCCGGGTTGGGTTTCATCATAGCCGGAACATTCGGAATCATTGCCGTGCTGCGGGTGCCGGGCACCGTGTTCTTTCCCGTCGTTGCTGCCGGTTCGCTTGTGATGACATTATTCGTTACGCATTTGATATGGCGACAGAAGATCTCGATGACACAGAAAATCGGCATCGGGCTTTCGATCGTGGTGATCGTTTTGATTTCGATGGTGTAGTTGTCAGTGACTGCGTCTACGCTTTGTCAACAATGGCAGGCCCATGAGGAACACGCCCAGGACTGCGGGTTCTGGAACCAGTGCGGCCAGGTCGGTGGTCGAAGTTGCTTGCGCCGTACTCCAGTTGGCGCCCACGATACCCAGGTCCGCGACATCAACACTTCCATCATCGTTGAAATCACCGTCGGCAAATGTTTTTCCGGACTGGCCAAAGTTTGCCCCAACGATCCCAAGATCCGCTACGTCCACCGTGCCGTCACCATTTGCATCACCAGCGAGGATGGCGCCCAGCGTGTACTCGATCGTCAACTGCGGGCGGCTTTCGCGCATGGGATGCTCATTTGACCGATATGCGGCGCCCCAGTTGGGGCCGTTGGGCTGGGGCAACATTGGATTATTCGGATCGTGGACGACATTGATCAGCACGCCGTCACCAGTCAGGTCCCTTGCAATTGATGTGACGTTGATATCCTGTGCGCCGGCGACCTGATCCTGATAATAATCCACCGCTCGGCTCTCATCGTGATCAATACCATCGGCCGGGCCACAGTAATCGATGGCTCCGAATGCGTCGTTGTCTAACACATAATCCTGACCGTGATTCAGACCCTGTGGGTCGTATTCATAGTCACTACCCTTGCAGCCTTGTGCCCAAGCCTCGCCACCACTACCTGGGGCAACTGCATTGCCGTTGGTACCATCGGACCCTGGTCTCCAAGTACGAAATCGGCCGGTTACTTCACCGTCACTGTAGTAACCATCAGATGTGCCGAAGGCGATGGGCTGTAGCAGCGGTGAAACGCGAATGTTTCCGCTGTTGAGTACTGGGCCTTTGGCCGTGCCAGGGTTGTCCGCAACGTACGACGATGCAACCACCGCCCCCAGGTCTTCCTGGTGGTGTAATGTCAGCGTGGCATTATCAATCCTGGCATCTGTGGGAATCTGTCCCGCTCCTGTACCAATGACATCACCAAAACGCAGGAACATCTTGCCGTAGCGGTAGGTTGGTCCGGGCCGGCCAATAAATCCCAGTTGATTCTGGAAGAAGTGTCCGACTTCAAGGACAGGCGAACCGCCACCATTGGTCGACCAGTGTTCGTAGGCACCCAGGTCGCCACCTAAATCACCATCAAAACAATGTACATTGCACGAAGGGTCATCGTCGTTAATGCGAAACCTGTCCATTTCAATGGCCACTCGAATTGCTGAATCCTGTCCGCCCTGGTATCCGTTCACCCCGTGCTGGAACACGGAAATTTCGCCAAGGACCGGAACTGTTGTTGCCAACAGCCACGCTGAAATAATGCTGACTATTCCTGTGTGAATCCTTGTCATCTGCCGTTCTCCTTGAAGCGTGTTATTCCGAAGGATGCTCATTCCCTTGCCTCCACTTTGTCACTAGAACGTGAAGAACACACGTTTTAGACGTGGGGCATTATAGCAGAAGAGGCCGGCTAATTGAAGAGTTTTATCTAGGCGCATTAACAGCCCTTATCGCCGCCTTTTATATAAATCCATTGACGTTACAAATCGCCCCGATTATAAAACAGGCACCATGTCCAGCACGTTAACCAAATATCTCCTAGACCAAATCAAATGGCTTGGTTATGACATCGACATTAAAGCCTGCAGGACAAGCGCCAAGGATCAGGACAGCGGCTAGTTGTATGTCGTTAGCGTTGACAATGGCGATCATTACACTGCTGCCTGCATGCTATCTGAGATGGTTGGCATTGAATTACAAGATACAGATCCGGCAACAGAATCTGTCTGAGTAAATACAGACTATCTGTACTGTACGTTCTTTGGATAACGAATGAAGATCGTAATCTCCAACATGCCGCCTTATTTATTTGACATAGATGAACCAATCATGCACGCCGAAGAAGTTACGGATGCCGGCGGTAAATGTGCTTGGCGATTCTGGTGTGACCATTGCCAGGCCCATCATTATCATGGCATTGGCTTTGGACATCGGGAGGCGCATTGCGAAGTGCTGGGGAGTCCATATCACCGTGGGGGATACAATTTGGCGGCAGGATGAATAACCGTTAATGAATAGATTCAAACAACGTTTTTCAGATATCGGGGAGATCATCCGCTGGCAGAGAGCTATCGCCTTAGCATGCCTGATGGTGACAATTTGTTTCGTGCCATTAGCATGCGACAAGAAGGAAACAGGCGGTTACTGGATTAACTTGAAGTCAGGAGTGCGGCATAACAGTAGCTGCCGCTGGTACGGCAATACAAAAGAAGGCCGCTATACCGTCAAGTCTAATGGTCGATCTTGTAAGCAATGCGTCGGCTTATGACACTAACTGATGTGTACACTATAGGCGGTGCCTAGCGGCCCTGGACAACTAGGCATGTCGATTGGATATACTGTGCTGCGTAGGCGGCATAAGTATCAATCAGAGGGTCGCCATGATTTGCAGTCACAATATGCTCTTTATGGAGAAGCGAAATGCTTAGTCCCAGCCAGATTGACGCGTATCACGAACAGGGGTTCCTGGTCATCTCCCAGCTATTCACCGAATCGGAGCTACAGCGGGTCAGCGCAGGTCTGAACCGTGCCGTGGATAAGGTGTGTAACGGCGACCCGAGGCCCCAGACGCGTTACACCATCCAGGGAAACGTCGTTGAGGATCCCGATCTTGCCTCTATCGCCAACCACCCGCAGATCGTCGAGGCGGTTGAAACATTGCTGGGTGGCCCGTCAGCCATGTCCACTTTTGTCGGGTACCTCAAGACGCCGGGCGCCCCGGGGACCCGTGGCGATTACGAAGGCTCGCACCCGACAGCGCACCAGGACTATAAGACCTATCACGCCGCCGGCTCGTCACTCAACTGGCTCTTTGCCATCACCTCGCTGGTAGACCTGGACGAAGCGACCGGACCGCTGTTCGTTTCACCTGGTTCCCACAAGCACAGCCGAATCCTCGAAGCAAGCGGCCGTGTCCGCCACGTGCAACGTGCTCACGCGACTGACATCGCTCCTCTCGTGGATACGAAACTGCGCCGCGGCGACTTACTGCTGATGAACATGTTTACTTGGCATGAGGGCGGTGCCAACCGGTCGGATCACAACCGATTTGGCATCTACAACAAGTACCGTGCCTTGAATGCCCCACCCGCGGCCGGACCGGTGCAATTCAGTAACGCCGCTCACCGCGCCGTCACTTACAAAGGCCGTTCGCTTTTACCGCACTATGGCGATGATCCCATCCGCGCGGCGCGGCTCATCGTCGAGCACAACGAGCGTTTTCTCATGGTGGTTGACAACGGTGAAAAGTGGACACTGCCCGGACGAGTTGCGGATCCATCGCCCACGAAGATTAACCTGATTGATCTCCTCGACAAGGCTGCCGATGAGGAACTGAACATTGATGTGCCGTGGATGAGCCACATAGATGATTACGACGAGCCAAGCCAGACATGTCGTGTCTATGGCTACTCCGTGCCGACCGACGACCAGGTCATCACCAACGCAACCGCCAAATGGTTCACCATCGACCAGGTCAATCAACTGGCCGAGCAAGATCAGTTGCTGCATGGGTATGAAAGACAGGCAATCGAGTTTTGGATGGACCCTTCTTGCTTGAGGGGGATCGGTCAATCCAAGCTCCGGGCCCCAGTGCGGCGTTGAACCATGGTTATTCGAAGCGCAATACCTGAGGATCTGGATCGAATCTACCAAATCACAATCTCGAGCTTCGGACCCTATTGCCGTGTAGGGTTGCGCGAAGATCTTTATGGGGTAGTGGATGGAATCGGCTGGGAGCAGCGCAAAGGCACAAGTGTTAGGGATTTCTGTGAACACAACCTAAATAATGTTCTGGTCGCCGAAGATGATGGCCATGTCGTCGGGTATTACACGTATGGTTTGGATCCGGACCATGGTATCGGCCAGCTTAAGGTCAATGCGGTCCATCCTGCCTATCAAGGCCGGGGCATCGGCACCCGTCTGGCCCAAGCCACGCTCAAGCGCATTAAATTATTGAACCGAATAAAGATCCTCCTAGTCAGCACCATTGTGCGGGATCGGCCCGCCCGCCGAGTGTATGAAAAACTGGGATTCAAGGAACTGGCCCGGACGGTTGACTATACCGCATTGAAGAGCGAATTGGAGCCCGGCCCAATGAATTCGGATCCGAGTTTGAATATCAGGGCCGTTAAGGCCGGGGATCTGCCGCGAATTCGGCAGATTGCCGCCGAAGGCGTAAACCCCTTTGGGAAAGATTGCTTGACGCTGGAGCCGATGCAGCAGCGGCACGGAATCATCGGCGAAAAGACTAGCCGCCAGCGGCGGGTGGAATGCGCCCAAGCATTCTGTGCGGCAGAGACGAACCGGGTCTACGTGGCTGAGCGCAACGGAGCGACTCGTGGCTACGGCGGATTTGCCTATCTAAGGGGATCCGAAGTCAGTTTCATCTATCCCAGTGTAGACCCGGCCTACAAGGCGCCTATGTTAAGACGCTGGTTGATGCGCGAACTGCTCGACAACATCAAGACCAAGACGTCATCGGCAATGCTCAGCGTGTCCTTGGCACATGAAGATCATGACGGGCAAACCACATGCGAAGGGATGGGATTCACCGAGTTAACCAGAGGCATTACCTACAGCATGTGGAAACATGACGCCGTATCTGACGCCTAATTGGGGACGTCGTGCCCACCGCACTCAAATTGACCACTAAGTCATCTAGGTCTATGCGGCACAACCCACACGCCGCCCGCTTCGACATTCAGCGTACCGGTACCCGTTTCACCCACAAACAGATCATCCCCAACTGCCCACGGATCCGGTTGTGTGGCAGCCCCACCGGGATCCACATCACCTGTCGTAGTAACCGTTGCATGTACAGGCACGGCGATCAGCGCCAGCAATACCAAGGATGTCATAGGAAATTTAAATGCCGAAAGAATGCTCATTCCCTTGCCTCCTCTTTGTCACTAATACGTGAAGAACACACGTTTTAGACGTGGAGCATTATACCAGAAGAGGCTTGGCAATTTAAGAGTTTTATACTGCTTAGCAGCCGTTAACGCCGCCTTTCGTAGAAATCTATTGACGTTCCAAATCGCCACGATTATAAATCAGGCATCATGTCCAGCTCGTTAACCAAATATCTCCTAGACCAAATCAAATGGCTTGGTTATGACATCGACATTGAAGCCTGCAGGATAAGCGCCAAGGATCAGGATAGCGGCGAGTTGTACATCGTCAGCATTGACAACGGCGATCATTACACCGCCGCCTGCACACTATCTGAAATGGTGGCATTGAATTACAAGACGTAGATCCGGCAACAGAATCTGTCTGAGTAAATACAGGTCCCAGTATCGAAAACTCTGTCGAGGACATTACCAATGGCTACCCGATTTCATTGGATCATCGCACCAGTATTGATCACTTTGCTGTACGGCTGCGGACCGACTTGAGGAAGGCGAGAGACATTTGGTTAGAGGTCGCAAAGGATAACCTTGACGAGTACGCGTACCGTCAGAAGTCTGATTTCCTTGCGGTTGTTAACCATGAAGGTGAGCATTTGGACTTCCACGCCCTGCGGCGCGTGGCTGGCGATGACGGGAGCGCACCCCAAGGTCATACAGTCAGTGATGCGCCATTCATCGATCACGCTGACGATGGACACATATGGCCATCTTTTCCCCGGTCAGGAGGCGGATGCCGTAGCGCGGTTGCCGTTGATGCTTGGGGAATTGAGGCAGATGCAAGCCACTGGTACTGATGGTCCGTAACGTGCCATCTGGCGGAAGCCCTTGAGTCGACTGCGCTACGGACCGTTTCTTGTGTTTCCCTCAATTCCGTGTTCGCCGCCGAGTGATCAGGTCAGAACGGCTTGGATTCTTGGGGGCGTTACACTGTGGCACAAGGAGCCCGGCGGCGTAGCCGGGTGGAGTTCAAATGGGAAATATGAAGTGGATAGCAACAGCTCATTCCCGATGCGTTACCATTCGCGATACTCCGCTTGCTCACCCGGCATATAAGGGCGCCGATATATGGCCAGCCTTCAAACAATCGACAGCGGCGTCATCTATCGCAATCCATATCCCGGGCATCGCGTCATTAACGCCTTCCACCCCGCGACGCACCTGCGCGATAACGGCGACATCCTCTGCACCGTCCGCGTGGCGCTGGCGCTCTATTCCCCCGAAGGCATGATCCACATGCTTCGCTCGAACGACGGCGGCGCCACATGGGAACACCGCGGTCCTATTATTGACCGTGACAAGGACGACGTTCAATACAACTACGGCGACGCCCAGTTCACGAAACTGTCGGACGGGACGCTCGTGCTGCGCGCCTCGCGCTGCGATCAGCATGATGGAAGGTTCAAGTTCAATCCGGAAACCGGCGGGCTCAGCCCGGAGCAGACGCTGCTGATGTTCTCGAACGACGATGGCGACACATGGTCGCATCCTCAGGTCTGCGATATCGCCGGGCGTTTCGACAAGCACCGGGCCCCCGCGCCCTACGGCCCGCTGATCGAGTTGCCCGATGGCGCCTGGCTGCTGACGATCGAGACATGGAACGCTTACGACTACGCCGGCCCGTTCGACCTGCAGATCTACGGGCTTCACAGCACCGACCGCGGCAAAACGTGGGGTGATAAGACCGTGATCGCCGACGGAGCGGCGAACGACAAATCCTTTTCGCACGCCATTGCGGTCAAGCTGGATGACGGGCGATTGCTGATGCCGTCCTGGGGCGCGACGCCGCAGTTCGACCGCTTTATCGGCAACTGGGCGATCGTTTCGACGGACGAGACCGGCCGGACATGGGAACGGCCGTACGACATGCACGTGCCCGGGCAGACAAGCTGCGCGTGCAACATGGGCGGCGGGTTGCTGCTGCTGGCCTATTCGCATCGCGAAGACACTGACCAACCGGGCATCAAGGTCGCTGTCAGCGAAGACCATGGCCGCACCTGGAGCACCGACCCCGAGTTCGTCGTATGGGACGCCTACGGCAAGGAAGCGCTTGGTGTGGTGAAAACGGACAAATATCCGTCGGCCCATGACGCCATCGCGTACGGCGCGCCGAAGATCATGCGCCTGGATGACGTCACGGCGCTGGCGACGTTCTGGTGCACGCAAGGCGCTGACACGCACGTGCGCTGGCAGAGGCTGGGCGTGACGAGGTAGGGCTGCGTATTCGCAGGACAACCAGACAGGAGGCCCCACTTTGCGCCGGCCAGCAATGGTCCTGACACGTGCCCGATCGCGCACAGCGCTTGTATGCCTCGGAAGTATGCTGCTGCTCGCCGGCATGGCCCATGGAGATAAACCGCCAATGATCAACATGCACATTGTCGACGCGCCGAACCCGACCAAACAGCAGATCGAAGCGCACCGACGGATCCTTGTTTCACCGACAGTCAACACACCTGAACCGTTCGAGGGGTTTGGTGGATTCTGCGGTTGGCCGAAGATCTGCAAGCTTGACAACGGCGATCTGTTCGTCGCCTTCTGCGCCGGGTATTGGCACTATTCGCCGCCGACACCGCTGGATCAATATGAAACGGCCGAGTACGTCGAGTACCTGACGGACAAACACCCGTGGCTCAAGGACTGGCACTGCCCCACCGGCGGGCAGATGATGTGGATCCGTTCGACAGACCAGGGCAAGACGTGGTCGCGCCCCGAGGCATTTCCGATTGTGCACGGCGCCACGGGGATTACGGACGTAGTGCAGTTGTCGAACGGCACGATGGTGGCGGTCGCGCTGATCGAAGTGTTCCGCAGTCTGCGCTTCAACCCGCCGCGCGAGCCGGTAGCCTTCGCCACGGCCGCCGCCGGCCGATTGCCCATGCAACAGGTGTTCTTCACCAGCACAGACAACGGCCACACATGGAAAGTCGCATCGATCATCATCGGCCCGTTCCTGTTCATGACCACGTCGCACGATTTCGCTGAGGCGCCCGACGGCTCGCTGCTGATGCTGACCGCAGCGGTGCCGCTTCCCGGCGGCAGCAACTGGGAGCCATTCGAGACCGAGCGGTTCGTCGGCGTTCTCATGCGATCGCGCGATCACACGGCCACCTGGGAGATCGTTTCCATCATCAGCCACGAGGATTTCAGCGTCGAGGAAGGCGCCATCGCGTTCATGCCCGACGGGAGCATCGGCTTTGCTTCCCGGCCGACCAGCTCGTGGTTCCAATCGTTCGACAACGGCAAGAGCTGGTCATCGCCGAAACGGATTCATGAAGGCAGCGGCAAGATCCCGCGATTTGATGCCTGGAAGAAGGGCGACTTCGTCGTGCTGCCCGACGGCACGGCCGTGCTGCTGACCTGCGGCAGCCCGGGCGGACACGGCCAAGTAATGTACAGCCGTGACAGCGGCCGGACGTGGATTAAGCCCGGACGGGATCGCGGTTTCCAGTTTGATCCGATCGCGTACTACCCCGACGCCTGCGTTCTTGACGACGGCACGATCTTCGCCGTCGGTGATCATCAAGGGTTCAAGAACCGCTTCGGCCACTACGGCGCTGAAGTGACGGCGATGCGGTTTCGCATCCGCTCGGCTGAAGAAGGTGACGGCATTGAACTGTTGCCGATCGGCGGCGGCCCGCCCGATCGCGCCGGGGTCTCAGCGTCGGAGGCGGCGCCCCGGAAGCAGCCGAACGCGCCGACCGAGACATTGAGCCAGGTGCGCCCGAGGGCCCGTGACGCTGCGTGCTGCGGGACTGTCCCAACGATTCGCACACGCGGCGTTCCGACACTTGGTCATACCCCAAGCGACCACGCACAGCCTCCACGGTCCGACGACGACGCTCGGGGCCTACAAGTCTGGGCGGTCGGCCTCCCTCAAAATCTGCATGTCCAGCCCCGGGGACCTGGTCCGCCACCAGCTTCTTCAGCCGGGCGTTCTCCTCTTTCCCGGGAAAAATGATGCCCGATCGTCGTTGAACAACGCAAATGGAGAAGTTACGTTGATTGAATCGACCAAGTGCGATAGATATATCAATTCCATGAAGATACGGAACCACAGCATCGTCTGCCTACCGCTGATCATCGCGGCAGGCGTCGTGTCGGGCGCTGGCGCCGAAGTCACCAACCTCGGGTCGTGGACATCCGAGACACGCAAGCAGGATCGCGATGCGGAACTTTGGCGGCACTACCAGCACGGCGTGGTTGATCATTTTGCCACGCCGTTTCGGTTTGAGGATCTGCTCGGGCCCGATCAATCGCCTGACAAGTGGCTCGATCGCGACCAGCCGGTTGACAACCCATACAAGGAATCAACGCAGGCGGCCGTGCGCTGCGCCGGCTCCGACAGCATCGAACTGGCCCGCCCGGTGCCGCTGCCGATCGAGCAGGTGCGCGGTAAGCGAATTCGCATCTTCTTCTGGATGAAAGGCGAAGACGCCGGCGCGAAGAACAACACCTGGCATTGCCCCGACATGGACGTAATCATCCGTGACGCCAGACGAGTTGACGAAGCTGTTTGATGCCTGCCCCAATATCGGTTGGAGGGTGTTCCTGCCCCTCTGCCGGGTGGCTGGACTTCGTCGTGGAGAGGCCCTAGATGCCTCATGGGACGATGTGGACTGGAACCACCAACGC
>Ga0310125_10001051_pt1 | contig 13693 bp, 10 predicted proteins | sample CB11b_Tmax_Bot8__FD_203508 | JGI IMG/M metagenome (GOLD analysis project Ga0310125, IMG submission 203508) | Marine microbial communities from Western Arctic Ocean, Canada - CB11b_Tmax_Bot8 | ecosystem: Environmental > Aquatic > Marine > Oceanic | place: Canada: Western Arctic Ocean | collected... | reverse complement strand
GCTAAAGTGGCATTTGCAGGAAGAGGTGCGTTGTATAAAATCTACCTGATCAATCACCTGTCTTCTCAAGAGACGGAATGGCAACAAGTTCCCTCAGTCAAATTTGTTGAGGAGTGTCTTCCGACCATTAACCAATGTTTGTTTGGTCAACCGGAAACAAGCGATCAGGAAGATGCCTCTGCGGCTTGATTTTGAAAAAGGTGAATTTCCGGGTTAATAAGAAGGCGTTGGACGCGACCGGTAAGGAGACATGCAACGGTCAACCTACACGTTTGCAAACCATCATTGGCTGGTCATTACGATCGTGCTTGCCGTTGGGGTTTCGTCTTCCGATCTGAGCTATGCTGGTGGTGGGCCTGAGCGGGTGTTTGTGGTTGTCAATTCTCGTAGTCCAGCGTCGTTGGCGGTTGCCAATCTCTACTGTGACCTTCGGCAGATCCCTTCCAGCAATGTGTTTTATCTGCCCTGGCGTGGGTCAGTCGTCGAAACGGATGTGGACACGTTTCGCAAGGAAATTCTGCGACCCGTTGTCAGCACGATAAAGAAAAGGCGACTGTCGTTGCAAATCGACTACGTCGTTTACTCGAGTGATTTTCCGTATGCCATCGATCTGAAGGCGGATTTTCCTGATCAAAAGCGTTTTGCCAAGGGTTCGATCACTGGTCTTACCTATTTGGCATCACTGGTCCTTAGAAAACGCAAGGAATATGCCAACCGGCAGGTGAACTGGTACATGCGATCCCCTGAAGGCAGTACGCCGTTGCCAACACGCGGATTTCGGTTTCAACACGTTTGGATGCCAGACGGAAATACCCAGCCCGACGGTGAGGGACAACGATATTTGCTGTCAACGATGTTGGCCTATACCAGTGGCCGTGGCACTTCGGTTGAAGAGTCTTTGCAGCAACTCCGGCAAAGTGTTGAAGCGGATGGAACTCACCCGTCTGGCACGATCTATTTCATGCGCAATGACAATATTCGATCGGCAAGTCGACATGATTCTTTTCCTCGCATCGCCAAGGAACTGCGCGAATTGGGAACCAATGCGGAAGTTGTTGATGGGATCTTGCCACAAGAAAAAAAAGACGTATCAGGTGCGATGATAGGTGCAAAGTCCTTTCACTGGCATTCGTCAGGAAGTTCGATTGTGCCAGGCGCAATTTGTGAAACGTTCACGAGTTTTGGTGGTGTATTGGCGGAATCGGGAAAGCAAACCCCTCTTACTACTTGGTTGCGCTACGGGGCGGCTGGTAGTAGTGGTACCGTTGTAGAGCCCTATGCGATCAGACATAAGTTTCCCCATCCAGCAATACATCTTCATTATGCTCGCGGTTGTTCGCTAGCCGAATCGTACTACCAGTCCGTTTACTGTCCATTTCAGTTGTTAATTGTAGGGGATCCGCTTTGTCGTCCTTGGGCACAAATTCCGAATGTTATGGTGCAGGGCATCAGCCCCGGTGAAACAATAACAGGTACGGTTGCGTTAGAAATGAAAGCTGACGGTACCAACAACCAATATCGTTTTGAAATTTATGTCGATGGCGTCAAGACCTTTGATGTGGACGATCAAAATGCGTTTGACTTGGATTCTACTCTGATTCCCGACGGATATCATGAAATACGTGTGGTGGCTGTTGAGAAGTCACCAATTGAAACTAGAGCCTATAATTTGATTCCTGTATTCTTGAATAACCATGGCCAGTCGATTGAATGCAAATGTGAATCAACTGCTGAAGTACGTGCTGATCAAAAGTTAGTTTTCTCCGCAAATTGTCCTGGTTCACAAAGAATCTTCGTTTTCCAAAACCGTCGCATCATTGGGCAAATCACAGGTGAAAGTGGAAAGTTGGAGTTTGATCCACGTATATTGGGCGTTGGACCCAGCCGTTTGCTTGCCGTTGGATTGGGATTGAACAACTCCTCGAGTTCTGTCTTTGCTGCCCCCGTTGATCTAAATGTACTACCTGCCAGATCATTGGCACCATTGAAGATCCCTGCCGACGCGGATTGGAGCGACGGACTTGAGTTGCTGGTTGGTAATGGAACGGTCCAGAGCGTGGGGTCCACACAAGGAAATCGCTGGCTTGGCAAGGCTGGAGTTGGAACGGGTGATTCCTTTTATTTGCGTGGCTACTTTGATATTTTGAAAGAAGGTGTTTACCAATTTCAAATCTCATTTGAAGGCGACGTGGAATTAAAAGTTGATGGCCAGGGCCTGCTGAATAGGGAGGATAGCGATTTACAACACCACTATGTTGCCGTTTCTCTTGCACCAGGTTGGCATCATTTGGAAGTGCGTGGGACTGTGATGGGAACTTCCCAATGGACTTTAGAATTTGGTGGAAAAGGTACAAGATCACTCAACGCTCAAGTCTTCAAACACTGATTCAACGATTGTAGATTGCTGGCCAGAATTCAGGCCCCTGATAACTGTCTCTACCATGCACGAACATTACATGCGCACAGCCTTGCGAGAAGCAGAGGCCGCTTTTGCAGAGGATGAAGTTCCTGTAGGCGCGATCGTCGTTCATGGCGAGAAAATTATTGCCGCTGCGCACAACCAGCGTGAACAATTGCGGGATCCCACTGCCCATGCCGAAATGATTGCCATCACACAAGCCTCGGAAATGCTCCAAAGCTGGCGTTTGAATGACTGTATTTTATATGTCACATTAGAGCCATGCCCCATGTGTGCCGGGGCCATCTTGCTGGCGCGAATTCCCTTGGTAGTCTACGGAACACCTGATCCAAAGGGTGGTGCAGCAGAATCCTTGTTGCAATTATTGGATGATTCACGATTCAATCATCAGGCACAATCGATTTCTGGAGTCCTCCAGCAACAATGCGGTTCAATTTTGACACGATTTTTTCAAAAGAAACGTGAACAAGACAAGCTGAATCAGAAATCTTTGTAGCGTAATTTCCACTCCTTGTTGCCATTGTGAAACGGACCGTCACTTGGGCAGCTGTTAAAATTCCTACAACACGTTCAATGCTGCTCGCGGCGACACTACGGTTGTTATAACCGTTACCCTCTACTTTCAATTGCCGGCTTGGCATTCTGTTTGCATACACTCAATTTCGAGATTTTGTCTTATGGAGGGGTGAGTTGGTGGGGCAGGATGGTTTTAAGATAGAGATTGATAGATTTTGTCGAGTCGGCAGCCTGGAATGCTAGTGTTGACTCGTAAAGTGAATTTCCAAGATTAAATTTCATCAGGTAGTGAACCAAGTAAAACGGGATGTCGTACTATTGTTAAGGATGTTAACACCCGATGTTCTTGGAGTTTACCACCAATCATCACGGCGGCCAGCTGTAGGCAGTTGGGCGATTCGATGGCATAATAGAAGGATACTCATCTGTTAGTAGGACACCGTTTCCCTTTCGGCTCAGCTTGCTTTCGCCAAGACGGACCTAGCGGTGATGTGTTTCGTCTGAGTTCGACTCCCTGAACTCGAAACAGAAATCTTAAGTTCAATGGCAAAACGTTGCATACTACGAAACTTTCGTCTGTCACCCGGTATGGTGCTGCGTATGTTTGCGGACATTGCGCTGTTAAACCTTGCCCTGTTTCTGGCGTTAGCGGTACGATTTTGGATTGTCGTTGTTTTTCAAAATTCCGATGGAGCTGTCAATTCTTCAGACCTTTTTCAAAGGTATCTCCACTGGTATTTACTAACCAGTATTCCGCTTACGTCAATTTGTCTGATTGCGTTTTTCTTCAGTGGGTTCTATACCTACAGCCAGTCCTACCAGAGTCATTATAAGATCCTGGTGATCAGTCGAGCGGTTACACTCAGTTTCCTGATCTTTGGATTTTCCGGATTTTTCTTTTGGGGTGAAATTCCACTGCCGAGAGGTGGTATCGTCATCGCTTGGCTGCTTAGTCTGGGATTGCTGGTCGCAGCTCGAGTTTGGAACCAACTATGGGATCGCTATGTTCGACCAGAACATGAAATCCGGCAGCAAGAGATCCACGGCAGGAAGCGTCATATCCTCGTAGTGGGAGGGGCCGGGTACATTGGCTCTGCACTCCTGCCGAAGCTTTTGAAAAAAGGTTATCACGTCCGGCTTTTGGATGTTCTATTGTTTGGCAATGATCCAATACGAAATGTAATAGATCATCCCAACCTGGAAATCATCAAGGGGAATTTTTGCCACGTTGAAAATGTGGCACCCGCATTACGAGGAGTTGATTCTGTTGTTCATTTGGGGGCCATTGTTGGAGACCCGGCATGTGACTTGGATGAAGATCTTACGATTGACGTGAATTTGTATGCGACACGTATGATTGCTGAATTGGCTCTCGAAATCGGCGTCAAAAAATTCGTGTTCGCCAGCACGTGTTCGGTATACGGTTGGTGTGATGAAGTTTTGGACGAGCGAAGTGAGGCCCGGCCCGCGCGGCTTTACGGACGCACTAAACTTGCCTCTGAGCGAGTTTTGCTGTCAATGGCCAGGCATGGGTTGGCCCCGTCGATTCTTCGTTTTTCTACAATTTACGGGCTGTCGGGTCGAACTCGATTTGACCTGGTTGTCAACCGTCTGACGGCACAGGCCAAAATCGATGGTGAGTTTACACAACACGGCGGCAGTCAGTGGAGACCGTTTGTCCATGTAGACGATGCGGCTGCAGCCATCGTTAAAGTTCTCGAAGCGCCAAGTTCAGTGGTAGCGGAACAGATTTTTAATGTTGGTTCCAACCAACAAAACTATCGGATCGAACAAATCGCTGAATTGATACAGGAGCAGGTAATTGGTTCTCGTGTCATCGTGTCTGAGAATGATCAAGACGATCGAAACTATCGCGTTGATTTCAGCAAAATCGCAAACCTGATCGATTTTCAGCCTCAGTGGACAGTTGAGGCCGGTATCAGGCAAGTTCTGGAAGCAATAGCGAGTGGTGAAATCAGTGACTATCGTGATGTTCGGTATAGCAATGTGGAGTTTCTTAATCGCGAGGGAACGAATAACTTGGCGCGCGATAATTGGGCTCGTCAACTGATTGAGGAACTGGATGAGAATTAGGCCTCCCTGTCTCTCCTGGCATTAAGCCCTGAATGAAGATTCTGTTGCTCATTCCGACGATTGCCGGCTTCCATACGTTCCTGTTTGGACTGGCGCGAAAGTTGTTGGATCAAGGATATGAAGTTCACGTAGCAACGTCTGGGTGGACACAGAGTCAGGACGACAACCGGCTCCATCATGACCAATTGACAATTCATTTCCTCTCGATGCCTCGAGGCTCAAATATTGTTGGCCATTTCGCCACTGCCAAGGCACTTAACCAACTCGTTGATCGAATCGGTCCCGACGTTATTCAGGCTCACTTCACGGCTGCAACGTTGACCGCAGCATTGGCTCGCCGTCACGATTGGCCACCAACGATTGCCATGATTCAGGGAATGGTCTTTCCGATCAATAAAGCAGGAGCACGACGTTTCTGGCTTCGTTGTATCGAGGCGTTTGCGTATCGTCGAATGGATGCTGTGTGGGTTTTAACCGATGACGACTATAGAGAATTGATAAAGATCTGTGGTCCCGAAAAAAGCCAGCTTCTCAGCGAGTCGATGGGGTTTGGATGTGATTTGGAACGATTCACTAGTCCTGCCGACAGCGTGAAGTCCGAACTACGGAGTTGCAGAGGATTGGCTGAAGAAACATTCGTGTTTTGCTATGTAGGACGCCAGGTAGCTTTTAAAGGATACGGAATTACGGTTCGAGCATTTCTCGATTTGTATGAGCGATATCCGGACCTTAGATTACTGGTCGTTGGCGGGAAGGACAGCAATCATCCAACCGGCTTGACAAAGGACGAGCAACGTCGTGCGACGACGTGTCCAGGTATTGTGGATGTTGGTTGGTCGGATAATGTTGAACAGCTACTTGCCATTGCTGACTCCATCGTTTATCCCAGTGAACGTGAAGGGATGCCAGTTTCATTAATGGAAGCCTTGGCAATGGGAATTCCAGCAATCACTTGCGACACCCGTGGTTGTCGAGACATTGTACGGGATGGAGTTGATGGAATCATACTCAAGCAACGTGATGTGCAACACCTTGCCAGTGCCATGTTGGAAATGGTCAACAATCCGGATTGTAAAGTACAATTTTCCAAACGGGCGATTGCCGACCGCGATCGGTTTGATCGCAAACATTTTATTACAGCCAATTCAAATATCCTCCGTCAGTGGTCCCTGTTTCCCAAGTCCCGGCGGGATTTAAAATGATTTACCCTCGATTTGGCAAACGATTATTTGATTTGACCGTAGCTGTAATGGCAAGTTTGGTCTTGCTGCCTGTGATTTTGCTAACCGCGTTAGTCGTGAGGGTCAAGTTGGGAAGACCTGTTGTTTTTCACCAGTCCCGAGCGGGACGAGATGGGGTCATCTTCACTTTGTACAAATTTCGGACCATGACTGACCTTTGTGATGCAACCGGTCGCGTTTTGCCGGACGAGCGACGGCTCACAAACGTAGGTGCTGTGTTACGCCGTTGGAGTTTGGATGAGTTACCGCAAATCTGGAATGTAATTCGGGGGGAAATGAGTATCGTTGGGCCTCGCCCGCTATTGGCCAGGTATCTCGATCGTTACAATCAGCGTCAGGCACGGCGGCACGAAGTCCGTCCTGGTTGTACGGGTTGGGCCCAGGTCAACGGTCGTAATGACCTGAGCTGGGAAGAACGATTTGAGCTTGATGTCTGGTATGTCGATCGTTTAAGCGTCTGGCTTGATTTTAAGATACTTGTGTTAACGTTAATCAGTGTTGTTAAACGTCGCGGGATCAACGCACAAGGAAAGGTGACAATGGAGGAGTTCATGGGGAGTAAAGTGCCATGACAGAGATACGTCAGTCGGTGGAAGCTGTCGTTCATCGCGTCCTGCTCGATTCGGGACGCGCCACAATTCCGTTATCGGATGACGACGAATTGGCTCAAACGATTGGGCTTAGTTCTCTAGATATTGCTGTGGTCGTTGTTGCTTTGGAGCAGCAATTAGGGATTGACCCGTTTCGAGAAAACGTGCCAACGGTTCGAACCTTTGGCGATTTAGTGACCCTGTATGAAGATGCTGTAAAACATTAAATGTCTCAGCCGCTCGTTATTATCGTTTCAGGAGGAAGCCGTGGACTTGGCCGTTCATTGGTCGAGCGTTTGCTTGGACAAGGACACTGTGTTGCCACTTTCAGTCGCACTCAGACCGAATTCATCGAACAGTTGATGGCTGAGTCGGATCTGGAGAAGCGGTTTCATTATGAGGCGTTCAATGCAGCAGATGTGGTATCACTGAGAAGCTTTGTCCAAGCGGTACATGGTAAATTTGGACGGCTTGATGCGCTAATTAACAATGTGGCCATTGCTCATGATGGATTACTTGCGATGACGTCCGAAACAGATATTCAACAAATGTTGGATGTGAATCTACGGGCAACCTTTGTTCTCGCCAAGGAATCATCTCGCTTGATGTTAGTTCAGGGAGCAGGTTGCATTATTCAAATTTCCTCGGTTGTTGCCCAAGTGGGATACAGGGGTTTATCTGTTTATAGTGCTACCAAAGCAGGACTTGAAGGGTTAACCCGATCCTTGGCACGTGAACTTGGCTCTCGGGGGATTCGTGTTAATGCCGTGGCACCTGGATTTCTGGAAACGGATATGTCCGAAGGTTTGTCCGATTCACAGCGGGAACAGATCATTCGTCGAACTCCGCTGGGTCGAATCGGTGATGCCAGCGACATTGGGCCATGTATCGACTTTCTTCTCTCACCGGGAGCGGACTTCATCACTGGGCAGGTGATCACTGTAGATGGAGGAGCGTCGGTTTAGTCCGATGGTACGTCCATGTTGGACATTGTAATTGTAGGAGCTGGTGGTTTCGCGCGAGAGGTATTTACACAATTGGAAGATTGTTTGCCCGATTGTGAATTTCGCGTCAAAGGATTCCTGGCCCGAGAGTCGGGAGAACTCAAAAAATACATAGATGTTCCGGTGCTGGCGAACCCTGAAGATTACCAACCTGGTGATGGTGATCGGTTCGTTCTCGCGATTGGAGATATATCTGCACGAAGACGGACTACGGAGGCCCTCGTAGGACGGGGAGGTAGATTTCTTTCGTTAATTCATCCGACAGCCTACGTAGCGAAAACCGCTCGCATTGGTAATGGAGCAGTCATCTATCCCTATGCGACGATCTCCAATGCAGCTGTGCTTGAAGATTTCGTGCATTTGAGCCTTTACGCGTCGGTTGGTCACGACTCACAGGTAGGGCAATTTTCTTTGCTTTCACCCTACGCCACCTTGAATGGATTTGCCAGCATTGAAGACGATATTTTCATGGGAACGCATTCAATGCTTGGACCAGGATGTGAGATAGGTTGTCAATCCAAGGTTTGTGCCAACACGGCCGTGCTGCACAACGTACCCGCCCGTAGCTTTGTGTATGGTGTTCCAGGACGACATACACGGCGGCTTGATATTGGTGATGACTAGCTTGACTTGCTAAAAGACCTCGTTTTCCGAGCCAACGGAAATCGCTTGGCGATTGTTTGCGATAACAATGCTATTCGCGGAAAAAATATTTCCTGTTAACGCGACCTTAGTGGATTGTGTTGGTCAGAAGCACTGTCCTTGTTCGCCTTTGATTGGATTTCAGTAGTGCGTTTTTTAACGATCGGTTCGGTAACTTCTGTAACTGACGTTCTAAATCTCAAGGGATTGATTTTTTGAGGAGCCAAGGTTGAGCGAGTTACAGAAACGGGGCGGACAGTACGATTGGTGCGGTTTAATGGATATGTGGTTCCTTCGAGCCTGCCGGTTCTGGTACTAAACACGGCTGCTTTGGCCCTTCCTAAATCGACGCCTACGTTTTTACCATCTTCAGCAGAAGTATCAGCGGGAGATTTTTCGACCGGAATTGGAGACGGCTCGATCATTTCGCTGGAAGGGGCCAATGGTGGCAAAACGTTGGTATTGACAAAGCTGATACGACCTTCAGCAAAATCCTGCTCAGCGGGTATTTCCGGTGATCGCAGTATTAACGGATCGTCAACAAACGGATCATTCGTCGCATCTTCATCGAGTGGTTTAGGTGATAATGAACCTTCAGTTGGAGGAGAGCCGCGTAATTCTCGGCTTTTTGGAGAAATGTCGGCTTCATCGATATCCACTGGAACCTGATTGGTTGGTAAGCCTGCTGAGTCAGCAGCCACACCAGATCCTGGATTCGTGATTGAGGGCCAACGCTTCCAGGTGGTTGGAAAGTAGCCAAATTGCCTCGAAGGTATGCAAACACCATCGATGCTGTAGGGACATCCATTGCATTTACCTCGTGCACATTGGGCGTGTAATTCAACGTTTTGACCGGTAACGAGGCAAGTTCCCAGCAAGACAGCTGCCAAAAATGAACTTATAGGTAGATTGGAATGGCTCATCATGGCTCCTCCCATTGTTCGATTCGAACAATTGATATTGACTTTCGTATACACGATTAGACGAAAGTAGCAGATTAAGTAATACAACTGATATAATCGGCATATCCTTCCGAAGTCTTTGCAGCAATCGTCGGAATTTTGACATCATGTCATTTGTTGACAGGTGCTAACTGCCAGCTAGGATACACACAGGGACTGTCGATGTTGTCACTTTAGATTCGAATTGACTCCCCCCAGCGGGGGTGTTTTCAACGTTTTTATATCTAAGCAAAGTTACCTAACCCATACATTTCTCGTCTTTTGTCGATTTCACCGTTTGGTGTTTTGGCAGGTAAGACAGTATCTAAATTTTCGAAGAGCTTGAACATGAAACGCTTGAATATCAAGTTGCTATTGATTTTGTTCGGCATCATCATCGTATCGATTCCGACGGCTTATTTCGTACGTAAATTTCAACTTGCTCGCGGAGCCGACAGTTTGCGACTCAGTGCTGAGAAGCTATGGGACGACGGCGATCCGGTAATAGCATTCAAGCGTTATCAAACGTATTTTAAATACCGTCCTGAAGACTATGACGTGATGTGTGAATTGGCGTTGAAACGTCTTGAATACGCGCAACGTCCTCATCCGGAACCTCCTGATGCGGTTGCCGCTTTAACCATTTCGGAACACGCCCTTCGTTTTAGGTCTGATCATCGGGAATTGCGACGTGAGTTGATCGATTTCTATTTATTGGCGCGTCGTGTAGTGGATGCAACCAAGCACATTGAATACCTTCAAGGCCAAGGAGAAGTGGATCCAGAGCTGGATGTCACGCTAGCACGCCTTTATTGGGAAGCCGGTGAAACGGAATCTGCAATTGGGATATTAAGTGAGCTTCTAGGCTACGAAGTCGAAACCGAGAATTTCAATCCAGAAAAGGCAAAAAATTCAAGCGTTACGGAAGCTTATATTTTGCTTGCCCGGATCGTATTTTCCCAGGACATGGTTGTTAACAAGGATAAAGCAATCAGTGTGATTGATTCGATGGTAGAGACAAACTCCGAATCCTGGGAAGCCTATCTTGCCCGGTCACATTACATGGATTCTTTAAACGACAAGAAAGAAAGTCAAAATGATCAGATTAAGGCAGATGTCCAACGGGCTATCGAACTTGGCCCTGACGAAGCTGAGGTGTTGATCACAGCAGCCAATGTTGCTATCCACGAACGCGAATTCGACAAGGCAAAAGAATTTCTGGATCGAGGAATAGAGCTTCATCCAGATAACGAGTCATTTTGGTACAAGTACGCTGAATTTCATGAGCGCCAGAGACAGAATGCCGAAGCCTTGGAGCGAATTGAAGAAGGTCTTGAACAGGTTCCCGAGAGCCATGCATTATTATGGAAACGTATTGAAATTTATCTCTCGATGTCCGAGGTAGAAAAAATCAAGGATGCGAAGAGGGAATTGGAGGGAAAGTTTAACCCAGCATGGTTGGATTACTTGGATGGTCGAATCGCCTTCATCAACGGGGATTGGAAAACGGCAGAGAGTGTTCTTACAGATGTTCGCGCGAGTTTAATTCAACTGCAACCTGGAATTGGTGTTCGCATTGATCTTGATTTAGGTCGTTGCTATTTGAATCTCAATCAGCCAGATAATGCGATTACAGCTTATAATCGCTGCATACAATCTACGCCAGGATTGATGCAGGCAATGCTTGGCTTGTCCCGAGCTTATGAGCGGATTGGCCAAATCGACAAAGCAATAGCTTGGATGGAGGACGTTTATGCAGCGTTAATTGAAGAATCCCCAACGCCGAATCCAGAGATTTTGATGGGATTGCTTCAGCTGCACCTTACCAAACAAGGCCGAGTTGGTGCTTCTAAGCGTGATTGGACACGGTGTGAAGCGCTTTTTGGAGAGGTTCGCAAGCACACGAGTATCCCGGCAATTACAAAGGCTCACGTCGGAATTAAACTGTTCCTGCTTCAAGACAAGAAGGAACTGGCGAAAACGGTAATTGAAAAAGCCAATGAACGTCATCCGAGTGAATTAGTTTTTTGGTTGTACCGTGTGGATCTTTCCAATGCGGACAAAGATTGGGAAAACACAGCACAAATCTTGAATGAAATGGACCAGGAGTTCGGTGAAACTCAGCCAGCGATGATTCGTGTTCTCAGAGCTACCTTGATTACAAGGCAAGGTGGCCCGGAGGTGTTGAGTAAGCTGAAGGCTTTAGAGGAAGGTACAGAGTCCTGGGAATTGAGTAACAAGATTCATCTTTGGCGAGGTTTGGCAGAGTATTACCGACAATTGAATGATGTGCATTCAACGCGACGCCTGCTTAAACAGGTAGCCGATGTGGCACAGGACGACGTTGGTATCCAGTTGCAGTTGTTTGAACTGGCAAAAGCGATCGGTGATGTGGAAACCATCGAGTCGTCGCTTGAGGAAATTAGCAGCCTGGCAGGCAATGATGACAGCGCCACGCTTTTTTCCAAAGCCAGTTATGTTGTCTGGCAAGTCAGAAATAACAAAGCTCCAGTGACTGACTTGAAGACGGCTCGCTCACTATTGCAAGACGCTCGTAAAACCCGGCCTGATTGGCCTGAATTGATCCGGCTCGAAGGAGATATTGCGCTGGGTGAGGAAGATGTAGATACTGCAATTCGGTTGTACGAGAGAGCTTTGGAATTGGGCCGAAATGATCCCCAATTGGTACGTGTTTTGAACAATTTGTTGAAGTCCGTAGGGAGGCAAGGACATTCCGGTCCTCAGCTCGATGAAGAGCAAAAAACGACAAATGAGAAAATTGTTGACATTATGGAGGATGTTAGGTCTGGACGTGAGGTTGGGATGGAAAGGCTTGATAGTGTCATCCCGCCCGATACGGACAATGTGACTTATTTGATTCAGCGCGGTGAAATTTTAGATGGAATGGGGGAAACGAGCGAAGCTGAGAAAACATTAAAAAAAGCTGTCGTCAAACAAATTCGGGATCCGAATCCGTGGTACAGCCTTCTCCGATTCATGTTGCGTCATAAAAGACACGCGGCAGCTGAGGCTGTGGTCAGAGAAGCTCAACTCCATTTTTCCCAGGCAATCGTTCCAAAAACGATCGGCTACAGTTACGAGCTGTTGGCGACGGTCAATCCTGCATCTCTTAAAGCTTCGATGAACGCATTCCGTCAAGCAGAGCAATTCTACCGGATGGCCTATGAGATGGATCCCCAAGACAAGCCGATGCTGCGCACACTTGCGACATTTTACATGCGGGTGAATCAACCGACAGAGGCAAAACGATACTTGGAAGAAATCCTTGAAGGAGCAATTGCCAATTCTTCGCGCATCCATCGCGATGTTGCCTGGGCCCGCAGGGCTTATGCCAAAGTTTTGTCGCGCACGGGAAGTTATCAGGACTATTTGGAATCGCTCCGAATAATCCGCGAAAATGTGCCGGAGGATGGGCGAATGCGGACCGACGATCGACTTTTGACAGCTGAAATTTCGTTGATGCGAGGAGACGCGCCGTCGATTCAATACGCGATCGAAATATTAAGCAAAGCGCAACAGCGGATTGGCCAATTATCCGCAGCTGAACGACTCATTCTCGCACGGCTCTATGACAAGAATGTACAGTGGACTGAAGCCGTATCGACGATGAACGAATTACTCGCCGAAAATCCTGACAATCAGAATTATATAGGCGTGTTTGTAGAGATGTTGCTTAGCCATAACGACAGTGCGACAGCTTTAAGGTGGATACCTAAATTACAGGAAAATTCTCCACTTCGAGTTCGAGCTGAGGTCACATTGGATGTGTTGAACCAACGGCCGGATCAGGCTTTGGAAAAGGTCAGGCGACTGCTTGGTGCCGACCCCAGTGAAATTCCAGTTGCACAAAACGATTTGGTGCGGAATGTCGCGGTGTTTTTAGAGACGCTTTCCGGAAATGATGGCGCCGAAATGCTAGGAGAATATGCGGAAAGATTGATGCGATTTTACGCACAACGTGAACCCAATCAGCTATTGAGGTTGGCAGCATTCCTGGGTCGACAAAAGGGGCTTGATAAGCTTGAGCAAGCGTTCGCCGAATGCGAAAAAACAATTAATCAGCCGGGTTTTGCGGTGACTCACGTTACCCAGATCGGTGTGGCAACGCTCAGACAACATCGTGCCGAATTGCAGGCCAGCGGGAATGCAAATGACTATTATGCCAGAGTTGAGCAATGGCTCGAGCAGGCCCGTTCGCGTTTTCCCGAATCGAAAACATTACTCA
>Ga0310125_10001048_pt1 | contig 13706 bp, 13 predicted proteins | sample CB11b_Tmax_Bot8__FD_203508 | JGI IMG/M metagenome (GOLD analysis project Ga0310125, IMG submission 203508) | Marine microbial communities from Western Arctic Ocean, Canada - CB11b_Tmax_Bot8 | ecosystem: Environmental > Aquatic > Marine > Oceanic | place: Canada: Western Arctic Ocean | collected... | reverse complement strand
GAGCTTCACCGCCGAGCAGACGAGCCGGCTTTGAATGGCAGGATTCATTTCTTGGGATCCCGGGCTGATGTGCCGCTGCTACTTGCAGAGCTAACTTTATTGGTACATTCGGCACGACAGGAACCGCTGGGTCGGGTTTTGTTAGAAGCTGCTGCTGCTGGTGTACCGGTGATTGCCTCGGACGTAGGCGGAACACGTGAGATTTTCCCGTCGCATGAAGCGATTTTAATCCCGTCTGGGAATGTCCAGGCACTGGCGGCCGCCGTCGTTAAAAACCTCGACAGTGTCGACGACAGTCGACATCTCCAGGCGATTGCGGCCAGGAGGCGTGTACAAAATGTCTTTGGCGTAAAAAAGGCGGCAATGGCCCTGCTCGATGTTTATCGAGAAGTTGAAGGTGCTAGGTGAGGTAGGGCCTCAGTGAGAGGGCCACATTGCGCAGTCCTTGCGGGTGACAAAGAGTCGATTTTTTAAAAAAAGTTCTCGATGTTTTCAAATTAAGCTAAACTTCCATTGAACGGCAGCTTGGGCAGCAGTTTTCCTCCTCCGTGGCGTTCTCGCCGCAAATGCCTGGCGTCATGCGAATGTCATAGCACTTTGTGATTTGCACCTTGAGGCATAGTAGAGATCCAATCAATGAAATGCCAAGACCTTGCTGCGCGCATTGAGTTGCTACAGCCAGACGCTGAACCACGTGATGTTGCTCGGCTCTGCTTGCTGCTGAGTAATGCAGTGAAAGATCTGGAGGAACTTGAAAGTGATGCCGTTTTATCCCATGCCTGGAGTGACATGGGACTTCAGCTTCAGGCGGCAACCGATCAGCATGCAGCAATGACTGACGAACTGGAAAGTTTGGCATCATCGGATCCACGTCAATTTGACGCCAATCAGATCTGGATTTTGGTTAGGGCCATCAAGGTCCAAAGCCAAGTATTGCAGCTGTATGTTGGCCAACCGGCTTCGCTGGATGTTTAACAGTGGCGCCTAGAGAATCAATATTGCGGCCACTTTCATGTAGATCACGATGCCCACGATATCAATAATTCCCGCGACAAACGGGTTGCTCATCATGGCAGGGTCGAGACCAATACGCTTAAAAATCAGTGGCAGGACGGACCCTGTTAAAGTGCCACAAATCACGACCAGCAGAAGAGTGATGGGCACGACCATGGCCGTTTTTAGCGATCGGATATCCGGGGTCAAAAAAGGGGCAATCACCAGGCCGAGCAGGCCGAGCAGGCCACCCAGCCAAAGTCCCATCAACAGTTCACGGCCCACTACCTTGGACCAATCGGCCAGCCGTATGTCCCCAACGGTAAGCGCCCGGATGATTAACGTGGCCGATTGACTTCCTGAGTTGCCACCACTGGAGATAACCAGGGGAATGAACAGGACGAGCCACGGAATGGCATCAAGGTTTCCTTCGTAGTTGGTCAAAGCCCAGGCGGTAAGAATCGCAGCGATAAATAAAACGACTAACCAAATGGCACGTTTCCAGACCAACGTAAAGAACCGCGTGTCCAAATAGCTTTCTTCTAAGGGTTCCACCGCTGCGATACGGTGGGCATCTTCAGTAGCTTCTTCCACCACGACGTCAATCACATCGTCATGGGTAATGATTCCAACCATGCGATGTTCATCATCAACGACGGGGATTGCTAACAGGTCATAACGGGCCACTTTTCGGGCGACGTCTTCCTGGTCCTCGAGTACATACGCTGTGATCAGGTCTCGCTCCATAATATCCGACAACGTCGTTTCCGGTTTGTTGAGCGCAGAGACGAGTTGCCGCGTGGTGACGACCCCGCGCAGGTGGTCATCGTCGTTGTCGTCCACGACGTACAGGTAATAAATGGTTTCCAGTGCCTCGGCCTGCATGCCGAGCGATTCAATAGCCCCGCGGACGGTCAACGATTCAGATAATTTGGCCACTTCAGTCGTCATCACCGAACCTGCTGTACCCTCAATATAGGCCTGCAATCGAAGGATATCGCGGCGTTCCTCCGACGGTACCAGGAGCATCAATTCTGCGACGGCCTCCGGATTTGCGTCCTTGAGGAGGTCAACACGGTCATCGGGGGGAAGCTCTCCGATTAACTCGCCAATTTCATCACGTGGTTGTGACTCGAGAATCGCGATTTGTTTATCGTCGTCGAAATACTTAAAAATCTCAGTCCGCAGCGGCAAGTCGGCGTGTATCAGAACCGCCCAAGATTCGTCGGCGTTCAAACCTTCCATGAATTCAGCAGTACGGGCCGGATGCAAAGCAGTGCAGAATTCTGACAGCTCAGTTTTATTGTGTTCTGCCAGCAGCTCACGAAGTTCGGGTAGATAGAGCGTATTGATCATGGCAGTTTCCTGGCAGTAGTTCTATTTTCTTGTGTTCGCCCGGTAGGCGAGTTGTGAAGCTGTGCTCGGGCAATGGTTATCAACAAAATCGGATTCGGGTCATCCTGTCTCGATGAATTGGAGATGTTCCGCGTTGCACAACTGAAACACCACACACGCATGTTTGCCGATGAATATTTGGGACCATTCCTTTCCGGGGGGATGAAATTCGCTTGAGGTTTGACAGTCACCTAAAAATGGTATGGTTGGATCAATGATTTTGTTTTCAACTTTTGCGGCGGTCGCTCGTGGGTTGCATTTTTCCACGCGACCTTGTTCTGGGCAGACAAGCCCAACCTTTTGGGTAGCGTGGCACAGCACTTCAGACGAGTAAAATGGGAAACCGGTGGGGTTGGCCTTTTTAGAGAAGTCTAAACTCCGGCTGTCTCCAGGGACATGGGTTGTCAAACAATCCGGCAATGATTCAACCTGAAAATCAACCGCTGGGTTCGCTTCATGTGGCCTTTAGCGGATGCTCGGAAGATAAGGCCTTTTTATCGCTTGTGAGAGGTGGCTTCGATGCATTTACAAACCCGGTTGAGATCGTCGTCCGTTAAAGCCGAGCCACTGGGCAGGAACACGCCTCGTTCGAAAACTTGTTCAGATATTTCCCCACCGCGAAATCGGCATCCGCTGAAAAGGGGTTGTCGGTGCAATGGTTTCCAGATTCGCCGGATCTCAATATTTTCTTGCTCTGCTGCCGCACAGAGCTCATCGCAACTGGCACCAAAACGATCAGCGTCGATCTGCAGAGTGGTAAGCCAGCAATTTGACTGACCGTAGTCTGCCATGGGCATCATGGTTAGTCCGGGAATGTCCTGCAGGCGTTGGCAATAGTAATCGAAATTATGGCGACGTGCGGCAACTCTTTCGTCGAGTGTCTCCAGTTGGGCCACGCCGATTGCTGCTACGATGTTGCTCATTCGATAGTTATACCCCAACTCCGTATGTTGGTAGAACGAAACCGGGTCGCGGGCTTGAGTGGATAACCATCGGGCTCGTTCTACGTGCGCAGCATCATTGGAACAAAACATGCCACCACCACTGGTGGTGATGATCTTGTTGCCGTTGAAGGAAAACGTCGAGGCCCAACATTGTGTGCCGACGGAGTGTCCTTGGTAGGTGGAACCGAGGGATTGTGCCGCATCTTCGATCACCGGGATGTCGTAACGGCCGGCCACTTCCAGAATTGCGTTCATGTCAGGACTTTGTCCCAAAATGTCGGTCACGATAATGGCTTTGGGCAGCTTGCGTTGTTGGTCGGATTCGGCTAACTCTTCGGCTAATAGTTGCGGGTCCATGTTCCATGTTTGTTGCTCCGAATCGATAAATACGGGCGTTGCTCCCTCGTATAAAATCGGTGTAGCGGAGGCAATGAACGTCAGGCTGGAACACAATAACTCGTCTTTTGGCGCAACGTCCAGCAATCGAATTGCGAGATGGATCGCAGCCGTTCCGCTCGACACGGCAACAGCATGCCCGACTCCTACCCGCTGAGCAAACGTTTCTTCAAACTTGGAGAGATGTGGACCTACCGGGGCCACCCAATTGGATGCGATGGCGTCTGCAACGTATTTTTGTTCATTTCCAGTGATGTGGGGGGGCGACAGGTAGATGCGTGGGAGTGTCATGGCGGGAATTACTGAATCAAGGCTTCCAATGGCAGCGTGGTGTTTTCACTTTCCATCATCGTTGAATCTACGGTCGAAGGCAAGCGAGTGTCGTGGAGTGGTGTGATTGGCATGTCTTTTGTAATTCGTTGTTCACTAGGCGAGTTCTGCGAGCCAACCACCGGGAGACGAGGTTCGTCAGGAACGAAGCTGCCCATACTGATCGGCCTGCCAGGAGATGCCCGTTGTCACATCCAGGGCGGTCAGCCAACCGGTTCCGAAACAGTAGGTGTCGATACATTTCAAATGTTTACGATCGAGAATTTCTCCGCTCAATTGTGGCGTGTGACCGACGATTGCGACTTTACCTGATTGATGAGGTTGGGATACTTCCGATAAGTGTTCCCAAAACAGAAGGTGATCGGGTTGCTTGTCCAGCGCGAGATCAGGATCGTAATTCGCATGAACAAAAAAATGAGTGTCCGTTTCATAGTGGCGACGACATTGTCGAATGAACTGAATGTGGTCTTGCCAAATGGCATCCACCGAATTTCCATAACTCGCAACGGTTTCAGCACCACCGCAACTGAGCCAAAACTCGCGCAGCTCAGGTTCATCCACCTCGACCGCATCAAGCATCATGATCTCATGGTTTCCGGTTAAGGAGATCAACTCGCATTTCGCCTTGAGCTCAACAAGTTGTGTGAGGACATCACGTGTGTCGGGTCCACGGTCCACGTAATCACCCAGCGTAACAATTACGTCGTCCGGACTCGGATCGATCGAGCGTAGCAGGGATTCAAGTGCGTTGGCACATCCGTGAATATCACCGATCGAAATCACTCGCTGGGCCATTTTGCAATCACCTGAAATCTCCGTTGGCAAGGGGCCCGACCGGGATCTGGTTGACACGGAATTAATGTTAAGGAAGATGGAGGAGCTATGGAGTCAGACACGGGCCACATTTTGACGCGGTTTCCGCATTGAGGCAACGCCAGATTGAAAGGACTTGGAGAGAGGAACAATGGATCTTTTTGATATTGATGTTGAGGCTTGTCGTGGACGTCAAAAACGGTTATTGGAGTGCATGCAGCAGCATCGGCTTGACCTGGTCGTTGTGACTCTCACCGAGCATGTTCAATGGTTGACCGGTCCGAGATTTGGTCCCCTTTTTGAACCTGCCGCAGCGATGACCAGCCAGGGGGACGTTATCCTTGTGGCTCCTGCAAGGAGAATGCCTGACCGTTTTGCGGCTGACGACGTGTTGCCATATGAAGCTCAGTCGCATTCGACCTTACGTAATGATCAACGTGAAAAATCATCACGCGTATTACTGGATGCGATTGTCTCGCATCATTCAGCACAACGAGTGGGCATTGAATTTTCAAGCTGTGGCCCTCACGTGAGTAACGCGTTTTCAGGCGAGTTGGTGGATATTGAACCCGACATTTATCGATTGCGTCGCAGGAAAGATCCCGATGAATTGATCCGTTTGCAGAAGGCCATTGCTGCCACGGGCGAAATGTACAGCAAAGCCCGCGAAATCATCGCTCCCGGAGTGAGTGAGCTGGAGGTGTTCAATGCACTGCAAACCGCTGCGGTCAGTGAATTGGGAGAAATGCTTACCGGTACGGGTAACGATTATCGTTGTGCTGCCAGGGGCGGACCGCCACGGGATCGAAAAGTACAGTCGGGTGAACTCTACATTCTGGATTTAGGTCCTGCGTTTCGCGGTTACTTTGCTGATAATGCCCGGACATTTGCCGTGAACCGAAAACCGACCGATTTACAAATGGCCGCCTGGCAAAAGATCATGGACGCTTTCCAATTCATTGAAGAACAAGCTTGCGCTGGTAAAAGCGCGCGAGAATTGTTCCAGGAGGTTCAACGCTTGCTGGACACGTCAACCTGTGGTGAATTTAACCACCATCTCGGCCACGGCATCGGGTTGTTTCCACACGAGGCTCCCCACCTGAACCCGAATTGGGATGACACACTTGAGCTGGGAGATGTGTTTGCCGCCGAACCAGGCCTCTATGCTCCGGAACTCAAGGTTGGAATGCGATTGGAGAATAACTACCTCGTTACGGAATCGGGCGTGGAATTGTTGAGTGATTTTCCGCTCGAACTTTGAAACGGCAAAGCCAGCCGTCGGCTGACCGTGGGGACAAGTCCGGCCTGTGACCTTATGGCCGGGTGAAAATGGCCACCGGCTGATAAGCCGGTTAGTTCAATGACGGATCGGTGGGGATATGTCGGATCTTTAATGTCTCCAGGATATTTTCCTTGCCGAAGTCGCGGGAGACTTCTTGCCAGAGATCATTAGACGAATCGCAGAACACGTATTCGAATTTGGCTGGCTTGGTCAACCATGCCCCTTGTTCCAGTTCTGACTCGAGCTGTTGTGGGCCCCAGCCTGCATAGCCGCCGTAAACACGGAATGGCTTTTTGTCTTGACCTACAAGTTCGTTCAAATGGTCGCGGGCTGTGGCGACGTGGACACCTGAAAAGACCTGAATCTCTGACAGCCGAGCTTGTGTGTGAAGAGCAATCAACACCCCGTCAACTGGACCGCCGATATTGATGTATTCGTTACAGTCGGCTGGAACGCCGCCAACTTGTTGCCAGATCTCGCCAACGGTTTGACTCGAGGGACGGTTGAGAACCACCCCCGTGGCACCGTCTTCGTCATGTTGAATGATCAGCACGACAGATTTGTTGAAATTTCCGTCGCCCATATAGGGCAAAGCGATCAGAACGTGTCCGGCTAAACTTGTCATTTCATCGTTAAGTATAGGTACCCAACAGTGCCGGGACAATATGATGGTTAAGGTGAAATAGAATAAGAGTATCAAAAAAATGAATCAGCTCGGGGCGTCCGCTGAAAAAATCAATAGATCTCAGGATTTTCCGAAATCGGATCATTCAGCGGAAAACTGAAATGGATCAGCCCAATAGACAGGTTAGATAGGGACTTTTTCAGGCCCGCTGCCAGACTTCTTTCCAGGTACAACCGGCCCATGACCAACCGACACCAAATCCCACCAGGAGATTTTCCATCCCCGGGCGAAGACGTCCGTTGTTTCGCAATTCGTTGATTAAAATTGGCAGGGTAGAGGATACTGTGTTACCGAAATTCTCGAGAATGATCGGTAACCGGGTTTCATCCAATCCCAATCCGGCTTGTAATTGTTCAAGCATTTTTCGAGTTGCTTGATGTAGTAAGAACAGATCGATGTCGTCCTGTTTTTTATCAGCAAGGGTAAGGATGTCAGCGACCAATCCGGGAATATGGGCTACTGTAAAGCTGATCAAGCTGGGGCCATCCATGTACAACGCACTTGGCCATCTTTGGCGATGACGTGGTTGAAGGGAATCCTGAGCAGGACGAGCGCCACCCTTGTTGACCAGCAAGGTGTCGGCGCCAGATCCGTCGGTACCAAACTGAAAGGCCCCCAGTGTGGGAGACTCAACTGTTTCGATCAAGGTGGCTGCCGAACCATCACCAAAGATGGTTCGCAAGCTGCGATCGGTGGAATGAATGTATTTGGAGTAGGTTTCGGCTGTGATGAACAGGATACGTTCGGCTGCACCACTGCGAATCAGTCCGTCGGCCAGGGAAAGACCATAGACATAGCCTGAACACCCCAGATTAAAATCCAGGGCGCCGACCGAGGTTTTCAGACCGAGCCTTTCTTGCATCAGACAGGCGGTGGTCGGCAAAGGATAGTCGGGCGTTTGGGTACAGAACAGCAAAAAATCAATGCTGTGCGGATCGATATCGAACTGCTCCATCAAGCGGTGAGCAGCGGCCACCCCCAGATCGGAGGCACACTGAGCGTCGTCGGCAATATGTCGTTGGTTGATGCCAGTCTTGGAAAAAATCAAATCCATATCCCATTTGGGAAACTTCTCCTTGAGCATCTGATTGGATTCGATTCGTTCTGGTAGATAGACCGCAATCGGACCGACGGCTGCATATTTCACGTGCGAGATGCCCTTCTGCCAGACAGAAAACGTAGTTTCCCGATTCGCCCCTGGCTAACGTAAAACCCCCAAAATAGCTGTGATGAGATCTAGCGTCAATTGCTAATGAATTTCTCATCCTTTTTGGCAAGACATAGAAACTTTTTGGCAAGACATAGAAAAATCGTTTTAAAATTCTCAAGTCTCCTGGCTTTCCTGTCCGATAAACGCATCGCTGATCAAAAGGGGACAATTCTCACGATGGGTTATTCAGATGAAATGTCCAGCTTGTTGGGCCGAAAAGGCTTACAAAAGAAAAACGGACCCGGGTACTAAGGTTTTGTGGGCCTGGCTATCGGTGCCAATGCAATGCCACCACTGCTTTCACAAGTTTGTTGTTTTTCGTCCGTTTTCTTGGAAGCAATCGCTGCAGCCACCTTTATCTCCTACCTCAGTTTGCCGCACAGACCGCCAATCCCACGCCAGCCGACACGTTGCAGAAGTCGGCGTTGTTGGCAGAGGCTCGTTAGACGCATCTTGACGTGAAAGTCAGGTCCCGATACCGTCGGCCTCTCTTTTTATCTTGCGCGGAAAACACCAATGGGCGCTACAAAGTTCACTCACATTGTTGACATCCACTCGCACCTGCTGCCCGGACTGGATGACGGTTCGTCAAGTTGGCAGGAAACGCTAACGATGGCACAAATGGCAGTTGCTGAGGGAATTTCTACGATGGTGGTCACACCCCATCAATTGGGTAATTTTTCCCAAAACACGGGAGATCAGATTCGCCGACGTACAACAGAACTGCAGCGATTTCTCGAAGATCATCAAGTCCCATTGAACGTGTTGCCCGGTGGCGATGTCAGAATTGAACCGGAAATTATGATCGGGTTGCAGCAAGGTGCCGTGTTAACGTTAGCCGACCGGGGACGGCATGTTCTGCTGGAATTACCTCACGAAATTTACTTTCCGCTAGAGCCCGTATTGGAACAGCTTGGTGCAGCTGGATATGTGGGGATTCTTTCTCATCCGGAGCGTAATCACGGTCTGCAGAGGTCACCGGAAACCCTGGGGCCGCTGGTGGATCGTGGCTGTTTGATGCAACTTACCGCAGGCAGTTTGACCGGGTTATTCGGCCAGACAAGTTGCGAGTTGTCCAAGTGGATGCTCAATGAGGGGCTCGTGCATTTGATAGCCACCGACGCTCATGGTTGCAAGGTCCGTCGTCCGCAAATTCAACAGGCGCTGCAGTGTGTTGCCCAGTGGACCGACAACGAAACAGCACGGGCTCTCGGTTGCCAGAATCCCCAGTCGATCGTTTATGGCCAGGAGGTAGTGGGCGGACGACGGGGAAAGTCGTCGCGAAAATGGTCACGTTGGTTTCGACGGTGCAGGGCAGCCTGATGCGGCGAACGACGGGTACAAAAACTCTGCTGACGTTGACACTTTTGGTGATGGTCCCTGGCGCTGATTTCCTGATAGCAAAAGACAGAAGCTCCTGGCCCCACGAACTTGTTGTTGGTTCGCTGCGTGTGCACGCTGATTTTCCGCTCCGTGATCATGTGGAACTGCTCAGCGGTATTGCCAGTCTTCAGTCGACGCTTCAAAAGAGATTGGGAGTTCAACCCGGCAATGAATGGGTTCATGTTTACTTTTTTCGCGATAAGTCAACGTATCAACGTTACGTGCAAAGATACGTTCCAGAGGCACCTTTACGCCGTGCGCTTTTCGTGAAAAGGAAAGGGCCGGGTATGGTGTTTGCGTACGCCGGCCGTGATTGCGAAACGGATCTGCGGCATGAGGCGACACACGCACTGTTGCATGCCAGTCTGCCCATGGTACCTCTCTGGTTGGATGAAGGTTTGGCTGAATATTTTGAACTGGAACCTAATCGGCGCGTTGGTGGTAACCCGTATCTTGCCAGAATGCGGCGCAGTCTTTGGCCAGGCCAGTTTTCCAGGTTGCAGAAATTAGAGGTGGTCGACGGTGTCGAGTCGATGGACGCGGCGGATTACCGGCGATCCTGGGCCTGGGTGCATTTCATGTTGCACGGTCCACCAGCGGCCAGGGAAGAATTAATCGGTTTCCTGGAAGATATCAACGCACATTCACCACCCGGGCAACTCAGTGAACGGTTATCACGGCGGATTCCGGACTTGGAGCGGTCGTTTGTCACTCACTTCGGCACCTGGCGACCGAACTGAAGGGGAACGTGGGAAAAAACGGTTGCAATCAAATTCGAGAATGGGAAGGACGCTTGGTTGTTCGTGACAGATGTTCGCGGTAAGGTAGTGGTAAAGATCGTATCTAGCACGCTTGCTTCTCGTTTCTGATTCGCCCCTTCTTTTGGTCAACCTGTTCCGCATGCACGCCGCCCTGTTTGTTCCCTGTTACATCGACCAGTTCTATCCACAGGTTGCCTTTGCCACGATCGATGTGCTTGGACAGCACGGAGTGGAGGTCGAATTTCCGGCGGCCCAGACGTGTTGCGGACAGCCCATGGCCAATATAGGGTGTTCCGATGATGCGCGGCCACTGGCCCAGCGTTTCCTGGAAATCTTCCAGCCTTATACTCACGTTGTATGTCCTTCGGGTAGTTGTGTCGCTATGATTCGACATCATTATGACGGGTTACTTGATGAGTCGTCGGAACTGGCAGATCTCAAGGAAAAAACATTTGAGTTGTGCGAATTTCTCACGGATGTTCTGGAGATTGAAGGGATCTCAGGGAGTTTTCCCCATCGAGTTGGGTTGCACCAGAGTTGCCATGGGCTTCGTGAATTACGATTGGGAAGCTGCACCGAACGCATGGATAGCACGGACAATAAAATCCACCGCCTGTTGGAATCGCTTGAAGGGATCCAGCTCACAGAATTGCGGCGTCAAGATGAGTGTTGTGGTTTTGGTGGAACGTTTGCTGTCTCGGAGGAAGCCGTGTCGACGATGATGGGTTTGGACCGTCTGCATGACCATCAGGAAGCAGGTACAGAGATCCTGACAGCTGCTGACATGTCGTGTCTGATGCACTTGGACGGGTTGATTCAGCGGCAAAGGTTCCCCATGCGCGTGATGCATGTTGCTGAAATCCTGGCAGGTCGACCAGGCAGCGTGCCAGCCACGGAAGGTGGACGATGACGCATGGTTTAAATCAACACCCGCTTGAAGCGGCCCGTTTTGTCGGGAACCACGAACGGGCTCGCTGGCATGACGGAGCGCTTTGGTTTGTCCGTACCAAGCGGGATCGGGCTGCGGCATCGGTACCCGAATGGGAACAGCTCCGTGAAATCGCCTCACAAATCAAGGGGCACCTGATCGCCAGGCTCCCCGAATATCTGGAACAATTTGAAGAACGTGCCGTTGGCCTGGGCGCTCATGTGCATTGGGCGGCTGATGCTGCCGAACACAATCAGATTGTGTTGAAGCTGCTACAGCAACACAACGTGAAGCGGGTAGTTAAAAGCAAATCGATGCTTACCGAAGAATGCCATCTTAATCCGTTTCTCGAACAACACGCAATCGAAGTGGTCGATACGGATTTGGGCGAGCGTATCGTGCAAATGCGTGGCGAGTCACCAAGTCATATCGTGCTTCCCGCAATTCACATCAAGAAGGAAGAAGTGGGAGCCTTGTTTCATGAACAGCTGGGGACACAAGTGGGGGCTACCGATCCGGCCTACCTGACCGAATCGGCTCGAAAACATTTGCGTCAGAAATTCTTAAAGGCAGACGCTGGAATTACGGGTGTCAACTTTGCTATTGCCGAAACGGGTGGATTGGTTGTGTGCACCAATGAGGGAAATGCCGACCTGGGAGTTTCTCTGCCCAAATTGCATATTGCTTGTATGGGAATTGAAAAACTCGTGCCACGAGCAGCGGATCTGGGTGTGTTTCTGAGGCTGTTGGCGCGTTCTGCAACCGGTCAGCCCATCACCACTTATTCATCTCACTTTCATGGCCCGCGTCCAGCAGGCGAATTACACATCGTGATTGTTGATAATGGACGGAGTTGGCTGCGAACAAGCGAAGAATTTCGCAGGTCCCTGAACTGCATTCGCTGCGGTGCCTGTATGAATACGTGTCCCGTCTATCGTCGCAGTGGCGGACACAGCTATCACTATACCGTGCCGGGTCCAATCGGCTCGATTCTTGCCCCTGCCACCGACGCTCGACAGCACGCCAGTTTGCCGTTTGCTTGCAGCTTGTGCGGTTCCTGCAGCGATGTTTGTCCGGTCAAGATCGATCTGCACCAACAGCTGCTTACCTGGCGACATGAGATTGCTTCTCGGCATCTGTTGCCATTGTCAAAACGGTTGGCGATGCGCGTTGGACGTTTTGTCCTGTCCCGTCCACGACTTTATCAGTGGGCAGGTGCGGCAGCCCGGCTGGCGTTGCGACTTTTACCACGGTCAATCCTGTACCACCGCTGGAATGTATGGGGGCGCCAGCGTGATCTGCCCGAAGCGCCCCGTCGTTCCTTCCGACAACTCTATCGCCGACGTCGTCATGAGCAGTAGGTCAAAAATTCTGCAGGCGCTCCGTGCGCGTGATGTTGAAGCGGTTGAATTGCCGAACCTGGACCTGGCATGGGTTCGTTATGAGAATCCACATCAACAATTTGTGTCGGCGGTCGAGGCTGTCGGTGGAAGTGTTGTTTCCGTTTCCCGTCAGGGTAGCCTGCCAGAAACTCTCGCGGGATTGGATGTGTTTGCCAAGGCCAGCAAAATTTGTTCACTGGTCGATGGTGTGGAGCGGGCAAATGTGGACTTAGATGACGTCCCTGATCCTCATGATCTGGAAGACGTTGATTTGGCGATTGTGTCGGCAGAATTCGGAGTCGCTGAAAATGGCGCCCTGTGGGTCACCGACGATGCGGTTCGGCACCGAGTGTTGCCGTTCATTGCACAGCACGTTGTGGTCGTGGTCGGCAGTGATCAGATTCTTCACAACATGCACGAGGCCTACCAGCGGTTGCATTTCAACCAATCCGGTTTCGGAGTTTTTATCTCGGGACCTTCCAAGACGGCCGATATTGAACAATCGTTGGTGATCGGCGCTCATGGTCCGCGCTCGCTGACCGCGTTGTTGACCGATTCATCATCGTAACAAGGCGGGTGGGCCTGCTGGTCATTGCCGCATGCCACGAGTGCGTCTTGTGATGGCAGCTGCCAAAAGCACGCCTATCAGCAAGGTAACGGCCGAAGGTTCGGGAACCGGCACGATGTAGTTGGGAAGATCCAAGTTGAAAGAATACAGGTAAGAAGGTAGCAACGTACGACCCAGTGGATCGCCGTCGGCAGGGCCAGAGGACCCATCGGTATAGATGTCCAGGAACGTATTTCCAGATGGCAGTGCGCTGAAATCGTTGTCCGAGGCGACAATCACCGCGTACGTACCGTCATCCAACTGTGGACCAATCGTGACCCCTTCCAGTTTTTCGGGAGTCACCAGTCGGGCATTCATCAAGGCCGAGTGAATATCCACCGCCAGTGTCTTGGTAACGGGAATCACGCCGATGGGCAAGGTGCTTGAACTGGCAAGACTGATCGAAGTGACATCCGTAGCGGCCTGCAGGTCGACTTCGTAGATGCGTTTGGTCCCCACGTCGGCAGCTTCCGGGTCGCTGTTGATGGGATTCTCCACTCCCAAACCACGGTTGTCACGTTCGAGGATCAGCAATTCATGTTCGTTTAAAGCGCGAATGGCGCTGGCCCCAATTTTTCGTCCCTGGTGACGCGAGGC
>Ga0310125_10001047_pt1 | contig 13715 bp, 9 predicted proteins | sample CB11b_Tmax_Bot8__FD_203508 | JGI IMG/M metagenome (GOLD analysis project Ga0310125, IMG submission 203508) | Marine microbial communities from Western Arctic Ocean, Canada - CB11b_Tmax_Bot8 | ecosystem: Environmental > Aquatic > Marine > Oceanic | place: Canada: Western Arctic Ocean | collected... | reverse complement strand
ACAAGAGCCAGCTGTCGCTGCTAACAATGACGTGATGGCTCCTCACTTTCTCGTTGACCCTTTGTGGCCAAAGCCCCTTCCAAACCATTGGGCGATGGGTAATACAATTGGTGTTGACGTTGACGAAAGAGATCACATCTTCATCGTACATCGTAATGACGAATCACAGTTCGGTGGCAACACAGAAATCGGCCTGTTCGGCGGTGTTGCTGAATGCTGTACCCCTGCACCACCAATTATAGAATTCGATATTGACGGCAATATTATTAATGCCTGGGGCGGCCCTGTAGAAGGAGCACCATATATTTGGCCTGCGTCAAACCATGGTATTGAGGTTGCACCAAACGGCGACGTTTGGATCGGTGGTAACGGTGGTGGCGATTCACACGTTCTTGTTTTCTCAAGAGATGGTGAATATGTCCGCACTATCGGTCTTCAAGGTGAAGGCCGGGATTCAAACAGCCAAACTCACTTTGCTCGAGTTGCTGAGATCGCAATCGATGTAGAAGCTAATGAAGCCTACTTCGCTGATGGTTATCAAAACCGTCGTGTTGCAGTTGTCGATGTTGCCACTGGTGCGTTCAAACGCTACTGGGGTGCATATGGTAATACTCCTGACGATACTGCTGACGTTACTTACACTCCTGGTGAGCCCGGCCCACAGCAATTCCGTGGACCTGTTCACTGTGCTGAGCCTTCAAACGACGGTCTAGTTTATGTATGTGACCGCGGTGCTAACCGAGTTCAGGTGTTCCGTAAAGACGGCACTTATGTAAGAGAAGTGGTTTATAACCCGGCCACATTGAATCAAGGTTCAACTTGGGATATCGCGTTCTCCAGAGACCCAGAGCAAGAGTTCATCTATCTTGCCGATGGACAGAACTTTAAGATCTCTGTAATAGATCGTGAATCAATGGAAGTGCTGTACACATTCGGTGACGGCGGGCGGCAGCCTGGTCTGTTCTACGCCCCTCACAGTATTGCTACTGACTCTCAGAATAACGTTTACACAACTGAGACTTATGAAGGCAGCCGTGTACAAAAATTCCTATACCAAGGAATTCGACCTGTTACTGTTCGTGATCGCGCGCCTACATGGCCTGCTGACGAATTATAATCAGTCCTAGTTTTAAAAAAGCCGCGTTGAATGACTTCAACGCGGCTTTTTTAATGCCTACCCGTATAGCACCGCTAGGACCATTACGCTCTAGCAAGCCTCGGAAGTGCATATTCCTCTAATCCAACATTGATGGTATTGTGAGTTCAATTAGTAGTTTCAAACTCCTTAATAATGGGAAACCGCTATGAGCAAATTAGCAAAAGCCACTCTAGTTTCACTCTTCACCATCGCCTTATTCACAGCCCTGAATTTCGGCCAGCAAACTCTAGAACAATCTGCTAACGCGGTAAACAATGATCGAATGGTGCCGCAATTTATTGTTGATCCCTACTGGCCCCAACCCCTGCCCAATAAATGGCTGCTGGGGCGAACCATAGGTATTGCAGTTGATGAACGCGACCACTTATATGTTGTTCATCGAGATCAGGACGCTATGTTTATGAGCCAAGAACTCGGCCTGGATCTTGGAAGGGCAGAATGTTGCTCTGCAGCACCCCCGATTCTCGAATTTGATCGTGATGGAAATTTGATCAATTCCTGGGGCGGCCCAGGTGAAGGCTATACCTGGCCTGAGTCGAACCATGGCATCGATGTAGCACCAAATGGCGATGTCTGGATAGGCGGCAATGGCAGTAGCGACTCTCACGTTTTGGTATTTACTCGAGAAGGTCAATTCGTTCGTGAGATTGGCTATCCAGGAGAACCTATTAATAGCAATAGCACTACGTCCTTCGGTAGGGTGGCTGAAATAGCTATAGATGCAGAAGCCGGTGAAGCATATCTTGCCGATGGCTATGGGAATAAACGTGTAGCGGTTGTAGATGTAGCTACCGGAGCGTTCAAACGCTACTGGGGCGCCTACGGCAATCCTCCAGTTGATGAACGAGTCACTTACGTGCCTGGCGAACCGCTGCCACAGCAATTTGTTGGTCCCGTTCACTGCGCAGAACCATCGAACGACGATCTCATTTATGTCTGTGACCGAGGTGCCGACCGCATTCAGGTTTTCCGTCCTGATGGCACTTTTGTCAAAGAAGGTCAGGTAGCTCCTCAGACACTTGCAGGTTCAACATGGGACATTGCTTTCTCTAAGGATGATGATCAGGAGTTTATCTACGTCGCGGATGGAGCAAATTTTAAAGTCCATGTACTAGACCGAGAGTCTCTTGAAGTACTGGCTGAATTCGGTGACGGGGGGAGGCAACCGGGCCTGTTTTTTGGAACCCATAGTATCGTCACTGACTCCTTAGGGAATATTTACACTACTGAAACCTATGAAGGTAAACGTGTACAAAAATTCCTATACCAAGGTTTAAAACCGCTTGGAACTTCGAGAACAGGAGCACCTTGGCCAGCCTCTGAATTACATTAAGGTTCGCCTATTGCGGCTGTCTATTAGAAATTCAGAATTTATTGCCAGACAGTAAAAATGCCAGCACATGCTGGCATTTTTTGTGGCCAAACTTATAAGCACCTCCCAATTCTGATGATCAGTGCACCATACAAACTGGCTTGATCACCGCCCTCAGGTCTATTATTCTCAATCCCTGCTTGCTTGTCTAATAAAGAACTTATTGGTCTGCAAGTTCTATCCATCAAATTAACTAACACTAGAATTGCATCAAAGAGATAAATACTGCCATGAAAATGAAAACGCTATTATTCCTCTGCCTAAGTTCTCTGCCCTTATCAAGCCACGCGATTGAGGATGTAACCGTCGCCTATACCTATGAAGGCAATCATGGCGTCGATTTGAGCTCCATGCGTTTCACTCTCGAGATTCCGCACACAACTGACGACCGCAGTAGTGATAATCCGCGGCTAATCACCTCAACTGATCTCGGTAACGGCGTGGCTAATGGTGGTTATCAAGCTGAATCCAATCTCACATCCATTGTGCAAGATGCACTTGAGCAAGGGTTTACCAAAGGCAACGCAAAAATAGTCGACAATGAAGGAGAAATGCGACTTGCTAGTAAGATTTTGAATTCCGAGGCCACTCTTGTTGATCGCGCTGGAGTGGAGTCCATTCAATTGACCATGCGGATCAACATTCAGCTACAAGGTAATGGACGCACCATTTGGCAAACAACGCTTTTCGGTCGTGGTGTCGTACCCACGAATGAAGGTATGGGCGCCGCAGTTAGAGCAGGGCTAAATCGAATGATTGGAGAATTAATCATGGACGATTATTTTCTCGCCGAAATTCTCTAGGCCTATTTAGTCTTCTCTGTTAACGGCAGCCTAAATTTGCATCCAGGGGCTGAATGATGGATCCTGAACTGTTAGGAAAAAATTCTAGGCCTGTTAAACTTTCAATCTCCGCAATCTCCGCTGTCAAATCACAATGGTGTACATGCACCGGAGAGTCTTGTTCCAAAATAAATGCCGCTCCACGATTTCTATCTGTCATTACAATTTTAAAAAAGGCATCAGGTACCTTGTGTTGTTTAGCAGACGCCAATTTAAGCTCGCCGCCATCGTTTCGATAAATTGGACCGGTAATAATAAATACTTCAGCTTCTCGATTGGCTAAATTTCGTATCGCCCATTCCAGTCCGTACCAGGCACCCTGATTCAAATTGCTATTACGGGCCACAGTATTAGTTAGAAAGTTGGCATCGCTCCAATATGGCGTGCCGGCAAAATTTACTAATGGCACAAAACGCGAAAGCACCAGACCCTGCTCATCGGCCCCCTCAAAGTCAGCAACCTCTAGGGTTTCACTTATAAAATTATCTGCCACCGGCAAGCGAGAAAGGTTGGATGCTATCCCAATCGTGGCCGCAGAAACCTTGTACGCTACCCAGTCTGCTACTTTGTTTTTAATATTGTAGGAAAGCGCATAAATAGGTCTGAGAACAAGGTGAGAATCGCTATCGCTTCCAACTGGACAACCTGAGAGACAATTCTCAATACGATACTCCACCGACTGAGCTGGAGCAGTTGGCTGTAAAAGTATTAAAAAAGACAAAATTATGGAGGCGCAACGAATTTTCATAAATCTTATCTATATCCCACTTTACTGTACCGACCAATCCGGTAAATACCTGATAATACTCAATCACTGAGTGAAATCTGAGCAATATTCTATGCTAAATATCAAACATTCTCAGCCGGTTTGTGCGGTACGGTCCTCTTACGACACGGAAAACACCGCTGACATGGACAATATACATTTCCACTGCAAAACCAATTCTGTGGATCCTACCGGCATTTTGTATCTTCCTGATGCTATGGATAAACCAATTACTGTTTGGGCGTTTTCATGACCGATGATAGATCAAGTGCGGAGCAAGTATTTTCAAAATGTTTTTATTATTTGTTAGCAGTAGACGCTCGATTGAGCCTTATTGATAGGCATGAAAACATTAGACCATTCGCCTGAAAAGCTAAAAAACACTGGATTTAACGCAAAATGGCTAACGGATTATTGAAAGATTCAAACCTTTTTAATTATCAGGAAGCATTCCTAGTAACTGCTAGCTAATATTCATCATAATTAAGAAAGCTATATTTTCATTGAAAGAAGTCTGAGGAGAGCAAGATGCTTAAAATTCCCACACTAGCCAGGAACGCAGCGATCGCGGGTTTGTTTGTATTTTTTGGCCTTTCAGTCAATGCCGCCGAACGTATAAGTGATTTCTCACTTATCGATTCCGAAGGCAGGTTTTTCCAACTTAGCCGTCAGCTGGATAAGCAGGCCGTAGTATTATTCGCCTATGACAAGAGCAGTCGCGACGCACGTCGTGCAATTGCTGATCTTAATGATGTTGCTGATCAATTTGCCGACCAAGCTGTTGGTTTCGCTGTTATCGATACCACAGCGACTGCTGACAAAGCGGAAATGAGAAAAGAAGCAAAGGATGAAGATATCACCATGCGCATCCTTCTCGACGACACACAGCTTGTCTCCGAAGAACTGGGCCTTAGCCGTGTTGCAGAAGTTGTAATCCTCGATCCAAGCGCACGTGAAGTTCTCTACCGTGGCGCTCTAAATAATCGCTTCTCCGAAGGCTCTCGTGCAAGACGTGCTTCAGAGCACTATTTGTTCGACGCACTCACTGCCGTTCTTGCCGATGAAGAAATCAGCACTGAACAGCTAGCTAGCAAAGGCGATGAAATCGAATTTGCCGCCAAGACTGCTCATTTAGGCTCAGTGTCCTATGCCAATGATGTCGTGCCAATTCTTGAGCAGCGCTGCGTAACCTGTCACCAGGAAGGCGGCATTGCTCCATTCGCAATGAACAGTCATCAAATGATCCAAGGCTGGTCTCCGATGATTCGCGAAACACTCATCACCAAGCGCATGCCTCCCGGTCAAATCGATCAGGAATATGCGAATGTATTTCATGATGTTAATTACATCACCACAGAAGAAACACAGAAGGTAGTTCATTGGATCGATGGTGGTTCACTGAATAATGACAGCGTTGATCCCCTAGCAGAATTGCGCACTCAGCCAGTTAAATGGCTTAACGGTGAGCCGGATATCATAGTAGCGATTCCAGAACAGCAGATCCCTGCAACCGGCGTACAAGATTACCGCAACCTCCAGATTCCTCTGAATCTCGAAGAAGACATTTGGGTTAAGGCAGTGGAATTCGAAGCTGGCGATACTACAGTGCTTCACCACATCATCGCCTTCTCATACGGCCCTGATGGGATGAGTCAGTTTGAGATTCTTAACCAAGGAATTGGCCTCGGTGCTTACGCTCCGGGCAATGAGTTAAATCTCTATCCGGAAAATTCCGGTTACCCATTAAAAGCTGGCGGTGGCCTTTTCTTGCAGATGCACTACACGACTTCTGGTAAAGAGGCTGTAGATGCTTCAGAAATTGGTATTTATCTGTGGGACGAAGAACCTCAGCGGCAAATTTTAGGTGGCTCGGCTGCAGATCTTGATATTAATATTGAACCATTTGATAAAAACCATGAAATGGTTGCCACTAAGAAATTTCGCAAAGACTCTTATTTGACTATGCTCGGACCGCATATGCATTACCGCGGTTCCGACGCCAACTTTAAGTTGGTATATCCCGATGGCCGCATAGAAGAAGTTCTAAACGTTCCTAATTACCAATTTAACTGGCAGAAGACTTACGACTTTAAAGAACCGTTATTCCTGCCAGCTGGAACTGAAATGGTATTTCGCGGAACTTTCGACAATTCCGCTAACAACCCGGACAATCCAGACCCATCACAGACTTTGACCTGGGGGGAACAAACCTGGCAAGAAATGTTCTTCGGTTTCTTCAGATATGTTGAAGCAGATCAGGGAGATTAATTGCTCCAGGATTTTACCAGGACCCGACCACCGGAAGGTAGTCGGGTTTTTTTAGCTCTGATAATTTTGTCATGCTGCCTGCTTCTCAGTAATGTACTCACTGTAATATTTTTATCTCATGACATTATTAGTTATTAGGTTTAGTCTCAACTTTACATATTTACTGACAATCTTTAGCTATGTACAATTATCCCAATAATAAACTGATGCTATTTCTATTGATTATTTTCTTGCTGCCATCTCATTCAGCGACCGCTGAGTCCGCGCTCATTAGTAATGTGAACGGAAACATTCTCAGCACTGCAAAAGAGTTTGTTCAATTCAGAGCTAATTTAATAGAAGATGACTTGGTTACTAAACTTTTCGCCGAGCGAAATCTAAATTTGAGCCTCATAGAAAATGAATAAGACCACGCTATTTGCATTAGCTCTAATGTCTGTTGTGATCCGTTGCACCCCCGCTGATGAGTCAACTCCAACAGCTGATTTCGTGCAAGCCTCACCTATCAATGCTAGCCCTGCAGATCTGCAACGCTGGGAACAACATGCTGCCAATGTAACTATTCTAAGAGATCACTGGGGCATTCCCCACATCTACGGGCGCAGTGATGCCGACACAGTATTCGGCACCCTATTCGCCCAAGCTGAAGATGATTTTAATCGCGTGGAAACCAATTACATCAATGCTATGGGATTGTTAGCTGAAGCTGAGGGAGAATCAGCGATTTATCAGGATCTTCGCATGCAATTGTTTATTCAACCCGAAGATTTACAAGAGCAATACCAGAGCAGCCCAGCTTGGCTGCAGTCGCTAATGAATGCCTTTGCCGATGGCCTAAACTACTATCTTTATAATCATCCAGAAGTAGAGCCAAGGGTAATCCAAAAATTCGAACCCTGGATGGCCTTGAGTTTCACCGAAGGTAGCATTGGTGGTGATATAGAAAGGGTGGATTTGAATTCATTACAATCATTTTATGGAGATGAACAAGGTCGCTCCGATTCAAATTTGCTTGCCAATAATTCAGCCCCAAAAGATGAAGAACCAAGAGGGTCTAATGGCTTTGCTATTTCACCGGCCAATACAGCCAACGGCAACGCACTCTTCCTAATTAATCCGCATACTTCATTCTTCTTTCGTTCCGAACTTCATATGGTGAGCGAAGAGGGATTAAACGCATATGGCGCTGTCACCTGGGGCCAATTTTTTGTCTATCAAGGTTTTAATGAAAACACCGGTTGGATGCACACATCCAGCCGAGCGGATGCCATTGATGAATATTTGGAAACTATAATTGAAAAAAATGATGGTTATTACTATGCCTACGGGGACGATGAGAGAAAGTTAGAAGAGTCTTCTCGTGTATTGCAGTACAAGGAAGGCGAATCGATTGCCTCTAAGGAATTTACTGTTTACCACAGCCATCATGGACCAGTCATTAGAGAACAAGATGGCAAGTGGGTAAGTATCAAACTCATGCAATCACCAGTCGATGCCTTAATACAATCCTACACACGAACCAAAACAACAAATTATGTAGAATTTCATGACACCATGAAACTGCAAACAAATTCTTCTAACAATACAGTCTATGCAGACTCAGATGGAAACATCGCTTACTTCCACGGTAATTTTATTCCGGTGCGAGACACGCAATTCGATTGGAACTTACCCCTTGACGGCTCCAACCCTGCGACCGAATGGCGAGGCCTTCACACTGTAGAAGAAACCATTAATCTTTTAAACCCACCCAATGGATGGATACAAAATACCAACAACACTCCATTTTCAGCAGCGGGCGAATTTAGTCCAAAGCAGGAAAATTACCCGATCTACATGGCTAATAACCCAGAGAATTTTCGCGGGATTCATGCGGTAAAAGTTTTGGCACACAAATCTGACTTCACCTTGGATACCCTCATAGAAGCTGCCTATGAACCAACTCTAACTGCATTTGAGCAATTAGTGCCAGAATTGATTTTAATCACCGCAACTGATGACAATCAAGAGCAGCAATTTTCTATTCAACCCGAAACCTTGTTATACATAGACCTACTTCGCAACTGGGACCTAAAAGCCTCAGTAGATTCAGAGGCTACTTCTCTCGCCATATACTGGGCAGAGGAAATGCGCAGCTCGTTAAGTGATGACGCCGCCGCTGCGGGCATCAGTATTTATGACTATATGATTGAACAGTCGAATACATCACAAAAACTAAGAGCACTTCGAATCGCTGCTGAAAAACTCACTGCGGATTTTGGTAGCTGGCAAGTGCCTTGGGGTGAAATAAATCGCTATCAACGAAACAATGGCAATATTGTTCAACAATTCGATGATAGCAAACCAAGTATAGCTGTCGGTTTTGCCAGTTCCCGTTGGGGCTCTCTCGCTTCCTTCGGCGCAAGAACTTATCCCGGCACAAAACGCATGTATGGCACTAGTGGAAATAGTTTCGTGGCTGCAGTGGAATTCGGTGATCGAGTTAGAGCCAAGGCGATTACAGTTGGCGGCTTAAATAGCGACCCCGATTCCGAACATTTCGCTGATCAAGCGCAGATGTATGCCCAAGGAAATTTTCGTGATGTTTTATTTTATCGTGAGGATGTCGAAGAAAATCTAGAGCGAACTTATCAGCCGGGCCTGCAGTAACCAGATCACATCACAATTGCACTATGCTATCTCCATGCGCTAGGCTAACTAGAGTTACGATGTGTACTTTGCTCTGGTTCCTAATAATCAATAATCTACAGAAACTATAAGTCATGAGTAATTCAAATTCATTCCAAGCTGGCAGACACTTTCTGCAAATACCCGGCCCCTCTAATGTCCCGGATAGCGTTTTAAGAGCGATGACTCAACCGGTCATTGATCATAGAGGACCAGATTTTCCAGAACTTACCAACCGGATTCTCGACAAGCTAGCTCCGGTATTTAACACCAGCGCATCCATCTTTATATTTCCTGCATCTGGAACCGGTGGCTGGGAAAGCGCCTTGTTGAATACGCTGTCGCCGGGTGATCGCGTACTGGCTTTTGAAACTGGTCATTTCGCTACTTTATGGAAGCAAGTAGCCGACAAATTAGGGCTTGAAGTCAACTGGATTGAAGGAGACTGGCGAACGGGAATTGACCCCAACCGTGTCGAAGATTGTTTGCGGGCAGATACCGACAAATCTATTAAGGCAGTGCTGGCTGTACATACTGAAACCTCGACAGGTGTTACTAGCCAGATCGAAAAAATTCGCAGCGCGATTGATGCAGCAAAGCACCCTGCTTTGTTTATGGTTGATGCAGTTTCATCTTTGGCTTGTACGGAGTTCAAGCATGATGAGTGGCAGGTTGATGTAACTATCTCCGCTTCTCAGAAAGGTCTTATGCTACCGCCTGGACTCTGCTTCAACGCCGCTAGCAAAAAAGCCATAGAATTTTCAAAATCCTCTAAATCCCAGCACTCCTACTGGCAGTGGGATGCCATGATAGAGAATAATGATCGCGGATATTTCCCTTATACGCCAAGCACCAATTTACTTTATGGATTAGATGAAGCACTTAACCTTTTGCATAACGAAGGAATGGATGAAGTATTTCAGCGACACGCGCGTCTTGCTGAAGCGACACGCAGAGCTGTAGAAGCTTGGGGGCTGGAAATCGTCTGTAAGAATTCAGCTGAGTATTCCAATTCGACAACAGCAGTATTCGTGGCTGAAGGAGAAAATGCGGATAGCTTACGCAATACTATTCTTAGAAAGTTTAATATGTCATTAGGTACTGGGCTCGGAAAATTGAAAGGTAAAATTTTCCGTATTGGACATATTGGGGATTTCAATGACCTGATGTTGGCTGGCACTTTATCTGGTGTAGAAATGGGGCTAGCTATTAGTGACATCTCACACAGCAAGGGAGGCATTGAGGCAGCGCTCAACTATCTGTCCTCTAACTAGCTACTCCGAAGCTAATCCCCTTCACACTACTTTTATAAACTGGTTTCCGAAAAATTTAAATTTAGAAATAAAAATTAAGAGAAGAATAACACCCTTAATTAGAAAATCTCTGGAGTTATCATGGACCCTTCAACTGCAGTTAATACCAGCGCCGCTATCTCACTGGCAGGTTTCGCAGTCGTTATTTTTCTCCTTTTATTTCTAATCGCAAAATGGAAATGGCATGTTTTCTTCGCCTTGTTAATTCCCATTATGTTATTTGGCATATTGCCAGGGGTACAACAAAATAATTTTATCGATGCTTTTGAAAGCGGCTTCGGCAACACCCTTGGGTCGATTGGAGTGGTAATTGTTCTCGGCTCCATAATCGCAGAAGCTCTTAAACACACTGGTGCGATTCAAGTCATTACCAAATCAATGGTAAATTTAGTTGGATCACAGCGCATGCCCCTAGCTCTAACTCTTACTGGCTTTATCATCGGTGTTGCAATTTTTTCAGATGTTGCCTATGTGATCTTAAACCCTCTGGTGCACTCGGCGGCAAAAACTATGGGAGTAGGTATTGCCGTAATGTCTACAGGATTAGTTGGCGCGCTGCAGCTAACCCATGCAATTGTGCCTCCAACCCCTGGCCCCTTAGCGGCAGCGGCATTGCTAGGAGCTGATATAGGCAAAACAATTATCTTCGGTGGCATTGCCTGTTTCTTTGGCTCACTCGCCTGTTGGGCATGGGGAGTCTATGTCGCAGGACCACGGATTAAAACCATGGCATCCGATGAATTCGATGGTTCCAATTTTGACGAGATTCCGCCTGACCAATTACCCAGCACCCTAAGCTCATACACGCCAATAGTAATTCCCATTATGCTGATTGCGGCGCAAAGTGTTGTGGCATTAGTCTTCGAAGAAGGCCACTTCCTTCGAACTTTATTTCTCTATCTTGGTTGGCCTGTGGTGGCTCTCTCAGTGGGGGTTTGGTTAGCTTATCGCAATATCAAGAGTGCAGACGCAAAAGAAAGAGCCAAAGATGAATGGGTCGAATCTGCACTAAAAACATCAGCGATGATTCTTGTGGTTACTGGTCTTGGTGGATCACTTAGTGCGATCTTACGTGGTACGCCAGCGGTGGATTTTATTGCGGCTATGTTCACTGACTACGGCTTGCCAACAATCTTACTACCCTTCGTAATCGGGATAATAGGAAACCTTATTACCGGCTCTACTACTGTAGGAGTTATAACCGCCGCATCGTTGGTTGCGCCAATGCTGGGAAGCCTGAGCCTTTCTCCAGAAGCGGCAATGCTGGCAGGTGCTAGTGGCTCAGTAATTATTAAATACGTTAATAGCAGTTATTTCTGGGTCTGCACGTCGCTTTCTCGGCTTAGCGTACCCGATGCTGTTTTTAGTTATGGGGGGGCCACACTAGTCGGTGGCTTGGTTTCATTTATGACGGTCTGTGTGATGTGGAGCGTTGGCTTTATCTAGAACTATAGGGCTAATTATCTAAAGCCATTTCCAAAACTCGAGCAACATGCAGAGCATCACGCCCAGTGCCGTGGTTAATTTGACTGCGGCAGCTGGTGCCATCAGCTACGATCAGAGTATCACTACTCGATTCTCTCACGCTGGGAAACAAACTGAGTTCCCCCATAGCCATCGATGTAGCATAATTCTTAGCATCATAACCAAAGGAACCTGCCATTCCACAACAACTGGATTCAATAGTTTCAGTTTCTAATTCAGGAACCAGGGCCAACACTTTCTCAACAGATGACATGAGAGCAAAGGCCTTTTGATGACAGTGGCCGTGAAGCAGAGCCTTCTTTTGCCTGATCGGCTTCAACTTAAGCGCTAAGCTCTCCATCTCCACTTCTTTGGCAAGGAATTCTTCAAAGAGAAAAGTGTTTTCTGCAAGGGCTTCCGTTACCGGGCCAGGCAACAGCGAAGGGAACTCATCGCGCAATGTAAGCAAACAAGAAGGTTCCAGGCCAACGATAGGAACTTTTTTTTCCACAAAAGGCTGCAAGGCATCAATCATTCTAATAGCTTCTTCACGCGCCTCATCAACCAAGCCGGAACTGAGGAACGTGCGCCCACAGCACAATGAGCGAGTATCATCGATAGATTTAGGGCAATGCACTGTATACCCGGCAGCTTGAAGAACAGATAATGCCGCCTGCGCATTTTCAGGTTCGAAGCAAGTATTAAAAGTATCTACTAGCAGAACTACATCTCGCCTTGATTGCTCAACCCCATCTCCCAATGTAGCTGCACTAAAATGGTCGCTTCGCCACCGTGGCAAGCTGCGCTGCGCACTAAAACCTAGAATTAATTCAGAAAGTTTGGCAAGCCCAGGAATTTGGTCTCTTAGATTAATCAGAGGTGCGAATAGTTTTAATTTTGGTGCGTATCGGGGTAAATAGGCTACCAGCTTTTCCTTTAATGTCAGGCTGTGGTGTTTGTGATATTGATGAAGGTATTCGATCTTCATCTTAGCCATATCGATACCCGTGGGGCATTCGCGCTTGCAACCTTTGCAACTCACACACAGCTCCATAGTCTCACGCATTTCCTTCGAGGCAATCGCATCCGGCCCCAATTGACCAGTAATTGCTAGCCTCAGTGTGTTAGCTCTACCTCGAGTTAGATGTTGTTCATCATTGGATACCCGATAAGAGGGACACATGGCACCCACATCCGCCTTGCGACAAGCACCATTGTTGTTACACATTTCTAAGGCACGATTGAAGCCACCCCAGGCTGTCCAGTCTAGCGTGGTAGCCAGATTTTCTGGACCATAACCTGGCGCATATCTAAAAATATTTCGATCATCCATTTTGTGAGGGCGAACAATTTTACCTGGATTAAATAAACCAGTTGGGTCCAGACAATCTTTAACTTCTTCAAAATTCTCTACCATACGGCGCCCAAACATGGGTTCATGAAACTCCGATCGAGAAATTCCATCGCCATGCTCACCGGAATGAGAGCCTTTGTACTCTCGTACCATTGCCATGGTTTCCTCAACAATTGCGCGCATTTTCTTGGCGCCACCTTCTTCTTTCATATTCAGTATCGGGCGTACATGCAGACATCCAACCGACGCATGCGCATAAAAGGTACCCGTAGTTCCATTCCTCTCAAATACTTCAGTAAGCCGCCTGGTGTATTCCGCTAAATCCTCAAGCCGCACCGCACAATCCTCAATAAAAGAAACTGGCTTCCCATCTCCTTTCATTGACATCATAATATTTAAACCGGACTTTCTAACTTCCCATATAGCATTCTGAAACTCATTATCCGTAGCTTCCACAACAGCATCTGCAAAGCCCCTATCTGCCAGTAACTCAACTAAACCCCGTAGGTT
>Ga0310125_10001046_pt1 | contig 13716 bp, 10 predicted proteins | sample CB11b_Tmax_Bot8__FD_203508 | JGI IMG/M metagenome (GOLD analysis project Ga0310125, IMG submission 203508) | Marine microbial communities from Western Arctic Ocean, Canada - CB11b_Tmax_Bot8 | ecosystem: Environmental > Aquatic > Marine > Oceanic | place: Canada: Western Arctic Ocean | collected... | reverse complement strand
GCTGTTAGCAGGACGGTTGGACCGTTGCCATTCTTGATGGAGACGATGGGAATGAGAAATACTCGCATTGCCCCGGTATTGTTCGAATATTGAAGATGCGCTGCACCGTAGTGTTTTCCGGGAGCATCAAAGTCGAAATCACACGAAATAAAATTTGATCTATAACTGGTCATATCATTGACCCCTCATCCATTTGTTAAGCATAAAGTAGTTTTGTCGATTGTTCTTAGATATATAGATCTTTGTATTTTTCGTTTGCCTGTACGAGTCAATTTCTCGTTGATGCAAATCAAGAAGCTGACCAACTCTTACATTAAGAGCGCGGAATGCTGGAAGCAGTATCGTAGATGTAGTTAACCCAAAAAAGAGAACCCCGCACCGCTTTGTTGCGGTACGGGGTTCAATCATTAGGCTAAAGTTTATGCTTTGGAGTCACTCTAGACGAACCACCAGCGTCGGATGGCCCGGAGACCGTCGAGTTCTCGGTTGCCCTTTAATTCTCCGTGGGCAAGTTTATCGGAATGTGCGTCAAGCCAATCACCGAATAGCGGAATTACGGCACCCCCTTCATCGCGGGTGATTTGTTGCATCTCCCAATACATGTCTCGGGCTTTGGTCTCGTCGAGCTCGCCGCGTGCAGCCTTCAGTAGTTCATTGAACCTTGGGTGAGCCCATCTGGTCTCATTCCATGAACCACCAGCTGCATAGCCAGACGTGAACATCCAGTCTTCAGTCGGCCTTCCGCTCCAGTAGGATGCAGACCACGAGTGCTTCAACCAAATATTTGACCAATAGCCGTCGTTAGGGACTTTGTTGACTTCAAGATTAATTCCTGCCTTAGCAGCTGATTCGCTATACAGTGTTGCTGCGTCTACAGCACCTGGCCAAATTCCTTCTGACGTACTAAGTTTTACGGTTAGATTTTCCATTCCGGCTTTTTTTAGATGAAACTTGGCCTTATCAGGGTCATAAGTCCGTTGTGGTAACTCAGAATTAAAGTAAGCGTTATTAGGCCCAATCGGATGATCATTTCCGGCCGAACCGGTGCCATTGAGGATTTTGTCGACCAGTTCGTCTCGGTCTACAGCATATTTCAGGGCAAGTCTAACGTCGTTGTTGTCAAATGGTGGTGTGTCAACATGCATGGGCCAAGTCCGGTGGAGTCGGCCTGTATATTGCGCAACAACCAAGCCGTTCGTCTTGGCTAGCCGTCTCCAGGTTTTGCGATCTGGTCGATTGATCAGATCAACCTCTCCTGTTACTAAGGCGTTTTGTCTGGACGCGGTATCGACTAGCGGTATGACTTCGGCCGAGTCAAAATGGCCGACGTGATCCTCCCACTTGTTTGGATCACGCTCATAGATTGCTCGTATACCAGGCTCAAACTCTTTGAGCACGTACGCTCCTGTACCATTTTTGAAATCATAAGGTTTCCCATCCCTGATGGACATGATTGTCAACGCTGACATGAGGAAAGGAAAATGGGCGTTTGGCTCGGATAAGGTGAAAATGACCCTGTGTTGAGTGTCGGCCTTCATCTCCTTGATATTCTTGAGGATAGATTTGATGGACGACTTAGATTCTTCACCGATGTGATACTGAATGGTTCCAATAACATCTTCTGCGCCGAACGACTTACCGTCATGAAAGGATATGCCTTTTCTCAGGTTGTAAACCCACCTCGATGGGGAACCGTCGGCCTCCCAGGATGCTGCGAGCTCTGGTACGAGAGCGCCGTTATGGTCAGTATCGGCTAGAAAATTCTTCGTGTTGTAGTTAATGGTGTTAGTGGCCTCGGTCACCATGAGGGCAGGGTCCAATGTGTCACTGGTGTTGCCCTGTGACATGCCAAGCCGCAGATGGCCACCTTTGTTTGGCGATGCTTTCGCGCTCTCGGAAAATACTCCTGCCGCCCCGCCAATCGTTCCCGCAAACGCAGTGCTCATACCCAATGCAGCGACACGGCTTGAAAATTCACGGCGGGTTAATTTGCTACCACCCTTATTGTTGGTCTCTGGTATCTTCGGTTTATTCGGCATTGTCTTCTCCTTGATGTATAAGAAACATGGCTATTCTTTTGAAACTCAAATTAACCCAATGTAAAGCTTTCTATCTTTGAATTTCGTCCGAACCTACAGTCGAACTCAGTGTCATATCTGGTCTGACCTTTAGTCGTGGCTCAACTACTATTAACGTTGTTTGCTTGATATACCAATCATGCTGTGATCACAGAATATCACAGAACAGTTGGTGTTTGGCAAGTGAAAGGCGTCACGGATTCCAACGCGGGATTGTGTACATTTTGTTAGTTGTTTTATCTTCATTAAAACAGTTTGATACTGTCTAACGAAATAGATAGCTAACCCGCTGCGGCTAGCGGTTCATTCAGTTCAATGACGTAGCCATTCGGATCCTTAAAGAATGCGATTAATCTGGTTCCACCTTTCATTGGCCCCGGTTCACGAGTAAATTCGACACCTTGCGATTTCAGGTAGTCAGCAGTTGCATAAACATCCGTGACCTTTAAAGCAAAATGTCCCCAAGCGTTACCTTGATCGTACGGTTCTTCTTGATCCCAGTTGTAGGTCATTTCAATGGTAGTTCCCTCATCTTCACCCTGATAGCCTACAAAAGTATTCGTAAATCGCCCGTCGGGATAGTCATTTTGTCTCAGTAGTTTCATGCCCAGAATTCTGGTGTAGAAGTCTATTGTCTTCTCATGGTCGAAAACACGAATCATGGTATGGTCCAGCCTGAAGTCGGGTTTTTGATCGGTCATATTTTAGCCTTTAGTCAATGTGATTAAGTTGTCCAGTTGTTTGGTATGAAACTCTAAATTCATAATCTACCACTACCTGTCGCCAAAGCTCAGATCCTGATTCGTGTCTGATACCCAGCTCATTTTTTAATATAGACTGCGGTGTTAGGTGTGTAAACAATCAGGAATCAGGTAGTTACAGCGCTTGGATACGGTGTTGATTTCGACTTGGTTTGTAGAGGATTCTGTCTGTGCAATTGAGCAGTCGATACAGATAAATCAAGATTTGATCTTTGCGCACATTAGGATCCTACAAAATTTTGAACCTATATTAGTTTGTAACGTATAAGAACTGAGGTGTTCTATGAGTTATCCATACGATCTCGGTGAATTTCATCGAGCCATCACGACTACAAGTACAGACGCCCAAGAGTGGTTCGACCGGGGCTTGGCGTGGATCTATGGGTTCGATCTCGAAATGGCGGGGCGGTGTTTTAAAGAAGCTATTGCTAGGGACAAAGATTGTGCCATGGCCTATTGGGGTTTGGCATGTGCATCTGGTATTTACTACAACAAACCATGGCACAGAATGCAGCAGGATGAGCTCGTTGAAAAACTAAAACTGACTTACGATATTTCTAGAGAGGCGAAAGCTAGAAGCAATTCAGTTTCTGCGACAGAAAAGGGGTTGATTGACGCGCTAGTTTTTCGTTATCAATCACCTGTACCAATTAAAGGCAACGACTATACCCAATGGAATGACGATTACGCCGATGCAATGCGTCATGTATACCAAGAAAATTCTGATGATCTAGATATTGTTGCGCTATTTGCGGAGTCGATGATGACCCGTACGCCCTGGGCTCTATGGGATCTGGTTTCGGGTCAGCCGGCTGAAGGTGCTTCAACTCTCGAGTCTGTTGATGTGCTGGAGCGTGCTATTAATCGAATCGACGGTCAGAAGGGAAGCCCACATCCTGGATTACTACACATGTATATCCATGTGATGGAAATGTCACCCTTTCCAGAAAAAGCACTACGTGCTTGTGATCAGCTTCGTACACTAATACCGGGGTCAGGTCATTTGTGTCACATGCCCTCACACATTGATGTTCGGTGCGGCCATTATTACCAAGCGATTATTGCTAATGACCAAGCAATCATGGCAGATAGAGTTTATCTGGATAATGAAGGCGCAATGAATTATCACACCTTGTCTCGTATTCACAATTTCCACCTAAAAATCTATGCGGCGATGTTTCTTGGTCAATTTGCTTCCGCGATGAATGCAGTGGAAGAGCTTATTAAGACAACGCCTGAGGAGTTGTTGCGTATTGAAAATCCTGCAATGGCTGATTGGATGGAGGCTTATATTGGTATTAAGGCACACGTTTTCATTCGTTTTGGAAAATGGCAAGAAATTATCGATCAAGAGTTGCCTGCCGACCAAGCGCTCTATGCGATGACAACCGCCCTGTGGTGTTATGCGAAGTCAATTGCCTATGCCGCTACTGGCGATTTGAATTCAGCAGAATTGCACCAGGACTTATTCTTAGGTGCTGTGGAAAAGGTTCCAGCAACACGTTACATGTTCAATAACACGTGTCTTGATGTGTTGAAGATAGCAGAGCAGATGGTGAGTGGGGAAATCGAGTATCGAAAGGGAAACTTTGAGACGGCGTTTAAACACCTACGAAAGGCCGTATTTCTAGACGACAATTTAATTTATGATGAACCTTGGGGTTGGATGCAACCTGCTCGGCATGCCTTGGGAGCACTTTTGCTTGAGCAAGGTCATTTGGAAGAAGCTAAACAGGTATATATGGATGACCTTGGATTGAGCGATGCGTTGCCACATACATCCTGCCATCCAGAAAACCTTTGGAGCTTACATGGTCTGGTCGAATGCTTAGAACGTCAGGGTCATATAGAAGAATCTAAGACCGTCAGAGGAAGGCTAAATCTTGCAAAGGCGCGAGCTGACGTAGAAATTAATGCATCCTGTGCCTGTAGATTAGAGAACCACTGCTGTACTGAATAGGTTGGGAAATTGCAGACTATGCCGGAATACACGTTGTATGCGCATCGAAACTCGTATGCAATGACTACTCATTTATTGCTCGAAGAGTTAGCCGTTGACTATGAGATTGTGTGGTTCAACGTGCATCAGCCAGATCAGTTTCCACCAGAATTTCTAGATCTCAATCCGAACGGCCGCGTGCCGGTGTTGGTGACGCCCAATGGCCCAATATTCGAATCAGCCGCAACGATGGTCTATCTGGCTGAACGTCACGGCAGCGACTACCTTCCGTCTAGCGTAGGGCAACAGAGAGCACAGGCGTTTCAGTGGTTGTTTTTCTTGATGAGCACTTTTCAACCAGAGGTGCTTATTCAGTTTGACTCGGAGAAGTACTTTCCTACGGACAAGGTAATGCAAGATCAATTAAAGCGAAGTTCGCTAGCTAAATTAGAAGGTATTTGGCGGAAACTTGATCAAGTGGTGGAATCTGGTCCTTACTTCTTGGGTCGTGACTATAGTATTTGCGATATGTTGTTCATTATGCAGGCTATATGGGAGGAAAATCAGCCTAGTACTTTTGGACATCTTCCAAATATAAAACATTTAATGAAAGCTGTATTAGCTAGGTCAGCAGTGAAGTCTGTTCTTAATATTCATCAGGTTGAGGAGCTTGCGGAGGTGGCAAGCGCTTGGTAATTTGGGATTAACAATCTAAGAATTGAGCGACTAACAATCGTGGGTCTTGATCATGACGGTCTAAAGTAAGGGCGGTCACCTTGTAATGTGACACGATTCATTACGCGGTGTGCGGAACCGTAGTCGTGAGAGGCATAGTGCTGGGTACAACGATTGTCCCAAATTGCAACGTCGCCTACCTGCCAAGTGTGCCTGACCTGGAAGTCTGGAAGCTGTGAATGATGGAATAACATTCTCAGTACAGAGTCACTTTCAAATTCTGATAGTTCATTAATGCGAGATGTGTAGTACTCATTTACATATAAAGAAGTACGACCCGTGTCTGGATGTGTCCTGAGAACTGGATGAGTCATCAATGGGAACGCCTGTTTCAGCTTATGCAGTTTCTCCTCACCGTCTTCTAGCATTCGAAATGTAGTTGCCCAGCCGCGTTCAAATGAATGCTGTGCAGTGAGTGACTTAAGCATTTTCTGGATTGATGGCGACAACGTGTCGTAAGCTGCGTACATGCTAGCGAATAGAGTATCCCCACCGGATTCTGGAATTTTCTTAGCGGCTAGAATCGAGGCCATGGAAGGAGCTTCCTGGTAGGTCACATCAGTGTGCCAATAATGTTCCGAATCATGAGCCCGGCCTTTGGACTCGATTATGGTTAATCGCGTGTCAGATTTGTCATTGTCAAATACAGGATGAGGTTCTTCAATTGTTCCCAGCTGAGATGCTAGCCGCAGTTGTTGTTCCTTATCTATAGTTTGGTTCCTAAAAAAAATCACACCGAACTCGAGTAGTGCAGATTTGATTTCTGCCACACTGCTAGGTTTCAGGTCGTTGTGAAGGCTTATACCTTCCAGGAAAGCACCTAAATGGGGTGAGCGTCGAGTAGATTTGAGTTCTTTGTCTGTCACTAGTTGTTACTCCACAGTTTATAAATGGTCGAAAAATTGATTCATCAGTTGAATTGTTTTTTTCATACCATCGTCATGACCGACGGTAAATCGCAATTTGTCTTTGAATTCATCAACACGAAACTGTCTTGGGATAATTCCGTTTTGGTTAAGGTAGGTATTAACATCGTCGGCTGTCTTTCCTGAACGAGAGGGAAATTCGACTAAAAGAAAGTTGGTTTGAGTTGGATATACCTTAAGATTAATGTCTTGGAACGATTTAGTCATTTCACTAAGCCAAATACAATTGTGGTCCAATACTTTTCTAACATGTTGTTGGTCCTTTACCGCTTCGATGCCTGCGGCAAAGGCTATGTTATTGACAGGAAAAGAAGGCCCTATTCGAGTCAGTAGTTCAATTATCCACTTTGGGCCGTAACACCATCCTAGGCGAAGGCCAGCCATACCGTAAACTTTAGAGAATGTCCTTGTGACAATGACATTTTCGAATTCATGCACCAGTTTGGTTGCTGACTCATAGTCAGGTGAACTCGCAAATTCTTCATAAGCGGCGTCAACTACTAATAAAACATTTAAGGGAAGACTTTCATGGAGACGACGAACTTCTGCTGATGACAAGTATGTCCCGGACGGATTGTCTGGATTAGCAATGAGCACGATGCGGGTTTTATCGGTGACCTGATTGATAATGTTGTCGACATCGTATTTCATATCATTATCGTCTGCAGCAATCGGAGTCGCGCCAGCAACTTTTGCATAGATAGGAAACTGCATGTAGGCGTTTTTGCTGTGAACTAACTCCTGACCTGGTCCGCAGAAGGCATTTACGATACGTTGTAATAGCTCATCAGACCCTGGGCCGAATGTAATCAAATCAGGATTGAGAGAGTAGTGGGCACCAAGCAGCTCCGCGAGTGTTTGGATGTCAAATTCCAAGTACAAGTGGCTAGTGGCTATAGCTTCATTAGCCGCACGCTGGGCAGCGGGGCTCATCCCCAATACTGACTCATTTGATGAAAGTTTGATTGGATTCTCGAATCCAGGTAATTTCGATATGCCGACCATGTAGTAGTCAACGTCGATTAAACCGGACTTTGCTAAAACATTCATCTGAGCAGTCGTCGGAGACAATATTGTAGAATTTCGATCTATTATAACTGTGATCACAGTCCTAGGTTGTTTTGGTTATTGAAAAGACCAGTCACTTCTTCTAACCATAAAAAGGTGTAGTACAAGGAGGTAATCGATGAATAGGTCTTGCGGTGAAGCATTGATGCATTTGCTCGTTGCGTACGGAGTGGATACAGTTTTTGGCATTCCGGGTGAACATACCTTAGAACTCTATCGTGGTATAGCAGCTAGTGGTGTGAAGGCTGTGGCACCACGTAATGAGCAGGGTGCGAGTTTCATGGCTGATGGCTATGCAAGGGTGACCGGAAAGCCAGGGGTTTGCACATTAATTACGGGTCCAGGCGTTACCAATGCAACGACGGGGATTGGTCAAGCATTTGCAGACTCAATTCCAATGTTGATCATATCTAGTGCCAATGACAGCCAGTCGCTCGGTAAAGGATGGGGTCGCCTGCATGAGTCGACGGATCTCTGTGCAATAACTCGGCCGATTACTGCTTTCAGTGTAATGGTTCATGATCCATCCGAGGTGCCCGGATATCTTGCGAAAGCATTTGCACTATTCAGCGCCCAACGCCCAAGACCTGTCCACATTGCTATACCTATAGACGTAATGGAGATGATGGTTAATGAAGACTGGTCGCCACAGGTTGTTCCTAACTTGCCGATGCCAAGCGGTGTATCGTTCAGTGATGCGACTGCCCTATTAGCATCCTCACAACAAACTGTAATGGTAGTTGGTGGTGGCTGCCAACATGCTAGTGTCGAAGTTACTAAATTAGCAGAATTGTTGAATGTTGGGGTAATAGCGTCAAACGCTGGGAAAGGTGTTATCTCTGATGCAAACCAGCTAAGCCTTGGCGGCGGAATCATTAGTCCTGCGATTCAATATTATCTTGGCAAGGCTGATGTCGTACTAGCGATCGGCACTGAACTGGGAGAGGCTGACAGTTTTATTTATGACTTACCAGTTAACGGCAAGTTAATTAGAATCGATATTGATCCAGCTCGATTTAGTGATGCATTTCCAGCCGACGTAGCGATATTAGGTGATGCTCGTGCTGCTTGTGTAGAACTAATAGAAGTTCTGAGTGGCTTGGAAGTAGTAACTGCTAGTCAAGATATTATCTCGGCACTTAACTCGGTTCGTGAGCAGCAAGAGTCGGACTATACTGACGTTGAACGTCAACACATCAAACTATTGAATATTTTGCGTGACGAATTGCCCGATGATGGAATTATTTTTGGCGATATTGCACAGGTTGTGTACACCGGTACGGCTGCGATGAAGACTTACCGCCCTTGCACGTGGTTTTACCCCGCTGGATTTGGCACGTTAGGCTGTGCACTGCCAGACGCAATCGGTGCCAAACTAGCTTTACCGAACCGTAAGATAATTGCATTGGTTGGCGATGGTGGGTTCATGTTTACGGTCAATGAATTAGCAACTGCTGTAGAGGAATCATTATCAATTCCAATTATTATTTGGCACAACCATAGCTACGCAATGATACGTGAAGGGATGATCAAACGAGATATTCCACAAATTGGAGTAAACCCACTCGCGCCGAATTTTGAAATATTAGCGAAAGCGTTTGGTTGTCCCGGTGAGAAAGCTACAAATGAATCACAATTCAGAGAATTGTTAAACAATGCATTTAACCATTCGGGACCCAGTCTCATAATTGTGTCAGAAAATGATCCATGGATGACCGGTTAGATCAGTTAATAGAATCAGAGTTTTAGTAGTTCAGAACTTGATGTGATATGAAATATTCAGCTCTCTCTTTGCTAAGAGATGGACTATCAAGTGTTGGGCGTCCAACACAAATTCTGCAAAACGTTAGTCCAAAGAAAAAATACGAGGTCGTAGTTATCGGAGGTGGCGCGCATGGGTTGGCATGTGCTCACTATCTGGCTAGAAATTATGATATTACTAACGTTGCAGTACTAGATAGTGGTTGGATAGGGGGAGGTAACACCGCAAGGAACACCTCCATCGTGCGATCGGATTATCTGCTCGATGCAAGTTTTAGGCTTAAGAATTTTTCACTTCAATTATGGAAAACTCTAAGCCAGGAACTTAACTACAACGTTATGTACTCGCCAAGAGGTTATATTGATCTTGCTCATTCGGACGGCGAACTAGAGAGTTTTGTTTGTCGGGCTAACGCAATGTGTCTAGGGGGAGCAAACGCTCAGATATTAACTCCAGAAGAAATTGAATATCTGGAACCAAGCATAAATCTTCACGCCAAGGCACGATTTCCAATTTGTGGTGCTCTCTACCAACCCAATGGAGGTCTGGTGCGGCATGATGCTGTGGCTTGGGGATTCGCACGATCGGTGAGCAATTTGGGAGTCGACATTGTACAAAATTGCCATGTCTCGGGATTTGGAATTCAGGACAACCGTGTAACCTCAGTTGAGACAGGCTTAGGTCGAATATTCACTGATAAGGTTTTGATTAGTGCAGCAGGTCAGTCGGCGAATCTCGCACATCGCGCGGGGTTCGATTTGCCTGTCGAGATGATTAACGTTCAGGCCTTTGTGTCAGAGCCAGTCAAACCTGTACTGAAGAGGGTCGTGAATTACAACGCAGGACTATCCTATGTGAGTCAGACCGATAAAGGAGAATTTGTAATGGGAGGTGCGTCAGATGGTTATCCATCATTTGCTCGCCGTGGTGGCTTTGCACGAATTGAAGATACCGTGGTTCGAGCAATGGAGATATTTCCTTTTGTCTCTAAGTTGAGATTGATGCGCCATTGGTCAGGTACTGCAGATATTCCTATGGATGGAAATGGTATTGTTGGCGAAACGCCGGTAAAAAATTTGTATATAAATTGCGGTTGGGGCTACGCTGGATTCAAGGCAACGCCAGCAGTTGGGTGGACGATGGCAGAGTTAATTGCGACTGATCATCTACCTGAACTACTAAAACCTTTTTCGCTAGACAGGTTTGAAAGCGGAGCTTTGATTGATGATGCTGGGGTTGGACCTTACCCTTGGCTACACTAAATAGTTACTGATTTATGTTGTTAATACCTTGTCAATATTGTGGGGAGAGAGACGAATCCGAGTTCACTTATGGTGGAAGTTCACGTGATTACCCGACTCTCGACGCGGATCACTCAATTGATGATTGGTACCAGTCGGTCTATTTGCCTAAATTAGATCAAAACACATTGTGCGAATATTGGTATCACAATGCTGGCTGTGAACAGTGGGTTGAAGTAAAGCGAAATCTATTTACCCATAAGATAGAACTGGCTTCTTCACCAAAAATCTCCTCGACGGCGTCTAGTTCTTGATGCAGCCATCAAGACTTAAATCTGGAGGTCACATCGATCGCAATCAATCGATGGAATTTTACTTCGATAGAAAACTACTGACTGGATACTCGGGAGATACTCTAGCTTCAGCATTGCTTGCTAACGGAATCTCTATTGTTGCTCGCTCTATTAAGTACCATCGGCCAAGAGGAATTCTCTCTGCTGGGCTCGAGGAGCCAAATGCATTGGTTACTTGCGCTGATTTAGGCGGAGAGCTTATCCCCAATTTGAAGGCTACAGAGGTGTGGTTACGGGATAACCTTCACGCCTACAGTCAGAATAATTGGCCGACACTTAAGTGTGATATTGGAAGTCTGCTTCAGGCTTTTAGGAGATTTCTACCACCAGGTTTTTACTATAAAACTTTTATGTGGCCTCCTGATGCATGGCATCGAATTTATGAACGTGTTCTCCGTCGACTTGCAGGTCATGGGACGATTACGTTAACGCCAGATACAAGGCTCTATGACAAAAGGTATACACAGTGCGAAACGTTAATCATTGGAGCTGGTGCAAGCGGAATTGATGAGGCTTTGGCTGCATCACGGCGAAACGAGTCTGTCTTGCTCATAGATCAAGATTCAATCATCGGCGGATCATCACTTTGGGATTTGCCGGTAAATAAATCTCAGCAGCGACAACTGTTTCGGGAAAAGATCAGTCAGCTACAAAATGATTCAAGCATTCGCTGTATGACAAACACGTTGGTATTTGGTCAATATGATCATGGTCTTGTACTGGCCGTAAAAGAAACCCCATCAACTACCCATTCAATCTATTGGCGAATACGTTTTAAGAATATAATTTTTGCGACTGGATTCATCGAACAGCCAATGATTTTTCCGGATAATGATCGACCGGGAATTATGTTGGCATCCGCGGTCAGGAAATATATTTATCGATTTGCTGTCAAACCAGGAAGGAAGGCATTTGTTGCAATTTTGGATAAACAAGAGCAAGCGAGAACGGTTGATGCATTAACCCATGCTGGTATAGAGATTGTTGGTAGGTTGGATGAAGGTGAAGTAATCTTTCGGACTTCCGGTCGTGGTCAAGTAACCAAGGTATATGTTAAAGACTCGCGTGGAAGCCGCAAAGTATTCCACTGTGACTTGTTGTGTATGTCAGCTGGCTACACGCTGAATCACTCTCTATCAGCACAATTGAATGTCAAGCAGACGCAAGATTTGGGTTGTAGAAAAAATCAAACCTTGACTGAAGGTCGCTGGTCCTTTGTAGATTTCCAAAACGATGTGCTATGGAAAGACTTGGAAGTGGCTGCCCATGAGGGGTTTTCTTACGTTGAACATCTAAAGCGCTATACAACCGTTGGTATGGGAACGGATCAAGGAAAAGTCAGTTGGCCCGGTACAACAGCCGTCTTAGAAAAGCTAAATCAGGTTGAGCCTGGCGACCTCCCTAAAACTACGGTTAGGCCGCCGTATTCGCCAATAAATTTTGGAGTCTTAGCTGGCATCGATAGGGGTGTGCGCATGACACCAGTTCGTCGATCGCCCTTCCATGAGGCATTGGAGGCGAATGGTTCAGTGTTCCAGGCATCTGGAGATTGGTCCTATTCGAATTATTTCCCAATTAGTGATGAATCTCGGGACGATGCGGTTTTCCGCGAAGTGCTTGCAGTAAGAACTGCAGTTGGTTGCGTGGATATGTCGACCTTAGGTAAGGTCGATGTGAAGGGATCGGATGCGATGACATTTTTGTCTAGACTCTATTGTAACGACATTGAGAACATTGAAATTGGTCGTATACGTTACGCCTTAATGTTGCGTGAAGATGGTTTCGTTTTTGACGATGGCACGATTAGTCGCCTGGGCAAAACTCATTATCTGGTGACCACGACAACAGCTAATTCCGAGGCTGTTTGGAGATGGATGAATCGGCTACTTCAATTAGAGTGGTCGACGCTGGATGTCCAAATCACGAGGGTGACCGACAAATACGCCTCGCTTGCTATTGCTGGTCCTAATGCACGATCTCTCCTTGCCAAAATAGCCCCTGGGTTCGACTGTGAAAAGGATAACTTTCCCTTTGCATCGGTTCGTGAAGGGCGATTAGGTCAGAAAATTGCTTGCAGAGTTTATTCTGTGAGTTATTCGGGTGAGCAGAGTTTTGAGATCAATGTGCCTGCTCGGAACGCGCCCTGGCTATACAAGAAAGTAATAGACGAAGGAGTTGACTATGGTCTTACACCATACGGTTTGGAAACCTTGGATGTATTGAGGATTGAAAAAGGGCATCTTTCAGTTGGTGCCGAAATTGATGGAAGAACAATACCCTATGACCTTGGCCTAGGTCGAATGGTTTCTAAACGAAAAAATTTTATTGGGCGAGAATTGCTGCAGCGTCCGGCACTTTTAGCCGCGGACAGACTCCAACTTGTTGGTCTGGTTCCTGTGGATAAAGTTCAAGAAATACCGGCAGGTGCGCAGCTTATAGAACAGCAATGGGTTGCAGGTAAAGAGGTGGAATCTATCGGGCGTATGACGGCAGTTGCTTATAGTCCAACGCTCGGGGTTACTGTCGCGCTCGCATTACTGAAAGGAGGTCATAATCGTATAGGGAATAACGTTTGGGCTGTCTCTCCGATAAAAAACGTTTGCATTGAGGTCAGCGTCACTAACAGTTGTTTCTATGATCCTGCCGGTCGTCGGTTGCGTCAATAGAATGTCGGAAAATACTGTTTCTTATGCTCCCAAGGCACCTATGATTAGTCTGGATAGTATGGAATCAATTGAAATTTGGTCTGTTCAGTCAAATCGAGAGCACGATGTGTCCGAATTTTGTCATTCTATTCTCGGCATCGAACTCGGGCTCGGGGAGATGTCGGGAAATGATCTGTTAAGAATACTT
>Ga0310125_10001045_pt1 | contig 13717 bp, 9 predicted proteins | sample CB11b_Tmax_Bot8__FD_203508 | JGI IMG/M metagenome (GOLD analysis project Ga0310125, IMG submission 203508) | Marine microbial communities from Western Arctic Ocean, Canada - CB11b_Tmax_Bot8 | ecosystem: Environmental > Aquatic > Marine > Oceanic | place: Canada: Western Arctic Ocean | collected... | reverse complement strand
AGCAAATCTCCTGTTTCTGCCTCCATCCTGTCGGCTATCCGGTTGAGAATGGCGTCGTCAAAGTTCTTGGCTATCGGTGAGGCCAATTTTCGTGCTTCTTCGACCTTGAACCAGGCAAGCCCCTTGGCTCCAAAGTCTTGAATGACGTAATCGGTCAATTCGTCAATTCCCTTACGCGAGTAGTTTGCTGCGGCACCCTTGGCGTTCAGGCCGCGTACACGACCTCCCGAATCTGCTACGCTGCGAAACACACGAAAATCAACTTCAGCAGCTAAGTCCGTGCAGTCGATTAGCTCCATTCCGAATCGCAAATCGGGCGCGTCATGACCAAATCGTTCCATTGCCTCGTCGTAAGTCATTCGTGGCAGGGGCGTGTCGACATCCAGATTCAGAATATCTTTTGCCATTTTGACAACCAGACCGTCAATGATTCCCATCACATCATCCGATTCAACGAATGACATTTCCATGTCCAGCTGCGTAAATTCGGGTTGCCGATCCGCTCGCAAATCTTCATCACGAAAACAACGGGCAACCTGAACATAGCGATCGTATCCAGCAATCATCAGGATTTGTTTATATAACTGCGGCGACTGGGGAAGCGCGTAGAACGCACCATGATGGATACGACTGGGAACCAGATAGTCTCGGGCACCTTCAGGCGTGCTTCTTCCCAATATGGGAGTTTCCACATCGATGAAGTCATGTTCTGCAAAGTAGTCTCGCATGGATTTGATAATTTGGCTGCGCAAGAGCAGTATTTTTTGCATTTCATCTCGGCGGAGATCGAGATAACGATATTGCAGACGCAAATCCTCACCAGGTATCTCTTGTTGACTAGGTGAAACTGGCGGTGTCAGACTTTTGTTGAGTATTACCAATTTTTCTGCCAGAACTTCGATTTCACCGGTTTCCAGTTTTTTATTAATGGTGCCATCGGGTCGCTGGGCAACCTTGCCTTGGACTGAGATGACATATTCGTTACGCAACTTGCGAGCCTCCGTTTGTACCTCAGTTCCGCTTTCCGGATTGAACACGACTTGTGTCTTGCCGTATCGATCTCGTACGTCGACAAACAGTCCTTGACCATGATCCCGGTATTTATCGACCCAGCCACAAAGCGTGACCTCGTCCCCAATGTGAGTGGAGCGAAGTTGACCACAGGTATGAGTTCGTAACACAATCGGCTCCTTGAGCGACGGAGATTCGCGTAATCAAATCGAGAACCGCGTATTCTAGACCGACCTGCGAATTGCGGAAAGGTTTGCTGGGGCCACAGGGGGACGAAGCAACCCAGAAACTGGGAAAATGAAAATGATGTCAAGGCAGCTAAGCTACTTGGATAACATGAGTTAAGGCAATGACTGGCCCATTATTTGCTGGATAATCTTCCGCGGCTCAGCCTGTCCCGATACGGGAATGAAGTGACATTCGCTCAAACTTCGAAACCAGGTTCCCTGTCTCTTGGAAAGTTGGCGCGTCCTGGTTTTTACTTTGTTTTTAGCCTCGTTCAGATCTGTTGAACCGGCGAGAAATTCGAGGACTTCCCGATACCCAACGGCTTGACGAGCCGTCCGTCCCAAATTTCCATATTTTTTAACCAACAGCTGGACTTCTTCTACAAGCCCCATCTCAAACATGGTGTCAACCCGTTGGTGGATTCGTTCGTGAAGTTGATCACGGGGCCAGTCCAATACGAAAACACGATTGCTCTGTTCTACAGGAGCGTCTTCAAAATGTAATTGACGATGACTGAGTGGCTGTCCCGTATTCTTATAGACTTCCAAGGCACGAATGATCCGTCGAGTATCGTTGGGATGCAGCTTGGCAGCAGCCAGCGGATCGACCTGATGGAGTCGATGATGAAGTGCTTGACTACCGGCCGTGTGAAGCTCACGTTGAACTTCTTTACGAAATTCCCAATCAGGTGGAGGCCCGGAATCGACACCTCTTAGCAAACATTTCAGGTACAACGGTGTACCCCCCACAAACAGCACTTGGCGATTCCGAGTCTGGATTTCGTCAATCGCCCGATAGGCATATTCTAAATATTTGGCCAGGCTGAAATCGTCCTGTGGGCTTGCCAGGTCCAGCAGATGATGAGAAATGCGTTGACGATACTCGATGTTCGGTTTTGCGGTGCCGATGTCCATGTCACGATAAACCGCCATGGAATCGAGCGAGATGATCTCGGCGCCCAATTGTTCAGCTAACTCGAATCCAATATGGGTCTTACCACTAGCGGTGGGGCCGGTCAGGAACCAACAGTTATCTGCGATCTTGTCCATGTTGCTGTCAGTCTTTACGATAGACTCTCAATGTCAGACCATTTTTATGTACGAGGATAGCCAAGTGCCCGGCAATGCAACCATTTTGACACAATTGATGTCGGTCATCGAGGACCGGAAACGTAATCCCCCGGAAAGGTCCTATACGACAAGGCTTTTTGCTGGTGGTGTATCGAAAATTGGCGATAAACTCCGTGAGGAGACCGATGAACTTATTGAAGCTGCAGGTGAGCCGGACGATCAGCGAAGTGCCCACGTTGTTCATGAGGCTGCTGACCTGTTCTATCATCTGCTGGTAATGCTGGCACATTGTGATGTTCCAATGTCTGATGTCGAAGATGTGCTTGCACAACGCTTTGGCATTTCCGGGTTGGATGAAAAAGCATCACGTCAAGTTACCGACAGCGACATGGACAATAACACCGACGGGTGAACCGAATGACTGACTTACGAATTGCTATCCCCAGCAAAGGCCGACTATCGGATGTTGCCACCGATTTTCTCAAGCAGGCGGGACTGACTTTCCGGAGACAAGATCGCAGCCTATTTGCCCGAGTACGAGAAATGCCGGCGGAAATCACGTTTCTGCGGGCCGATGACATTCCGGTGTTATGTGCTGAAGGGGCAGTCGATATCGGGATCACCGGAAGTGACTTGGTAAGTGAGAGTGGCACGGATGTGCTCACCCGATTGGCCTTGGGAGTGGGACGTTGTCGATTGGCGATCTGTGTTCCAGAAGACAGCCAATTTCAGTCACCGGAACAATTGAATGGGAGTCGAGTGGCGACAAGCTTTACGAACGTAACTCAGCAATTTTTGAAACAGCATGGAGCTGAAGTACACCTTGTGCCGGTTACCGGATCGGTTGAAGTGATGATTTCACTTGGTGTTGCTGATGCCATCGTCGACTTGGTTGAAACGGGTAGCACGTTAGCCGCAAATCGTTTACGAGTTCTAAATGAAATTGGACGGTACGAAACGGTTCTCATTCAAAATCAAGAACAACGCCATTCAGAAATTGCCGATCGTGTTGTACGGCGTGTGGAAGGAATTGTCATTGCACGAGCTTATTCCTTGCTGCAATACAATGTGCCACGAACAAAGCTGGCTGAAGCAGAACGAATCACGCCGGGTTTCAATTCACCGACCGTGAATGCTCTGGAAGATGATGCCTGGTGTGCGGTCAGCGTGATGGTTCGTAGTGCCGATGTGATTGAAGTAATGGAAAAGCTCGAGGAACTGGGTGCACATGCCGTCCTGGAAACACAGATCACCAATTGTCGATTATGACGGATGAGAATGGTGTATCGACAAGGGTTCGAGAATAAGTTTCTCTCTGGTCAAGCCAAACGAGAGGCGTCATCCGCAGATGGGGTTCTTGATTTCGGTTCATTCATCATTGGGCGCTCAAGACCCGGTCCACGCCTATGAACCCTAACATGTTCAGAGCCCGCTGGGTGTTTCCGGTGTCCCGTCCACCGATCAACGGAGGGGTTGTAAGGATTCAAAACGGTCTGATTCAGGAGGTGAGCCAGGCTCAACAGGAGACGGAGGGGGCGGATCTGGGGAATTGTGCGATTTTGCCTGGTCTGGTGAATGTCCATACTCACCTGGAATTCAGCCAGTTGACTGAGCCATTGGCTGAAGCAGGTACGCCATTGCCGACTTGGATACGACGAGTGATAGAATATCGTTCTCAACAGGCGCAGGGACAACTTTCTGATCAACAGACGGCAATTAACCGGATCAACAACGGATTGGTTGAATCCCAAAATTCAGGGACAGCTCTTGTAGGTGAAATTGCAACCCGGCAATGGCCTACCAGTCCTTTTGAATCTTCGTCTATCTCCTCAACGGTCTTTTTGGAGTTGATGGGATTGTCGGACGATCGGGTAAAAGATGCCGAGCAGATGTCTCGTGCGCATTTACAACTTGCGTCGCGACCAGGTACCAGGTGGAATGCCGGATTGAGCCCGCACGCTCCGTACACTGCCAGTTTGCAGCTGGTTGAACAGACGGCCAAGCTGTCTGCAGAAACGGACACACCGGTTGCAATGCACTTGGCAGAAAGTCGGGAGGAACTTCAGCTCTTGAGTCAGGGTGATGGTTCGCTGCGTGATCTATTGGAGGAACGGGGCTTTTGGTTTGAGGGAGTCATTCCCAAAAAAACTTCAATACGAGACTATCTGGAGCGTCTTTCTCTGTGTGCCAGATCGTTGGTGATTCACGGAAATTATCTGAATTATGGCGATATCGAGTTTTTAGCACAACGGTCCAGTCGAATGTCTGTGATTTATTGTCCTCGTACCCATGCATTTTTTAGACATGATCGGTATCCACTTCAGGAACTTCTCAAAGCAGGGATATGTGTTGGTTTTGGGACCGATTCTCGTGCATCCAATCCAGATCTAAGTCTTTGGCGAGAATTGCGCAGTGTCGCCAGGTTTCACCCAGGTGTGAGTCCGAAGACGATTTTAGAGATGGCGACCGTCGGCGGTGCGATCGCTCTGGGCCGGTCGACGGAATTTGGGACACTTGAGCCTGGAAAACGAGCAGCTTTGACAATGATTCGGCTGCCGGATCGTGCTGGCCATGACCCGTATGATTTGCTGATGTCCGACGAGGCCCATGTTGAATCAACAGACGGTTGGATGGAAGCTTGTTAACCATCTGTTTAAAGGTCGGTGGGACGTTTTCCGTCCCGAGTTCTTGTTCAGCCGGTTCCCTACTGTCACTCTAGATGCTGAACGATTTGAAAGTTCCGACGGACATGAATGAATCATTCAGGCGTTTACGTTCGAGCGACAGCCGACACAGACTGTTGATTGAGCGCCAGTTGCAGTGCTTCTTCCTTGGTTGGCTGATAAGGTAATCTCCGGAACCAATACAACAGGGCGACTCCCAACAAAGCAGACAGGATCACAACAGGACCATGAAACATGTACCCGGCATCGTTTTGCCGAACGAGCAAGGCAAGGGAGGCGGGAATTTGGGATGACGTATCCATGCTGTTTAGCAAAAGAAATGGCATAGCGTTATGCACAACATGGTAGGCCATGCAGGGCCAAAGGCTGCCTGACTGAATTGCAATATACGCGATCACACACCCAACGATTGTTGCCGTGATTGACTGTTGTAGCACCATATGAGCCAGGCCGAAAAATAGACTGCTCAACACAATCGCTTGCCATTTACTACCCAGGTGCCTCAGTCCGGAAAGGATGAAACCGCGAAATGCGATTTCTTCGCAGATCGCCGGGACGACAGAAAATACCACCAGCATGATCCAAAGATTAGGAGCCTGTTGAATCATCTCTGCGATGGTTTTGGCTAACTCAGTATTCAAAGGATAAACGCGATGAACAAAGTCTGTAAGAAGCAATACCGAGGGATGGAGGCAAACAGCCAACAATGCCGCAACAAGGATTGCCATCAACGAGCTTCGCTGAAATAGCAGGGATTTGGCAGGACGGCTGGTTAGAATCCATGCTATCAACAAAGGTGGCATCAAAATCAATGTCATTTGTGTAATTACAGTTGTTGTCGCAAAGTCATGCCAGTCGGTTGGCCGGGCTGATAGCAACGAAGCAAAAAAACGAATCAGCAGCAGGAAGAGGCCGCACAAGAAGGCCAACACGACTGTTGGAGTTTCACCTCGATCTCGCACCAGGTGCCGACACCACAATCTCAAATCAAATCGTTCGCTTTCACGAAAGAGCACCGATTCATTGTTGAATTGGTCAATTGCCCAACGGATTGCCAAAAGACAGCATGTGATGGTTACCACGGCCACTGGTAGAAAGTACCACAGGACATCGACGTACTCAGCTTCTATCAATGAACGCAATAACAACATCACGCCAGTAACAGGAATGATACTGGTTCCCAGTTCGAGCTGAACTGAAGGAATCATGGGCATGATCATCAAAGGCATGGTGATCACCAACAACGGCATTAGATAATATTGCCCCTCTTTGGCACTTTTAGCCATGCTGGCGATGGCGAGAGACAGTGCGCTAAAGAGTGCGGCGATGGGTATCAATGCCAAGAGCAACCAGGCCATTGCGATCAGGGGTGGTGGACCAATTTGCAGGTGTGCCAATCCACCCCCCGACTGTTGCATTTGGGACATAATAAAAGCGCCGGTTGTGCCCATGCTCACCAAGTTCAATATCGAGGTAGCAATACTGAATCCCATAACCGTTAATAACTTGCCCCAAACAATTTCACTGCGTCGCGCGGGACTGCTCAGCAGGGTTTCAAGTGTTCCCCGCTCTTTCTCACCAGCACACAGATCGATGGCCGGGTGAAAGGCACCGGTTAGGGCCCAAATGATGACGACAAAAGGCAGGATTTTGGACCACACCCGCGCACGACGCTGTTCGATCTTGGCAATATCTTGCGTTTCAACCTCGAATGGCCGCGCAGCCGTTACTGGCAAATGACTCTGTTTGAGATTGAGATGTACAATTTTCTGTCGCCAGCGTCGCAAAATTGCAGAAACACGTTCCTGGGCGACGCGGGATTCATCTCGAACCGTGTCGACGATGATCAGTGGGTGTGGGATTTGAATGATCCAATCATTGAGATTCGTTTCTTCATGAGAGGATTGCCAATCGGTACCTCGCGCGACTGTTTGATCGCGAAACTCTGTCAGCCGGTCGGCAAAATCCGGGGCAAAGTAGATGACCGTGTCGTAGTCACCCGATTCGACCGCCTGGGTTGCCAGTTGAATCGTTTCTTCAGAACTCAATTGCTTACAGGATTGGTGAACCACAATCTCTATGCTGTTTGCTTCGTTGGTATCGCGACAAAATGGTAAGGCAAATCGATTGTTAATCACCAGTTGTGGTTGTTCCGGAAGTCCTTCTCCACCCAAAAGCCAGACTTTTGTAGGGTGCTCGCGCGCGAACTGGGCTACCTGTAAGAAGGTCATTCCAAGCAATGGGTAAAGCAATATCGGTAAGACGGCTATCGTAAAAAGAGTGCGACGATCGCGCAGCTGGTCTCGTATCTCACGAACGGTGATCAGTTTAACGTTGGTCCAACTCATCATGTCGCCGCGTTTAAAGATTTAGCATGATCCGCTGAATGAGTGTCCTTACAACGGGAAATCAATTGGAAGAACAATTCTTCTAAATCATTCTGGCCATGATCATTTCGCAGCTGTTCGAGATTTCCTCGAGCCAAAATATTGCCATGGTGCATGATTGAAATTTCGTCACAAAGTCGTTCCGCTTCACGCATGATATGTGTAGAAAAAACAATACATTTTCCCTGATCTCGCAACTCAGACACCGTGTCCAACAGGGCTCGAGCCACCAGCACATCAAGTCCAACGGTGGCCTCATCGAAAATCATGACTGGTGGGTCGTGTACTAAAGCTCGAGCGATTGAAACTTTTTGTTTCATTCCAGAGGACATTTTTGCACCGAGGACATCCCGGATATTGTTCATCTGCAAGCGTTCGAACAAAGCTTCCATCTGCTCGTACAACGTATCTTGGGTAAGACCGTGAAGCCGTCCGAAATATTCAACCAGTTCCCACGCAGTCATGCGGTCGTACACAGCCGTATTGGTCGAAACGAACCCAATCTGATGGCGGACTAGGGTCGGTTGAGTCAACACATTGTATCCATTGATCGTGACGGTGCCTTCGGTGGGCCGCAAGATGGTACTTAAAATTCGTAAAACGGTTGTTTTGCCAGCACCGTTGGGACCCAAAAGTCCATAAATCTGGCCAGCTTGTACGTTAAAACTGATTCGATCCACGGCTACAAATTGACCTCGTCTCAGGTCAGTGTAGCTTTTCGAGAGTTCCGTGACTTGTATCATGGTTACTTCGGATGATTTCTGAACGACAAACGACGATAGCCCCAACCCTATAAGAGTTTAGCTTAGGGCTTGTCCCCAACCCCTGCGCCTCATCTGCCTGAGAGCTGCAGGGATGAAAAACTTAGAAATTGGCCGTATCCCGACACACGCATCGTTACGATTATATCAGGATTAAGGAATTTCAGGGAAGCGGTCCGGGTGGTTGGTGTTACCAGGTGAAAACCTGTCTAAGTGACAGACCATCACTTTAGAGTCGACCGATGGAATCAAGGGAATGGATTCAAGGAAAAAGCCGGCGAACGACAATCGTTCGCCGGCCATGACCGTTTGAATTGGCAACAACCGTTAGGACTTTGCCTCGGCTGCTGCTGCTGCTGCTGCCTGTCGAATGGCGGGCTGAATACGCTTTTGAACATCCGTCTCAAGTACGCCAAAAGCTGCCTCGTGTCGCTGAACGGACATGCTGAGTGCCGCTAGCAATCGTTTGGCTGTGAAGAAGTTGATAATGATGCGCTGATTAATATTGATGGGGTTGGCGTTAGTACCCATTGGCTGGGCATTCAGCCCGAAATCAACGATCAATTCTTCTGGCGTACCTGTAACGCGACAAAAGTTAGCGTAGGTACTGATGGCATTGTTGTCGGTTACTTCAACTTGTGGCCGCTGCTGCCGCTGCTGAGCTTCCGGGGTTTGGTCGGTTGGTGTTTCATTGTCAGTATCGGCCATGAAAATCTCCTTGGTTCAAGTACAAAAAAGTGTGTGTTGAAAAATGGTGGTCGTTGATTTCGAGTCACAAACGAGTAATCACATGCTTTGATAACGGGAGAAGCGAATCAGGTGGTATCGGTTTCGGATTGTTTTTTAAAGATGTGAGGTTGTCGGTTTTTCAAATCTGCCGTTTTAACTGGCAGCATCGTTGTTCTTTGCAGAAACATTACCATTGCGATCGCCTCGCTACCAGGGTGCAAACGCATTGACTTTAAAATCGTAGGACATGTTTACTGAAAGTGCCAATCAAAGTTTAAAGTTAAATGTCGTGATCAGAATTCGCCACACGCGGCTACCCAGTGACTGCCATTCGGTGGCAATTTTCGCACGCCCCCGCATTCCCAAATAAATGCCGTTGGGCAGATCTTCCTTGTCCAGTGGTACTCTTGCTTGATACTTCGTACTCAAAGGTCGCTGCTGTCCCGTCTCAGAGTCTGTTTTGGTAGCCAGATCACCACCTTGTAAATTGGATAGTGAACTGGGAGCGACCTCAACTTTGCTGCCTGAAATTTTATCGATGTTACCTTCCAAGGTTTCCCATGCCAGGACGTCCAGTTTAAGTTGAACGTCTTGATCTTTCTCAACCATTTCGATGTCACCCTGGTCGATGAATAAAATGGCCTCCAATTGGTTCGGGTTTCCGATCTGGCACAGCATGTCTCGTTCTGTCAGGTGGGCACCGCGGTTTTTAGGGTGCATTGCCGTTCCAGACCACTCGGGAAGCATTCCATTGGATGAGCGGCTGGGACGCGAGGCGACAGGCAGAATCGTACCGGCGACCGGTGCGATGATTTGAAGACGATCGACGTCTCGTTGTTTTTCAGCAATTTGTTGGTCAATTCTCTTGATTTCTTCAGTAATTCTCGGCATGTCATACGCGAGTTCATGATCTTCGTAGGCTTGCCGACGTAGTCCATTGAGTTGCGTCTGAAACTGTGACCGTTCCGATTGCAAAGAGTTGAGTTCCATCTGCAGATCGATATTGCTCAAAATAGCCAGCACCTGCCCTTCTTCGATGGTTATGCCAGCCTTGATTCCATCGGCCAGTTTGTCGAGTTTTCCAGGCACCGACACATAAACCGATGCTTCGTCACGTGCCCGAATCTCGAGTGAACATTTGACATAGTGTGGAAAGGGTACCAGTGCAACCACCAGTATCACCGTCGTGATCACACCCACCGTTGCGTAAAATCGAGGTTTTTTCACCTGATCAATCCTCCCAGGAGTCGACATGTATTTCCACAACTTCCAAAGCGGCATGATGAGCAGTCCGAACACGCCCATCCCGGCAATCAACTGGCCGATGATTTTCAGCCCATGAGGTTCGAATACTTCGTTCAAAAACAACAGAATGGAGATGGTAATCACCCATCGATAGCACACTGCTGCAATCGAATAGAGAGCAAATATGAACAGATTTTTTTTCGGTAGAAAAGGATCTTCCGGCGGCTCCAGGCCGAGGGACCACTGACCCAAGAATCGGTTGAGAATCGCCGAAGCCTTCTGTCGGAGATTTGGAATCTCCATGATGTCTGCGAGGATGTAGTAACCATCGAAACGCAGCAAAGGGTTTCCGTTAAATAGGATCGTACTCACCGAACAAATGAACATCACTCGCAGGGAAAGTTGACTGAGTAATCCCGTCGGTTCGGCGAACCACCAGAGGATTGTCGCCAGAGCGGCCAAACCAATTTCGACATAGATGCCTCCGGCTCCAATTGCGGCGCGTTGCCATTTATTGGGCAACATCCAGGAATCGGAAACGTTGCAATAGAGACACGGGGTGAGCACCAAGATCATCACCCCCATTTCGTGGCATTCGCCACCATAGTGCTTACACAGTAATCCGTGGCCAAATTCATGCAGAACCTTGGTCACGGCCAGAGTAATTCCCAGGTACAGCCAGTTCTTTGACCCGAAAAATTCGTGAAAGGCCGGCAGCCGAGAGTAAAACACATCAAAATGTGTTGCCAAAAGCGACAAGGCCGTGATGATAAGCAGGCACCAGGCGAAAAATGCGATCGGTGAGAAAAGCCAACGGACTTTAGGATAGAGCCAGTTTAAAAGCCGCTCGGGATCGATTCCTTTGAACCGAATCGCTAAAACATTGCTCAATTGGGCCAGCAATTCTTTACGTTTTTTCTCGTCGCGTCGCTTACGTAGCTGTTTGCCCTGACCTGGTGCATTGGTGATCACCAGCCCACTTCGGTGCAGCATGCCAATGAACTGCTGCAATTCGGCATACTCGATTTTCAAAGGGGCAAATTCGCTTTCAAAGCGTTCTTTAATTTCTTCCAAGCTGATTTTGCCATTTAGCATCTTCAGAATGGTGTATTCTTCAGCTTGAAAACGAAAATATTTGAGCCCCACCGGCTCCTTGATGACCCAGTAGGACTGTCCTTGATATCTTTGCTGTTTTACCGTCAAGTCCGGTCGCACGCGCATCGGTAACGGTCGAGCGGAACTGGCAACAAGACTATCGGCAAGAGTGGACATCGTAAGCGTGTGTCGAAGGGCTTAAGGATCTGGTTGAAGTGAAAAGAACAGAAGATCGCCCGTTTAGATCTCATTGTTTTCCAGGTGAATGGTCATTTCAGTCGATACTCCGGGACGCAGCAGCCAATGTTCTCCTTCTCGGCGATTTTCAACTTCTGCCCATACCCGGTATTCGCCATTGAGCTGGACCTCTGGACTGACAAATTTGATCGTGCTGGTGAACTGTTCAACGCGGCCGCGAGCGAGTTTAACTTCAACGGTGACTGGACGATTTCCTACTTCGTGATGGGCGAACTCTTCGGCGTTGAGAAAGCCTTCGACTCGTAAACGATCCATTCGCACCACGTGCATGATCGGATCTCCAGGATTGACCCATTCCCCTTCGTGTTTGAGCATTTCGACGACCATTCCATCCAAAGGAGATTTTACCTCTCGACGTTGGATACTCAGTAGGGCTGCTTTTGCTTCAGCCTTGCGAGCTTGAACCGTCAATTTGGAGAGTTCCTGTTCGTGTTGAGCTTGTTCGATGCCTAATTCGGATCGTTGGACCTGAAATTTTCGTCGACGCATCTCAGATTCGCTAATCGCCCCTGGTACTTGCTGAACGGCCTCACGTCCAGCATCATGCTCGGCTTCGGCTACCAGCTTTCCCGCTACGGCGAAGCGGATATCGACATCGTTGTCCGAATCGCGTTTGGCGGCGTGGTATTCATACTTGGCTCGATCAAACTGTGCCTGGGCCAGGGAATCGTCAATTTTGGCCAGTACCTCATCTTTTTTCACGGTGCTTCCCTCATCGACGCTGATCAGTTGCACCACACCTGCTTCTTGAGCAGGAATCTGTACTTCCTGAATCAATGACACCAGGCAAGCGGTGAGTCTGGGATCTGATGGGGCAGGGGCTTGTTGGGCCCATGTTACCGTGGCTGACCACAAAAGTGCCAATGCAATCACGCAACTACGCATAACGAATTCTCCTGTTCCTGTTGCCTTGCTTAAATTGCTCGGCTTATCGTTTTCGTTGGTCATCCACTGCAAATTTTAAAAGAATACTCGGGACTGAATTGTCTCTATCAATTCGTGGATCCAAACGTAGCCAATGGGCCGTTTGCCACAGTAGATTTTTGCCGTTACTGTGGCGCCCGGACGGCGCACCTCGTCGGGAATGTCGTCACGATTGATGTTTACCTTAACCAGGACCGAATGGCCCTCGTCTTCGTCCAATTCCGCCATGCGATGGATTTCCGTGACCGTACCTGTGAGTTTGTCATCCGGATTGGTAGCGGCAATGTAAGTAACCTTTAATTTTTCAATATCCCCGCCGTACTCTTTGAGCTGTTCAGCTACGTGTCCCATTCGTTTTTCGGGCATCTGCACTTCGAGTTCCCAGGCATTATCCGGATTTGCCAAGGTCATCAAAACCTGACCAATGGTTACCGGCCGTCGTTCTAAATTTTCCTTGACATTCCAAGTGACGACTTCCCCCTCCATCGGACTGAGTACGGTGAGCTGTTTCCGTTTTTTCAGAATCAAATCATACTGTTTTTTCAGACTCAATTCTTGTTGAGTCAATTCGGCAATCTGGCTTTCGATACGAAGTCGTTCGGCACGTTGCATTCTTGCCCGTCCTGACAGCCATGTTTTTCTGGTCGACAGCAGCTGTTCACGGACGGACGCCAAATTTCCAATGATTCTTTCGGCTTCGATTTCCAATTCAGTACTTTCGATGATGGCCAGCACTTGACCCTGGACGACTTTTTCTCCGTTAGAGACTTTCACCTCAGCGACGATTCCGCTTTGATCGACAAACACGTCTCGCCGTTCGACAGGCTGCATGACACCGCTACCCTTTAGATTGAAATCCCAGGAAAATACCGACATCATGATCAACAGTCCGATGATAGCAACCGTTGCTGCGACCGTCTTTGGAAGGTTTCGAGCACGCACCAGCCATTCAGCTTTGCCGAGTGTTCTCCACAGCGGCATCAAAAACAAATTGTGATGGGTGACTGCATTGGAAAGTGCCAACAAGCTGTGCTCACGAACCAAGTCCACACGCTGCGCCAATTGTGCCTGAGTCCGGCGGTCCTCAATTTGTTCCACGATTAATGCACCAATGATTTCCCCCGTATCGCCGTCAGTTTCAAGCTCAGCGACGGAGTCTTCACCCACCGTAGCTGCCCGGGTTGCTTCGACTTCACCCGCCTGTACCGGGCGTCGAACCGGAATCACCGCAATGGTTTTGGAATGGGATTCGTCAATGTACTCGTCCAGGGCGTGCTCGATCTGTGGCGGCAGGTCCTGTGTCACACCGCTGTACCAAAGGGTTT
>Ga0310125_10001044_pt1 | contig 13720 bp, 11 predicted proteins | sample CB11b_Tmax_Bot8__FD_203508 | JGI IMG/M metagenome (GOLD analysis project Ga0310125, IMG submission 203508) | Marine microbial communities from Western Arctic Ocean, Canada - CB11b_Tmax_Bot8 | ecosystem: Environmental > Aquatic > Marine > Oceanic | place: Canada: Western Arctic Ocean | collected... | reverse complement strand
GTGCGCCCCAGCGCCACAAGTGCAGAGCCGGCTCCCACCTCGCCGTGCGATCCCAATGTACCTTCACCGCAGCGAACGACCGAAGGCAAGCAACCCGTCACATCAACAGCAGTCATGATCCCCCGCGCAAGGCGAATGAGGGCTTCCGGATGCAAGCATTTTGCCGTTGGCGCGCCCAGTGGTAACTGTGAAGGTCCCATAACGTCACGTCTTTCGATCGTTACAGGCAGGTTGCCAGTCCGATGCCGGTGTACGTATGCACGGGCCAGAAAATCCAGAATTTCCGCGGCGGAAAAGCGGTCCGTGAAAAATGGCGCGTCCGCATCGGCAGCCCGTTGCGCGAGGTCACGAACCTCCGTCTCGTCCGCAGCCTCGGCCTGGCGGCCGAATATATCGCGCAACTCTTCGAACGTTTTCAGGTCTAGATCCGCATCTTCCCGAACATGTTGGCAATGTGCCTGCCAGTTGCTCCGAACCTCTTCCAAGGAAAACTCCGGATGAAATTCCGGCACGACCCAGTCTTCGGGTAAGGGATTGCGACCTTTATAATAGTTCATGCAGGGAAACTGACGCGCCTTGATGTGACAGGGGTGCGAGTTGAAAAGTCCCACCCAATCCCACCCCTCGTGTTCGCGCGTTAGTGCAAGAAACTGTTGTTCGGCATCTTGCAGCCCGGCACGCGAGTGGTATGCCACTTCGAAGCTGCCGATGCAGCTGAACACATTCAACGTGTTGCAGTACCAGGTGATGTTGTGTTCAGGCAGTTGTGCTGGGGAATGCATGTAGGGCAACTTGCGCGACCCCAGGACGGCCACCAACTGGGTTCCGAAGGACCCTCCGTGTCGGGAGAGCGACGAAACAGGCTTCCCCGTGATTTCTTCGAGTTCATCTATTCCCGCAAGCTCATCCGCTGCCATGCGTGCGCAGCCATCTGTCCAATCTGCATGTTCAAGCCGCTCGGTCACGGTGGGGTGTATGGAGCCCATGTTAATGTGGCTACCAATGTCGTGACGCGTCAACGCATCGATCACATCGCGGCGACCCCGATCCCGCAGGCAGCGCAGTTTCTCTCCGATGATAAAGAAAGTACCCGAGACTTGCTCCTCGCTCATCACATCCGCGAGCATTTTCAGCAGATCATCCATCCCGCCCTCTGGGGGAGTGATGTAGTCTTCGACATCAAAGAAAAAGGTCGTATACATCTAGCCGATTTTACCTGTGTTATTTAGCGAATGATATAGGTAGTGCTTCGAAATATCTTGTGAGTCACTCGTTATCAATCCAGTATACCCTTTAACGGAACGTGTCAATGCACGATCGGGTGATGTGAAGGATTCGGACGCCGGTACTATAGCTACGAATTCCTCTGGTGTGAAGTTATGATGGCCCAGATCACATTTGCTTGCGTAGCTTTGTGTCTCGCTTTTCTAGTTGCGGGCTGCCGCACACAGGAAGACTCGACTCGAATTGCTGGTGTGCAGCCACACGTGTCGGAACACGGATCTATACCCGTGCACGAAGGCAAGGACTTCCTTGAAGATATCGCCCCGCGAGAGCTGGATACATACACCATGATTACCATCAAACCCGATCCTCACATAGACTACAAAATACTTCAGGCCCCACGCGATCGGAGCGTCGAATACAAAATCATCGAGAAGAACCCAACACAGGCGGGGAAAATCAAGTCGAAGACCAAAGAATGCCTCCCAAGAGATGACTGAAGAGCAAAAGCATTTGGGAGTGCTGTGTCTTCCAGCGTGGAAATCATTGTACACTATCGCGCAATCGGCATAAATTAACGTGGTGACCTTGGGGAGGGTACGCAATTCAAGTAAGATCAGAAACCCTGTGAATACGTCTGCTGGCAAACATACCAATTCCGTCCTGATCGTGGACGATCACGCTGAGATGCGACAACTCGTTGAGGCTTACCTCACTTCCGAAGGCTACAAATGCCATACTGCGCCAAGTGTTGAAGAAGCCTGGGCGGTTATTCGCAGCCACGACATCCATTGCATACTATTGGACGTGCAACTTACAGGTCTGACCGGAATCGAAATGATCAGACCGCTTCAGGAAGAACACTCGGACATTGCAATCATCATGATGACCGCCGTGGATGACCCGGCTACGGCGTTAGAGGCGGTCCGGGCAGGCGCATATGGCTACATCACGAAGCCGTTTACGAAGATTTCGCTGATCGTGACAATGTTGAACGCCTTCCATCGCCGCCGATTGGAATTGGAAAACAAGTTGTACCAGATGGAACTTCAAACAAAAATCCAGGACCAAACACAGGACATTCAACAGTCTCGCGAAGAAATCGCGTTGCGCTTGATTGCGGCACAGTCAATGCGACATGACGAGACGGGTGAACACGTGCGGCGACTCGGTCTCTACGCGGAAGCCATGGGAAAGGCCCACGGATGCACACCCAACGAAATTCAGACGCTTCGTATGGCGGCACCTATGCATGATGTCGGCAAAATCGGGATTGCCGACGCGATCCTGCTGAAACCAGGGCCCCTTACGGAAGATGAATATGAACAGATGAAGCAGCATACCGTGTTCGGCGCCAAGATCCTGAGCGGATCTGATCTTCCTCTCCTCGAAGTCGCTCAGGATATTGCGCTTCATCACCACGAACGATGGGACGGTAATGGGTATCCCGATGGACTCGCCGGTGCTGACATCGGGAAGGAAGCAAGGATCGTTGCAATTCTGGACGTCTACGACGCCTTATCGAGTGAACGCGTATACCGGAAGGCGATGCCGGAAGAGAGTACACTGAAGCTGATCCGCGAGGGCAAGGGCTCGCATTTCGAGCCGCAGGTACACGACTTGTTCTTTGAAACGCTTCCCGAGTTGCGGGAAATACTGGCCGCGAATCCCGAACCACCGATCGCTTCACACGAAATGCCCGTGGGAGAGTGATTCTCTTCCTCCTATGAAATACCTCCCCTTCGGGAACACAGGGTTACAGGTATCGCGCTTATGCCTTGGCACGATGGGGCGGCAACATGTTGGACTTTCACGAGAGTGAACAGGTGCACGACATTATTGACGCGCTCAAGGAGATCGCCGAAGAAACCGGGGTGACGCTCAACCAGCTCGCGATACAGTGGCTACTGGCAAAGCCATACGTGACAACAGTCATACTGGGCGGCTCGCGGCCGGAGCACTACACGCCAATGTACGATACGATAAACCGCCCGCTTGACGGCGAACTCGTTAAACACATGGATGCGCTGGCCGTGTCCACAGTGTACAAAGATTTCCGAAACCAGCCCGTCACTCACGGCCCGAGGTGAAAGTCATCAGGTTGAGTTCACTAAGAAGCAAACACACTCATTATAAAGACCTGATCTGCGAGGCGGAACTCGTGTGGGTGAATGTTGCGATTGCGAGTAGAGCTTCACTTTATTATTCAAGATACCGCATCGCGATCTTTGCGCCAGCCGTGCCTACCGCATAATAACCGATCGACACCTCGCCCACGTGCGTCAACAGATCGTACGCTTTCCAGCGGTCCCAACCGTATTCCGCTTCCATCCAGAGTATCAGCCATGCGTAAGCCTGCCCGACAGTCCGCTCCATGGGGCAACCGGTGGCGATTGTGATGATCTCAGTTGCTGATTCTATGCGGGGTGCCGGAATGGTCTTTCCGCTCACAAGATTGACCTTGATAATCGTATTCGAAGGCATCTCCAGCCCATTGGCAGAGAGTTCCCCATGTCCCATGGCAGCGTGCGCATCGCCCAGGTAGAGCAAGGCACCCTCTACAAATACTGGAAGAAAGACGGTGGCGCCCGGCGCCGTTTCGATGATGTCCATGTTTCCTCCGTGTGGGCCCGCCGGGTTCGTCGTGGGCACGCCTGCGGCTGGCGCGGTGCCGATGCAGCCGAGCATCGGCGTGTACGGGATCATGATCTCTTCTGACCAGTGAATCATTCCGTCGCGGATGGGACACACATGCGTCCCATGGGGGCAATCCGGTCCCAGCCATTCGTGCAGTTGCGCTACGTCATCTGTGCGCGTCGCGCATTGCCCGATGCTGGGTTCAATCGATTCGATCGTCACGGCCAGGGTATCGCCCGGTTGCGCTCCCTCGATCCAAATGGGCCCGGTCTGAGGATTGTTTCCAGGTTGCACGCTCTTGTCGCGGCGCTCCGCGTCAGTGCGGACCTGCCCGGAAAAAGCATCTTCCGTTTCCACGAGTACCGACTCACCTGGATTGACGCGTAGGCGCGGCTCGTTGTGGCGACTAAATTCGTAATACAAGGGGCCAAGCGGTAGTTTTTTCATCATCTACTTCCTTTCAGATACTGTTTGGCGATTTTTGCGCCGGCGGTGCCGCCCGCGAAATAGCCCAACGAAATCTCGCCCACGTGGGTCAGCAGGTCGTACGCTTTCCAGCGGTGCCAATCGTACTCCTCTTCCATCCAAAGGATGAGCCGTGCGTACGCTTGCGCGACAGAACGCTCTGTAGGGCAACCGGTGGCGATTGCAATGATTTCAGTAGAAGATTCGATGCGCGGCGCGGGGATGATCTTGTCGCTAACAAGGTTTACGGTGATGGTCGTATTCGACGGCATCTCCAGTCCGCTACCGCAAAGTTCCCCGTGTCCCTGGGCGGCATGTACGTCACCGAGATACAGGTAGGCTCCTTCGATGAAGACCGGAAGGTAAACGGTGGCGCCCGGGGCGGTTTCCCGGATGTCCATGTTCCCCCCGTGCGGACCCGCGGGACCCGTCGTGGGCACGCCTGATGCAGGCGCCGTGCCAATGCAGCCGAGCATGGGAGTGAATGGAATTGTGATCTTGTCAAACCAGTGAATCACGCCGTCGCGGATGGGACACACGTGCGTGCCGTGTGGACAATTCGATCCAAGCCACTCGTGCAGTCGACCGACGTTTCCTGTACGCGTGGCGCATTGCCCGATACTGGGTTCAATCGAATCGATCGTCACGGCCAGGGTATCACCCGGCTGCGCGCCCTCGACCCAGATGGGACCCGTCTGGGGATTGGATCCGGTCATCGTGCTACTATCACGTCGATCGGCATCGGTGCGGACCTGCCCACAAAACGCATCCTCCGTTTCTACCAGTACCGTCTCGCCGGGGTTGATGCGAATGCGCGGTTCGTTGTGACGACTGAATTCGAAATAGAGTGGGCCAAGTGGTAATGTTTTCATGCTTCGTGTCCTACTGTGCGTGTGGCTACCGAATGTAGCAGCAATGCAGATAGGCATTGTCGAGCACTTTGTCGAGCACGATATCAGGAGAGACACGACAAAATTCGCAGGCAGCAAAAATCAAAATGAAGAGCGACGCTGTAGGCGTTTATAACATTGAAACGCGGCCGAAATGACTAAAAACACCAATCCAAAGCTTTACGTGGCCCCCTCTGAATTGTATCCTGCACGCATGAATCGGCAGTTTTCGTGCTACGTTGTAATGTGCCTATTCTCCGCCTGCACCGTATTTTGCGCACAGCCGGCGCGCGCCACCAACAACGTTTTCGCCGTACTCAATCCATTGTCGACAAATTTATTTCAAGAACTCGTAAGTATTGAAACCAACGGAGTGCTATGCGAAAGCAACACGATTTTTGGCGTGATGGGAGGCATGTACGGAGGCACGTTCCTCGCCGACACCTTCTACGCCATCGAATTGGAAAATTTCACGCTGGATAACTACCTTGTAACGATCCCCCACGTTCCCAATCCGCCTATTTTTCGCAGCCGTGTTGGTGCGACCCCCACCGCATTCGTCAACGTCGAAAGCTTGGCCGCGTGCGACGGCACTCTATTTGCCACCGCGTTCAATTTCGCTACGCATATTACGACCCTTTTCACGGTCAATACCAACACAGGTGTCGGCACCGCGATCGGGCCGGGATCGGTTGACGCCTACATCGTCGGCATGACCTACGATCCTGTCAACCAGGTGCTTTACGGTGTGGGTAAACCATTCGGGTCGAGCCCGGCGATGTTGTATACGATCAACAAGAACACCGGGGCCACGACCCCTTTTGGGAATCTGGGTGTCACGCTTGAATGTCTCACCTGGCACGAGGAACTCGGCCTGATCGGTGCATTCGACACGCTATATCGTGTCAATACACAGACAGGCGCGGCGACGCCGTTGGGCACTGCGGGATTATACTCACAGCAACCCGGGTTCGCTTAACGGCATTTATGCCATGGCAGCACTGTTGCCGGACCTCGTGCCCGCACCCGTTATCACCTCGATGTCAATTCTCACGAATGACGTGGCGTTGTCATGGACATCCGTCTCGGGTACCGATTACGGCGTCCAAACCTCGCCGGCTTCGCCCGTTCTTGGGTGGGGGCTCATTCCGGGATCGACACAAGCCGCCGGAGCGCCCACGTCGTCATACACCCACGTCAACGGCATGTTCTACACGCAACTTTTCTGCCGCGTTACGACGATTGATCCGTAGGCGATCGAGTTTTTCAACTCGGCGGGACGCCGGGATTGAATTCGACGCGTTTTGTTGCAAGGTGGACGAGGCGTCCCGCCGAGTTGAAAAGCGCTACCCTGCTCCCCAACGTTTACAACGGAACCGAAATAGGCTAAACTAATTTGGTGCGACGACGATATGCCGAAACATCTTATTAGAATAGTTGGTGTTGCTGCCCTTGCGATGATTGCGGCAACCACTTTTATACTCCTACGGGAAACGCCGACGGACATCGATAGGACGAATCTCACGAGCAGCCTGGATGTTGCTGGCGAGGAGCGACATGTCCCAACACTCACAATCGCAGCGCATCGCGCAGCCGTTAACCTCGTCCGCGACACAAATGTCAGCACGATTGCGACATGGGATCCCGACTCGGGGGAAGAACGATCTCGCATAACCATACACTTCAACGGACAACAATTCATAGCCACCCAAGACGCTGTAAGCGCGCTGAGGCAATTTCGCGACTCGATCGCCTCACCTCGAGGCGCACTGGCAATACTAGGGTTCGAGAGAATCCCATCAATGCACGAGCGCGCGGCGTTGGAGAAGTACGGCATCCGATTGCTTCAGTACCTGGCCGACTTCGGATGGGTTGCACGGATATCGAGCACTGAGGAAACGTCGTTGCACGGATTACCCGATCTGTCTGCGTTTGCTGCCCTAGATGTTTCCGTAAAAGTTTCACCAAACATTTACGAAGAGTGCGATTGTGACGAATTGCCGGTCTACGTCCACTTGGCGGCCGACAGTGGAGGCACCGAACTACTCGAGCAAATAACCCAGACCGGGTTCACGGGGTGGATCGCTAAATCCGGCGGGCCGCAACACTTTCTCGCAGGGCGCGTTGATCCGGTCAACCTGGATTTGTTCCTCGATCTCGTGGCTCCTGATCCCGATGTACAATTCATTGAACGCGGAGGCGGCGCGCGCCTCTTGAACGACACGTCAGCGAAAATTCTGCAATCCGGATCGTATGCGGGTACGCGTCCAATCTGGGACGAGGGTATATACGGGTCGAACCAGATGATAGCAATTTGCGACACTGGAATCGATGTCGATTCGTGTTTTTATGCCGACCTAAGCGGCATGCTTCCACCCACCAATGACACCAGTGGAACTAACGTGAACCCGTCGCTGCGAAAGGTCATCGCGGCCGACTTCCTTTACAGTGGTGATTTCCCGCCCGTACACACGAGTTGGGATAATAATGGGCACGGCACACGTGTGGCAGGTCATGCCGCAGGCGCCAACATTAGCGCCCCATTTTCCACCACTTCACAGAACGGGATGGCTCCGGCGGCACTACTCATCACGCAGGACGCAGGGTTTACCGTAATCGACGACTGTGCCGATCTCGTTGGCCTCGGTTGTCCTGTCACCAATTTTCTTGCGGCACTCGAACAGGCGGTCGCACAGGGTGCCACACTGCACAACAACAGTTGGGGCGACAACGAGAACGGCGTCTTCGGCCCTTTCAATGAGTACACCGAAACGTGCCGCGAGGCGGACTGGGTGACATGGAACCACAAACAATTTCTGGTTGTCTGCGCGGCGGGTAACGGAGGTCCCGGCAATAACACGGTCGCGAGTCCGTCGACGGCCAAGAACGCACTAAGCGTCGCGGCTACGCGTCCGGGCGTAAGCCAGGAATCGCTGGCGACCTTCTCCAGCCGCGGGTGGACCTCCGACGGCCGCATAAAACCAGATGTTGCCGCACCGGGACAAACGGTCAGAAGCTCTTTGTCTGATAGCTCGGTCATCACGTCCAATTGCACGACTCAAGCCGGCAGCGGAACCAGCTATGCCTCACCCATGGTCGCCGGACTCGGAGCGCTGACCCGGGACTACTTCCAGAGCGGCTTCTACCCGACGGGATCCCGCATAGCGTCGAACGGCCTTTCCTTTATTAGTGCTGCGCTCGTCAAGGCAGTCATCATAAACGCCGGCATGCACATGACCGGCGCGTCAGCGCCGCCACCTTCGCGCGACCAAGGCTGGGGACGCGTCAATCTCTCGCAGACGCTTGCCTTTACGAATGCGACTCAACGTCTATGGGTAGTCGATCATCCTCCCCTGTTCGATGGGTCTGGAACGGAATCCTACAAAGCTTACCTCAATATCCGCTCCACCAATACGGCGCTCAAAGTGACGCTGTGCTGGTCCGACTATCCCGGCACGGCAGGTGCGGGTAAACAGTTGGTAAACGATCTCGACCTTGAAGTCCGCACGCCGACATTGACCTTTGCCGGGAATGCCCTGTCGAACGGATGGTCGTACGCGGGAGGCGCTGCCGATCGCACGAACAATGTCGAGCAAGTGGTCTGGAACGTGTCGACCACAGGGTTGGTTGAGGTCTGCGTCAACGCCCATATCACACCAATGCCGACACAGGATTTTGCGGTTGTGGCCACGGGAGATTTCGAAGCGTGGTCGACATCACGTGATGTCGACGGTGATGGGTTACCCGATTACTGGGAAGCGTGGTGCCTGGGCGGACTGCAATTCGGCGCCGCGGATGACAACGACAACGACGGGGCTACCAATCTCGAGGAGTACAGCGCTGGAACGGACCCAGCCGATTCCGATGATGTTCTTGCCATTACGTACGCCACGCCACACTCCAATGGCGTGTTCGAAATTCAATGGCCAAGTGTAGACGGAAAAGCATACCACATTGTGGCGCGTTCGAACCTGTTCGACGCAACGCGAACCACTATTTCGAGCAACCTGCCCGCCTCGGCGCCGCTCAATACTAGCACTCTGCAAGCTCCCGCCACCGCGACCTCGTTTATCGAGATCGAAGTGGCGGAGTAGGTCATGTTCAATACCGACCCCGCGTCGCATCATGTGCGAGTTATTCCAACTGCCCATTGCGCTGCATGAGGATTATCCGTTCAGCAATGTAAGAAATAAAAAGTGCCGCGATTTTCAATTGATCATATGCCCTGAGTCATTAGAAGCTGTCCAAACGTCGGTGTTCGGCCAGACGGCCTTTCCCGACGAAGCTGGCGAGGCGCCAAGTCGGGTGCCGGCCTCCCACGTTCTGCTTTCCAATGAAATTGGATTGTGGGAGGCAAGCACCGCCTCGCCGATGGATCGAAAAAAGGGATTCAGGATTGACCGATATGGAGAAGTTGATATTTCGATTTTTCAACACGCTGTGAGCAGAAAGGGATTCAATGCGTAAACAATATCAGAGCATGCTCTTATTCAGCCTGCTGTCGATACCCGGCACTGTTTCGGCCGTGACGTTAACAGCCGACACAGAAACCAAGTTCAGCAACTACCAACTCGTGATCGCTGACGAGCCTACTGTTGAGATTCACACCGCAGCCTGGGAGCTGGCCACGTTTCTGACGCAGGTCACGGGCGCAAAGTTCTCGATCGTGCCTGCTTCCCGCGTCGAGACGGATCATCGCATCATCGTCGGGCGCAACAAGGCGCTGGGAGACCTCGATTCAAAAATCGACTGGGATGCATTGGGCCCGGATGGCTACGTGATTCGTACAGTGGGTAAGACATTGATCATCGCGGGAGGTCCTCGTCGCGGTACCATCAACGCCGCCTATACCTTCCTCGAGGACATCGTCGGTTGCCGCTGGTATACGCCGCACTTCAGTGTCATCCCGAGCAGGGAAACCGTATCCATTAAGAAGCTCAACGTTCAGCACGTCCCGGTTTTCGAGGCGCGATTTGTCAATGGCGGACCTTCGACGGATGTTGATTGGTCCGTCCGGCGACGAATGAACAGGTTTACCGGTGATGTAGGCTTTGGGTCGTCGCATGCTGAAAAACGGGCCTCCTGGCGGCGGTTCATGTACAATCCGAAAGTGGCTGGTTCCTACTATTCCGCCGTGTGGCAAGTACACACGCTCGGACACAGTCTGCTCGTGCCGGCTTCGGAGTTTGATAGAAATCCGGAATACTTCGCATTGATTGACGGCAAGCGCACCAAGGGAGGTCAACCTTGCCTATCGCACCCTGAGTTGGTCAATTTCATCACCGGGCAGGCGATTGAGTGGCTGAAGTTGGATCCGGGCGCCGACATTATTGCTATCTCGCAGGGAGATTTTTACAGCGCATGTCAGTGCGAAGCGTGCACATCGAACTATGAAACATTCGGTCCGAGTGGGGCTATGCTCCGTTTTGTGAACGCGGTCGCAGCCAAGCTTGAAATACACAAGCCCGGGATACTGGTCAGCACGCTGGCCTACCAGTGGACCCTCGAGCCGCCAAAGAATGTGACGCCCCGCAAGAATGTCATAATTCGTTATGCCCCCATACGCGCCTGTTCCCACCATGCATACGATGAATGCGACTTTAACAAGGAACGCGAAATCTATGACTACCTTGAAGAATGGGTCCGCATTTCGGAGCGGGTTTGGGTCTGGTCATATGCCCTGCCGTCGCATGATTTTCACCCCTACCCCGCAATCAACGCCTTGAGCCGGAATTTCAAACGCATGCGCGATGCCGGGGTCAAGGGACATTTCGTGCAGACGGCCATCCGTCACACTATGACAGGGGGCTTGATTGACTTAACGTCGTATCTCATTACCAAGCTCATGTGGGACCCCGACTATGTTGTTGAGCAAGGGATCAAGGAATTTTCCGAGGCACTATACGGCGAAGCAGCGGCGCAGTTTATTGCGTATGTAGAGATGGTCAATGATCCCGATACGTATGACGTTAACCGACATAGGCCTTAAGCAGCGAAAAGGGGAACCGTTCTGAGTTCCTCAGTAATTTCTCAACTTGCAGGCACTTCAGTCGCGAGGTGAAATGACGGTAACCGTGATAGATCCCTTGTGGCGAACGAGATCTTGGTTTTCGGGCATGAAGCGGAAGCGGTAACCTTCACGAAGGGGTTTTTTCTTACCCGTGTAAGCGTCGAATTGTTCCCGCGTTTTGCTGGGCTTGATGTCGACCTTTAACGGACCCCAAGGCCCGCGGATGGAGGCGCTCTTGACAACGTCGTTGAGGGTCACGGAAGTCTCGTAATCATATATCTCACGAACGGGTCTACCCTTCTGGACTTCCTTGAGTTTGAGTTTGCAATCTGCATAGGGGTCCTCCGACTCGGAGTTGGGAACATCTTTTAGTTCAGGCAAGGATGTAATGAATCTGAATTCGGTGGCGTAACCCACGTCGACCGGATCGCGATAGGCGCCGCTGAACGTAATCGAGTTCGGCCCAAAAGTGTACAAGGCGGAGAACTGCACATAGTGCTTTAGAAACCCCTTCATTAACAGTTGCCCAGGCTGCGACAAGGGTTCGGTCGAGGGTGGAACCAGTGCCTTTACCTTGCGCTTACGTTTGGCCGATTTGCCTGTCACTTTGTATTTCGCTTCCGGGTAAGCAAACGTGATCTGGTGCTCGAAATATTCACCTAAACTGGGCTTCCTTATCCTGATGTAGAGGATCCCTTTTTTGTCCATCATCGCTTCATAATTTTCGCCCCGAAAGTGCATGTAGTAGCCCTGCGCCGTGCCCTCGCTAAACACCGGCAGCTCCACGACGGCGCCGTTGGGAAGTCCGATGCCTTGGGGCTGCTCGAAGTGCCGCCAGGCAGGCATCAGCGCCTCGTAGCTCTCAACCGTGCTCTTCATGGTTTGCAGCTTTTCGCGTTGGGCGTCATACATTTCATTGGCCGAATCGATCGCGCTCTGACTCCGACTGGATTCTAGTTTGGCGAGACGCTTGTACATCCCTTCCATCTTTCGCTCCGTGTCCTTTATCTGGGAACGTAACTCTTCCAAATCGTGATCGGTGGCTTCTTCCAATTGATCGGCTAATCGCTTGCGTGTATCAATTAATGCCGCAACCTTGGGTTCGAGGTTGGAATCGTTGGACTGCTTGTGATAATCGATCACGAGTGGTTTCAACGACTCGTCAACAGGCTTGAGCTGATCGATGAGTTGTTGAACTCGCGTACTGATTTCACTTTTTTCTTCGGCAAGAAGAGGACGAATTGCGTTCGCGACTATCAGAATCGCGAGTATCAGTGCTTTAGAGATTACCACTTGTGTTCCATCTCTTGGCTAGTCCGATTCCGCAGCCGCGTATTTGCGCCAAGTGAGCGACGTATTCCACTCGGACAACAGTACAGCAAAGCAAAAAAAGAAATTGAAATTCGCAGCTTTACTCAACGATGTGGCGGCACGAATGTGAGCGTAACGGAACTCTTTCTTCGGGCGAATTCCTCGGTTTCGGGCGAGAAACGGAACTTGTAACCCTCGTGTACGGGACCCTTGGGAGCTTTATGTGCCACGAAACGCTCCCTCGTGCCTTTCGGCTTGATCTCGATCTCACCAGGCCCCCAATGGCCGCGAATCGTTGCGCTCTTTATGACCTCATCGAAAGCATGGGATTTGTCATATGGAAATACGGTACGCTTGAGCTTGCCTTCCTTGATCACCTTTAGAATCAACTCGGCTTCACTCACGTCGCCCACCGCGCCAGGTATCTCGAACTCAACCTTGTAATCGATCGGGTCCGAGACGTCGATTGGCACACGATAGCCACTGCTCACGGTAACGGATGTGGGTGTGAATTTATAATCCAGGGCGAATTGCGTGTAGTTCATTGCGAAACCAAGAAGCATGACAGCCTGCTGCGGTTGCTTAAGTGGCTTTGATGATGGCGGGACGAACCCCATAACTTTGAGGCTGCTAGGACCACCATGCATATAAGGGCCTATCGAAATCTTGTTTTCGTAGACCTCGTTGGAGTCAGGTTTCTCAACTCGAATATGCACTACTCCATTTCCGTCCATGACGGCATCGTATCCCTTTCCGGTGTAGTGCATGAAATAACCCTGGGACGGTCCATCGCCGAAAACCGGGAGCTCCGTAACTGCACCGCCGGGAAGCCCTATGTTTTTCGGCAACTCATAGTGCTCTAGCTTATTCGATAGTGCGAAGCTTTCTTCGAGCGCTTCCCTTATCAATTGCAAGTGACTGCGCTCGGCATCGTAAGCTGCATTGGCTTTCTTGATGTCCATCTGAGATCCCTTTTTTTCAAGCCTGGCCAATCGCTCATAGAGTGTCTCAAGTGTTTTATCAGACCTCGCAAGTTGTTTACCAAGATCTGACCGATCACTTTCGATCGACTTCAAAAACTTTTTCGCCCGCTTTTCACGTTGATCAAAGAGGGCGTCAATCTTCGGCTCCAATTTCTGACTATTGCCGCTTTTGTGGTACTCGATCACGAGCGGATCGAGAG
>Ga0310125_10001043_pt1 | contig 13722 bp, 8 predicted proteins | sample CB11b_Tmax_Bot8__FD_203508 | JGI IMG/M metagenome (GOLD analysis project Ga0310125, IMG submission 203508) | Marine microbial communities from Western Arctic Ocean, Canada - CB11b_Tmax_Bot8 | ecosystem: Environmental > Aquatic > Marine > Oceanic | place: Canada: Western Arctic Ocean | collected... | reverse complement strand
ACCGCAGATGCCGACCAGGTGAGCCGACCCGACCAACCCGGCCGACCGCTTTCGGGCCAACCGCTCGGTGCCTCGAGTCCGAGTCGCACGCTGCCGTTCATCGAAACGACCGAAACGACCGACCCGGCCGCGCCCGCCGACCTCCGATACCCCGGATGCTCGATTCGACTGCAGCATCAAGAGGTCGGCATCCATGGCCGTGAGACACCCGAGAGGACTGGTCAAGACTGGTCAAGACTGGGCGAACTTTTGGGCCGGGCATTCTGACGGCCGCTTCGAGGGCTGCAAACCCCAAAACACGCTCAGCAACGCCGACCGCTCACCGAGCGGGCGGCTCGGTGGGCGGCGAAGCCCCCGCGTCGGGCCCCGTCTCACCGGCCGGCTCACTCACCTCGTACACGCTGACGTGGCGGTAGGGGGTCTCGAGCACCAGCACGCACATGGCGGCCAGGTAGAGTCGGCCGGCGATGTCGGACTTTTCGGCCGGCTGGCCCTTCGGTTGAGCCGGATGCCAGCTGCCCCGCACATCAGCCCCCTTGCGAGTGCTTCCGGTACGGGCCTGGTGCGTGACGATCTGGTCACGCACCGCACGGTACCAGTCCTCCCACTCCGCTCCACCCACGTTGTGCAGCACCTGTGCCGTGTAGTACCACGCGTAGACATTGCGTCGCCCGTTGTCCCATTCCGGCTTGTGCCGCTCACCAAGCAGGTACCGCGTGCCGCTCTCCAAGGCCGGATGCTCGCGAGGCCAACCCAGCCACTGCCGACACAGCAACCCCTCGGCGGTCATCGCATGAGACTCTCCGAATTCCGGCTCGTAGCGATAACGGGCTCCGTCCTGCAGTTCGACGGTGTCCAGGAAGTTCGACGCCAGGATGAACGACTGTTCGGGCACCTCGATGTCAGCGATCCGAGCGGTATGCAATGCCATCAACGCCCAGCCGGTGACCGACAGGTCGGCCCGGGTCAGGGGAGTCTGAGGCTGGTACTTCCAGCCACCGATGGTTGGCTGCTGCGTGGTGACCAGGAAGTCGACCGCCCGCCTGGCTGCTTCGCGCAACCCTCGATCAGCCGTCAGGGCCACCGCCTCGCACAACACGATCGTGCCCATCGAGTGAGCGTAGAAGGCCTCCTCACGACCGAACTCGTCGATGTCGAACAGGTTTCCGTCGGGCCGCTGCTGACCGGCCAGCCAGTTGAGTCCCCGGGCCACCGTCTGCTGGTGATCGCCGCCGGTGTGGTTGAATCCGGCACCGAGGAATGTCAGCAGTGCCAGGGAAGTGGCACCGGTGTCGGTCCGAGCGGTCCGGCGGCCGGCGTCGGGGTAGCCTTCATGCAGCCGCCAGTTCCCGGTCGGCTGCTGCTGCCGGGAAAACCAGCCCAGGGCACTGCGGACCGCCAGGTCGCTCTTGCCACCCTCGTCGATCTGCAGCAACAGCTTCCGCTTCAACTCCGGAGTCCTCATCGCCAACCGGCCCGAGACACCGATCGGCTTGACCGCCGGGCGGTTGGGTCGCAGCGGCATCGGAGTCATCGGATCCGGTACCGGCGGCGGCACGGCGGTGGGCGCCCCGTCGGGCACCGATGCGATTTTTACCGGCGCCCGAGACGCCTGCTTCTGTTCGACTTCCCGAGCGGTCAGCCAGCGGAGATCGAGTGGTTCTTCGGGGAACAGTTCATCGCTGTCCAACAGAAACCAGCTCAGTACGGTCAGGACCAGCACGTGAGTCGCCACGCTGACAACCGCTCCGAAACTGCCCCCCTTGAGACCTCGGTGAAGACGTTGAGTGCTCGTCGACGGATTGACCGGGCCGGCCACGCGGATCAGCGACCGACGACGGCGGCGTCCGCGAGGTGTCCCACTGCTCGGGCCGGGACGATCGGCTGCAGGACCCGATTCCGACATCACGCTCGTCCCGGCCGGTGACTGGGTTGGGGGAGATTCAGCACAACGCAGCGGACCTGGTGAGGATTCCGACGCTCACCACGACACGTCTCGATTCTAACGCATTGCGTTACGAAAGAATTGGCGATTCGGCCCGGACCACCACCGCCGCACTCTGGCCAAACTCGGTTCGGTTGCACGAGAGTCCCAGGTGGCTCGAGAGTTCTACCGGGGCCTGGGCAACAATATCGAGTCGGCAGCCGTCTTCGGCCGAGCGGAACCCGCGGGTGAAGGGGGCCAGTCGGTGGGCCGCCGACAGCAGGCAGCCGGCCAGTTCCAATGCTCCACCCCCGGCATCCGAATGGCCCAGGTAACCGGCCAGGGCCGTCACCGGCACACTTCTTGCCGAGTCTCCCAGCGCAATCTCGATCGCCCGAGCCTCGATCGAGTCCTCCTCGGGCGAGCCGGTGGCACCGGCGTTCACATGCCCCAACTCACCCGGCTCGATCCCCGCGTCCCCCAATGCCGCGGCGATCGCGTTGACCAGGCCTTCTCCGGCCACCTGCCCGTCGCATCCCGCTCCACACCCGATCACCTCACCATGTACCGTCGCACCCCGTGCCCGGGCAGTCTCCAGCCTCTCGATCACCAGTGCCGCAGCACCCTCGCCGAGCACCGTGCCATCACGCTGTGCGTCGAAGGGACGGCAGGCCGTGGCGGGGTCGTCGACGTGTTGTGAGAGCGTGCGGCTGAGGCTCAACTTGACCAGATCGATCGGCTGCAGCAGCGAACCGCTCGCTCCGACCACCATGCAGTCGGCCGCGCCCCGCTCGATCACGCGGACGCCTTCGGCGAGAGCGAGCAGTGCGGAGGTGTCACGTGAGGTGATCGTGTTGTTGGGTCCGCGGGCGTCGAGTCCGATCGAGACATGGCAGGCGGACATGTTGGGCAGCCGCCGAAGCAGCCACATCGGCGCGATCCGGCCCAGGCTGTCCTCGCCCCAGCGAGTCCAGTTGATCGCCTCGTCGGCATCAGCTTCAGCCTCGGGATCGACGAACCCGGTCGCCGCGGCGAGGTCTTCGGGCAGGCTCGAAATCCGACCGGCCCCGAACGACACTCCCACACGCTCGGGATCCAGGTCGCCCCGAGCCAGCCCCGCGTCGTCGATGGCCAAGCGGCTGGCCGCCACGCCCAACTGGATGTCTCGCGACATCACCTTCAGCAGCTTGCGGGAGGGGAGGTAATCGAGAGGATCGAAGTCGGTGATCTCGGCAGCCAGCCGCAGGGGCAGGGGCAGGGGGGCCGGAGAGGGGGCGGACAGTTCGGCGATTCCTCCACGACCTGCCGCCAGGCTCGCCCAGAACGACTCGTGACCGATCCCGATCGGTGACACGACCCCGACGCCGGTGATCACGACACGTGCTGCGTCGTCGCCGGAAGCCATGGGGATCCCTGCGGGATGAGAGGAGAAAAGGAGTCGTGAGGGGTGGTGACGAACGATGTTGCGGAGGGGAGGCAATTCTGCGAGTCGATTCCGGTGGTGTCAACCGCGGCTCCGCTGCGACGAAGCCCCAGGTGGGTGCGAGCCTGGAGATGAGGATTCCGCGGTTTGAGCGGTTGAGCCGAGACGACTAGAATCGACGGACACAGCGAGAGTGGCGGAATTGGCAGACGCGCCAGATTTAGGATCTGGTTCCCGATTGGGATTGGGGGTTCGAGTCCCCCCTCTCGCACTTTGTTCTCATCGCCGCTCGCAGGGTCACACGAGTAGGCTGTGAGTGAGCCTGAGATGGCCTTTGGGAATGAATCTGGAGAGAGCTGTGATGTTGCATCGATCACCTTCAGCAATATGCCTCCTGGCTATTGCTCTATCCTGTTCGATGGTGACTGCCCAGGGCATCAACGCTCCAGAACAACGGGAGTCGTCGCTTAAAGGCACTTACTACAAGGCCGTTGTGCCGGACACGCTGGACCTGTCAGAACGGGCCCGGCTGGCTGTGAATGCGATTACAGGAGCTGCCGACCCTCACAACAACTACGAAGTGTTTCAATGTGGACACTGCGATCAGCAGCCGGCGAACTTCAACCACAACCACGGGGGGCCGTGTCTGTCGAAGGCGATCGACGTGATTCCGCGGATGAGACGCATGAGCGGCAGCCGACAGAATGAAGACTTCGACCGGAAGATCGTCAACAGCATGCTGAGGGATGTCGACGAAAACGGGCTCTGGTGGATCAAGGGGGAGGGGCGGCCGTGGCGGCATCAGTTCGGCGAGAAGACGTACTGGCCGTTTCCGCAGGGGCGATTGATTGTTGGCCTGCTGGCGTGGCACGACTACGACCGCAATCCGAATTGGCTGCCGATTACCAAGAAACTGGTCACGGGACTCCACCGGGTCGCGGGACAAAACAAACAGCGAGCCTGGTTCCAGAACAGCAGCCAGCCAGACCTGGGACTGGCGGGTTTTGCGGAGAGCTACGAGAAATCCAAACGCAGCAGGATGCGATATCAGCTGTTCCTGGAAGCCGCTCCACGCAAGGGCGGTGGCAGTTGGTCCGTCGATCGCGTCACGCTGGAGTATCCAGGCGCCAAAAAAGTTGCTCTCGACGACGACTTCAACTCGGCAAACATCAAGAAGTCGAATTGGGTCACCATCGTCAATGACGATGGTGCGTCGATTCTGCAGAAAGACGGTGCACTGCGGTTCGAGAATCGGACCGTGAACCGCTATCGCTGGAACACGCAGATTGTTCACAGTCGCGGTTCGTTCCCCGTGGTGGAAGAGGGTCACGGATTGCGGGTGACCCTACACATCAAAGGCAACCGGAACGCCCATTACATCGTTGGTCTGCTTCCGGAGTTCAAAAAGTATCCAGGGCACCAGCCGCCAAAGCCCCCTTTCGGGTTTCATCAGTCTGCCGGGGAAAAGCGACTTCTGTATCCGATGAGGTCCGACTTCAACGTGCCCGTCGACATCGGTGGTCGGAATTCGAACTACGCCATTCGCATCACGCTTGGCGGGGATTCCGGTGTTCTCTGGGAATACGACCTTCGCGATAACAACGGTTGGCAAACGGCTCGCAAGGGGCAAAGTTCGGTTGCTGAACCAGGCGCTGTGGAGATGCAAGTCAACGGGAATCCGTTACGAGCGCTCTCGCAGTGGTACGCACAGACCGGCGACAAGGATTCCCGACAACTCGCGGCAAAAGTCGCCCGCTTCATGACCAAGCGGGGACACTGGGGTAGCACGGCCGAAGGTCCCAGCATGGCGGACCCTTACGAGCAGGCAAGATGGCAGGGCCACTTCCATTGGTTTGCGACCGGAGTCGTTGGCCTGGCCGACTACGCTACGACGACCAACGACGTGCAATTGCTACGGTACTTGAAATCGTACTACGAGTATTCGCGACAGTTCGGCATCGTACGGATCGGGTTCTTTCCCGCAGTCGTCTCAACATTGGCTCAGCGGCGAGATGCCAGCCAGCGGATCTACGGCGGAACCGGACAGAATGACGAAGGTTGTGCCCTGGCGGACATGATTGACATTGCCATCATGCTGTCCGAGGCGGGAGTGGGTGACTACTGGGACGACATTGATTCGATGGTCCGCAATCACCTCGTCGAGCATCAGTTGCTCGACCGCCAGCGACTCAAGCACATTGTCTCGCATTCTCCGAAGTTCAAGATGCTACCCCGCATCAACAACACCGAGAACGTGATCGAACGTAACATCGGTGCGTTCGCGTCCTGTGCCGAACCGACGAAGATGTACGCATGGTGGACCATGTGTTGCAACGCCAACATGATGCTCGCCATGCACAAGGCGTGGGACGGCATCGTGCGATTCGACAACGGTCAGGCGCAGGTGAACCTACTGCTCAACCGCGCTTCACCCTGGGTCGACATCGACAGCCACCTGCCGTACGAGGGAAAAATTGTTCTCCGGAACAAAACCGCTGAGCGAATGAGCGTACGGATGCCGTTGTGGGTCGACAGGAAAGCGTTGCGTTGCGAAGTGAACGGACAAAAGGTTCCGCTGCGTTGGCTGGGCCGTCAACTACAGATAGAAGCCCTTCGACCCAAAGACACGATCACGATCACATTCCCGATGGTGGAAACAACCGAAAAGCACACCGAACGCACCTACAACACGACCTATACCTGCCGCTTCAAAGGGAACACGCTGATCGACATCTCACCACGCCCGCAAGAATTCAGCCTGAAACGCATCAGTTCGGACGATGGCAGGTTCACCGAATTGAACAAAGAGATGGCTTATCCGCTCTACCAGCGAGCCCACCTGAACGCGAACACGGCGCCCATCAAAACAGTGATACGGTACGTCCATCAACACTGACCGTCGTGGCTTCCAACAGGAAACACCAGCGAGCAGTCCAGCGTATCAACGCGGCGGTGGGATGGCGAAACGGTGTGGCGACGACCCCGCGAGAACGCCTACGCCCCCTCGCCCGACGCCAGGGAGCATGGTTCGGATCTGGCGGGTTGAACGCCGGGGGGTCGGTTCGGTTCCTGGGCGACAGGAGGGGCCCCACGAGTGCATGAGGCCAGATTTAGGATCTGGTTCCTGATTGGGATTGGGGGTTCGAGTCCCTGCGACGGTCGTGTTGAGCGACCTGTTATGCGGAAATGTCTCGCACGTGCAGAATCTCGCGTGTGGCCACGGGCCGAATGTCGCTGGGCTCGAGCATGACCACGGCCAGGGTTGAGCCGCTGCCCGCGACAAACTCGACTTCGAAGGCCTTGCCAGCGTTGTAGACGTGTACGATCGCGACAACATCCCCAGCCTCGAGGCCGTGATCGGCCAGTGATCGCGTCAAGACGATGCTATCGTGTTCGTTCATTTTCTGTCGCCTGGTCAGGATAGGCCGTCACCAACCGTGGCCCAAGGGCATCGGACTCGGCAATCCAAACCGTCCGGAGATCGATGCGATGGCCATTCGGGCATAGCGTCCGAGTTCAGCGGGTCGGCGGCGCGGCCGACAGCCAGATGGCCCTTGTGAAAACACGAGTGGAGGCGAACGGCTCCGCTTTAGCGTCGTGTTCGGCGGATGCTCGTCTTAGCCAGAGTCGATCCGTTGAACCACGATCAGAATGTGTGAATTCAAATCCGAAATGCAACGTCACGGATCCTCGGTGAGCCGGAGAGGCTTTGCCTTCTGCCAATGAGCCCACCCAACTGTCGCCCTGGGTCGAAGACCCGGAAACACCGGCGATAGCGTGCGCGACGGCGGTCGCCTTTGGGGGTCGCTCGGCGGATGGGTAGAATCACCGGTTCTTGCCGCACCTGAGACCACCGACGGCGAGACGATTGAGGCTGAACCAGCGCGGGCACGGTGACTGCCGGCGGTGTCGTTCAGGGTGACGCGGGTCGCTGGCCGTATCCGGGGATGCGACCTGAACGAGATCAACAACGCGTGCCCAACTCTGATTTTATTTTCGACCTCGAACCCGGTGCTGACAGCTCGGAAATCAACGCGGCGTGGAAACGAGCAGCCATTCGGTGGCACCCCGACAGGCCACAGGGTGACGCAAAACGGTTCATCGAGGCACAAAAAGCCTATCAACTGCTCAAGCAGTGGTCGGCCCGCCCAAAGACGAATCCGCATCGGACGAGACACCAATTCCACCGGGACCGGGACCGGGACCGGGACTCGCATTCGCACTCGCACTCGCACTCGTACCCGAGCGAACCGATCTGGATCCAGTTCCTGACTGGCGTCGTCCAATTGCTGAGCATCGTGACACTCTTTCTCCCCGGCCCGATCGCGGTGATCGGGGCAGTCTCTTTCCTCCTTGGTCTCGCTCTCCGTCCGGAGATGGACCCGGACCCTGGTTGGGTGGTCGCAGTGGTTGGCAGTTGGGTCTGGATCATTGGGTACGTGCTGATTTGCATCCTTATCACCAACTTCGAATCCTGGTTTCAGCCGAAGTCTCGTCAACCGGTCAATCCGCGGAAACCCCATCGAAGCCGCACTGCAGAACATGCCATAGTCTGCGGATTATTGTCGGCCACGGCGTTGTTATGGCTCACTCTGTTCATCCTCTGCTGCCGCTCCGGTGGCCTGTTGTTGGCCCTGATCAACCCGTTGCTCCTGGCGGGGGCCGCAGGCTGGTTGTGCGTGCTTTTGACTCACCTCAAGCCGGAACACGCCGCGCGTCTACGGAACGGAACCACCAATCTGTTAGTGATGGGGTTCTTCGCGCAGCTCAGTGCTGCTGGAACCCACACGAGACTGGCGGAGGCGGGCGGATCGGATTTCTGGCCGGGATTGGTCACGCTCGCACCCGTCGCTCTGCAAGGTGCCTACCTGGGAGCCTTCTGCCTGTCATTCTGGTGGTACGCGTCCTGGTCGTCGCCCAATCGGCACCGCTGGTGGATGATCCTCGGACTCGTGCACCTGGAAGCGATGGTCCTGTTCTTTTTCGAGGGTCTCCCATCGGAAGGCTCGATCATCGATTTTGTGATGTTCCTGCTGATCGGATTCTCTCCCTGGGTGCTCGCAACAGTCGACGGTTGGCGGCGGAGATGACGGCCCGATGCCCGTGCTGACGAAAGACGTGGCCCCACAACACAGAGATTCCAGCATGAGAGTGTCACAATGCGACTTTGACATATTCTCTGGCCTCTGCCCAACCGGTCTGCCGATGCGCACAAGAGTCCCTGTCGCCGCGACGCATCGATGGGGTCCGATGTTGCAAATCCCTCGAAAACGTGGGATCCTAGCGGCTGAGGCCGTTCGGAATTCCGGACAAGACTGCCCGAGGAATCAATCATGCTGAGGTTCTGGGATCGATCGATCCGACACTGCGACGGGGTCTCCCGCCGCCAGTTCCTTTCAGCCGGAGCCGCCGGATTCGGTGGCCTGACGTTGGCCAGCCTGTTGCGGGCCGAGAGCGCCGCCGGGATCGGGTCCTCGCACAAGGCGATCATCAATATCCATCTCGACGGCGGACCGCCGCAGATGGACACGATCGATATGAAACCCCACGCACCCTCCGAGATCCGTGGCGAGTTCCTGCCGATCCAGACCAACCTGAACGGGTTCCAGATCTGCGAACTGTTCCCCAAGATGGCCGCGATGGCCGACCGCTTCTCATACATCCGCTCACTGGTCGGATCGGCCGGCCGGCACGATGCATTTCAGTGCCAAAGCGGATTCGGACCCAACGACCTGAAGTCGCTGGGCGGCCGACCGGCGATGGGGTGTGTGATCAGCCGACTGATGGGATCGACCGAGGACGTCGCGCCGACGTTTGTCGACTTGATGCAGGGCCGACCCCTGGTCCGCAACAGCGGTCGACCCGGGTTCCTGGGACCCTCCTACGGTCCCTTCCGCCCCGATCTCTCGCAACTCTTCGCCCGCGAACTCGAAACCGGCATGAAGGGCGAACTGGCCCGACTGGGCAACAACCACACCACCAGCCTGGTGCTCAACCCCGACATCCCCCTGGGCCGTATCCGCTCGCGACGTACTCTGCTCGCCGGACTCGACCGGATCAAGCGGCAGGCCGATGCCAGTGGCATGATGGACGCCATGGACCGCTTCACCCAGCAGGCCGTCGGCATCCTCACCTCCGGGCGCTTCGCCGAAGCACTCGACTTCAACAACGAACCACCCGAAGTCCTCGCACGCTACAAGACCGCGCCCGACTCGATCGAACGCTTCGCGACCAGCGAGAGTCCCGAGGGATCGATGAAACTGTTGCTGGCTCGCCGGCTGATCGAGGCGGGGGTCCGAGTGGTCAGCCTGACCATCAGTGACTTCGATACGCATTCGAAAAACTTCCCGCGGATGAGACAGATGGCGCCGATCATCGACCAGGGCCTGACCGCACTGGTCGAAGACCTCGAAGAACGAGGCATGCTCGATGATGTCACGATCGTGGCCTGGGGCGAGTTCGGACGGACGCCACGAGTCAACAAGAACGGCGGACGCGACCACTGGCCGCGAGTCAGCCCGGCGTTGATCGTCGGAGGCGGATGCCAGAGTGGACAGGTGATCGGCAACACCGACCGACAGGCCGGTGCCCCCACCGAGAGACCGGTCCACTTCAAGGAAGTCTTTGCCACGCTCTACCACAACCTCGGCATCGACGCCTCCAAGACCACCATCGACGACACCCGAGGTCGACCCCAGTACCTGCTGGACGCCGGCGACCCGATCCGAGAACTGGTCTAGAGCCACAGTAGGCTCCGGAGCCAGTCCCTGGGGGACGCGATGGTAGAGACCTTCGCGATCGAAGAGACACAGCTGCCCGAGATGCTGATCGCGGGGTACCGGATGCGAGGTGCCTACAGCGAGTGCCGGATCGGATTCAAAAAGGTCTACCGCCGATTCGGTATGAAAACCGCCGGGCCGGGGATGTTCTTCAAGGGCAACCCCGCGAAATACCTCACCGAGATCCAGTTCCTGGTAACTCCACGCCAGGATCAGACGCCGCCTGCGGAGAGCTGAAAGCCCGCCTCAAGCTCAACGTCGCCATCCACCGACCAATCAAGTAGAATCGATATGTTCTGAGCAACAGGCAACAACCCGCCTGTTTGGCCTGGAGACCCGCGTCATGCTGAGCATCCTGGAACGTCACGGAGGATCGCGGCGCGAGATGACTCGCCGTGAACTGCTCTCCGTCGGCAGTCTCGGACTCGGCGGACTCACCCTGCCCAACCTGCTGGCCAACCAGGCCCAGGCCGGCGTCGGCCGCAGCGTACTCAGCGGCAAGAGCGTGATCTTCCTGTTCCAGCAGGGAGGCCCCAGCCAGTTCGAGACGTTCGACCCCAAGCCCGACGCACCCGGCGGGATCCGCACGGTCAATGGCACGATCCAGACCAGCCTGCCGGGCGTATTTTTTGGTGGGACGATGAGCCGCCTGGCGCGTCACGCCGACAAGCTGACCGTTGTCCGCAGCTACCAGACCAACAATGGCGGCCACAACATCAAGCCGTTTGTCGGCCCCGATTCCCTGAACGCCAACCTCGGCGTCCACTACGCCCGCGTCGCCGGCACCACTCGATCCGACACCGGCCTGCCGACCAACATGGTGCTGTTTCCTCAATCGGTCAGCGACAAAGTGACCCGCGGCCGTGCCCGCGGCAACCTGAGCGCCACCGGTGACTACGGCGACACCTTCGCCCCCTTCGTGCCCGGAGCCGGAGGCAAGTTGCAGGAAAATATGACGGTTCGGCTCGACCGCGACCGCCTGTTCACCGACCGCCGCGAACTGCTGCAGCAACTCGATCGGCTCAACAACCGCCTCGATGCCTCAGGCCAGTTCGACACCATCGACTCGCTGACCTCGCAGGCCTTCCAACTGCTGCTCGGCGGAGGAGTCCGCAACGCCCTGGACCTCTCGACTGTCGACCGCAAGACACTGGCCCATTACGACACCGCTCACTTGGCCCGGTCTCACAACTGGGACAAGGTCAACCGCGGCAAGCGAGGCTACTACACCGGTCACGCCAAGACGCTGGGCCGACTGCTGCTGACGGCCCGGAGATTGTGTGAGGCGGGTTGTGGGTTCGTCACACTGCATGCCAGCTACGACGGAGTCTGGGACATGCACGCCGACTCGAACAACCTCGACATGGTCGACGGCATGGAAGCGGTGGGAACCACGTTTGACCATGCGGTGGCGGCGTTCATCGAAGACATCGAAGCCCGCGGACTGCAGGACGAGATCATGCTGGTCTGCAGCGGCGAAATGGGACGGACTCCCAGGATCAACAAGCGAGGTGGCCGGGATCACTGGGCACGACTCGCGCCGTTGCTGATCTACGGCGGAGGGCTGGAGGGTGGCCGAGTGATCGGGCAGTCGACCCGCGACGGCGGACAACCGACCGCCGATCCGCTGGGACCCAGGCACCTGATCTCCTCGATCCTGCACACCGTCTTCGACGTCGGCGAACTCAGGCTAAGACCCAGTGTCCCCACCCCGATCAACCGCCTCGCCGAACACGCCACAATCCCAGGCATGGGATAAAACCGGAGCCCCCCCAGGGGCGCAGATGCCTGTCCCACCCCCCCCTCCACCACCTACAGCTCGCTCAACCAAGACGCCTCGAGCACAAACACCTCGTCGATCTCGCGGTCCGAACCGTAAAGTGCATCGGTACCCGGTCCACCGACGAGAGTATCGAGACCTCCGTGGCCCCGCAGCAGGTCGTCGCCACGTCCGCCCAGCAACAGGTCGCGGCCACCTCCACCCAGCAGCGTGTCATCGCCGTCACCTCCCAGGATGGTGTCGTTGCCCGATCGCCCATTCAGACGATCTCGTCCGCCACCGCCGGCGAGCACGTCGTTGCCGCGGCCCCCGTCGAGATGATCGCCCGAGACTCCGCCCAAGAGCACGTCGCGGCCATCACCACCCAGCAACGTCACCGCGTGGCTGAACTCTCGAGCATCCAGGCGATGCCCCGCGTCGCCGGCCACCAGCACAGCCTGCTCGATGCTCGCCAATCGGTCGGTACCGCGACCGACCAGGTGAGTGTCGCTGAGTACGAGGTCCGCCTCGGCAGACTCCTCAACCCGGTCGACACCACCCTGGCCGATCAAACGGTCATCTCCCATCCTTCCTCTCAACACGTCTCGACCAGCACCGCCTCGCAGCGTGTCGTCACCGGGACCGCCATCAAGGACATCGTCGCCACCGCCGCCATTGACCCGGTCAGACCCCGGGCCACCCAGCAGTACGTCATCCAGCCGACTGCCCTGCAGACGATCGTCTCCGCCACCCGCCGCGACACTCACACGGTTCAACAGCGGCAGATCCCGATCCCTGATACCAGACAGGTTGATCGTGTCCTCGCCGTCGGTGCCGATGATCTCGAGTCCTCGAACGCCCTCGGCCGAGACCAGCGTCGCAAACGTCATCTCTTCGGCACCGCCGCTGATCTCGAAATGACCCTCGCTGCTTCCAATCGACAGCATCCCCTCCTCGATCATCCGAACCTCAAGGACTCCGGTCGCGGAATCGAAATGCGTCTCGAAACCCGGCAGCACCGCAGGCTCACCCGGTTCCTCGAAGTCGTACTCCCACTCCACCAGATGCACTTCGCTGGCGGCCGGCATCGAAAACGCCAACCGCCCCGACCCCAGATCCCAATCCACCTTGGCGTCCATCGCCTCGGTCTCGGCCAGTTCCTGCTCGTGCAGCACCGACCCGGTCCCGGCATCCACAACCACCAGCGATTCGATCGAATTAACTCCCGAGGCCACCTTGTGCTGTCCGATCAAAACGCCCGCCGACTCGCCAACCACCCGCTCGACACCCTCGATCGTCCCGCCCGTCTCCAGGGTCTCCGCGTCAATCGCCACGTTCCAGGCGTAGACCGTGTCCGACTCGGAACTGTGAAACACTGCCCGAAAGGCGTACGTTCCCTGGACGTCGCGATCGATGGCGACTTCGACCGAGTCTTCGACCGACGCGGCAAACCCGTGGCTCTCCTGAAGCCGATACAGTCGCGAATCGTCCTCGAGATAGACGAACACACGGCGATCATCGGGATTGGAAATGTCGACTGCAGCATTGAGTCTTCCGGGGCCGTCTCCGGGCAACGAGCCACCCAGGTCAGTCACCGCCAGGACCTCGCGACTGGCCGAATCGACAACCACCACCAGGCCCTGCTCGGCCTGCAACGCCACCAGCAGGCTGCCGTCGGATGCGAATGACATGTCCGAGAGCGTATCGCTGTAGGAGGCGACCACCCCGTGCTCGGCCAGTGAGATCGTCTCCAGGAGTTCCAGCGTCTCGAGATCCCGCACCTCGATCACGGGCTCGAAATGGCTGAAGATGAACAGCACGTTGTCCTCCTCAAATG
>Ga0310125_10001041_pt1 | contig 13725 bp, 9 predicted proteins | sample CB11b_Tmax_Bot8__FD_203508 | JGI IMG/M metagenome (GOLD analysis project Ga0310125, IMG submission 203508) | Marine microbial communities from Western Arctic Ocean, Canada - CB11b_Tmax_Bot8 | ecosystem: Environmental > Aquatic > Marine > Oceanic | place: Canada: Western Arctic Ocean | collected... | reverse complement strand
GGGGGTTTGATACGCCAGGTGTAATGGTGACATGATAGGGCAACGGCGGATATTGAGTTGTGATCAGGGCATCTACTTTGGCTCTGCGGTTGTGTACCTATTGTTTTCAGTGTTGAAAGCTTATGGATAGATCATCCTGGGAGTAGGGGGAATGAGGTATTTAAATGCTGATTGTTGGTTTAATGCGATTAACCCGCTATGATCCAAACAGAGGTCATGGCACTTCAATCAATTCCATGAGAACCGATGGTTATGGAGAACATCTCATGAAAATCAGCATTACCTATTGCATCCCTTGAAACTATCTTCCCCAAGCCGCTAGTTTGGCGGGCGCAATTGAAAGTCAGTTTGAAACAAAATCGCAACTGATTAAAGGGTCAGGTGGGATATTCGATGTGAAAGTCGATGGCGAATTGATCTACAGCAAGCACGAGACGGGCCGGTTTCCCACGAATGATGAAATCTGCAAAATTTTGGCTGACAGATCATCATAAGCCTTCTGGAAAGTGCATTGCAGCACAAACAGCAATAGGCCATGAGATCTGATTAGCTGCAGCATACTTAATGGCTTGCAAGCCGGTTGTACGGAATCAGATTAAGAGCCGTGCGAGTTAGAAGTCTTGGTGTCACCTGGAAATGGAAGGGCGGCGATTTTACGCCGCATCGGATGCTGTCGGGGTGTCGGCAGGATCAACATTAGGCTCTTCCATGACATTGGGAATGTACTCTTCTCCCACGATCTCTCCCTTGGTGTTCATAATAGGTGGCTGTGGGTTTTCCACTTCGTGTTCCCGTAGCGCTTTTTCAAGTTTTTCCTGCTCGGCTTCTTCGATCGTGGTCCATCCGAGTCGTCCACGACATTTTGGAAAGCCTGAACAACTAAGCCACGGTCCTCTTTTGGATCGTCTCATGTTCAGCGGTTGATCACATTTCGGGCATGTAAGGTCGATCATCAAGGGCGGGGGTTTGGGGAGCTTCACCGTGTGTTTCTTGGGGTCAATGTTCACAATGCCCTTGCAGGCGGGATAGTTAGCGCAGCCTAGGAACGGTCCGAATCTGCCATCTCGCTTGGTCATGGGCCCGCTGCAACTCGGGCAGATGATGTCGTATACCTGCGGTTTAATGGGATTGCCTTCGTCATCAATAGGAGCTGCATATTCACAAGGTGAAGGCATCTGGTCGGACAGTTCTTGGAATTCCTTCTTTTGCTTGGGCATCAGCTTGGTCCAACTTACACGCCAGGTGTTGTCCTTACTGATAATCTTTGGTCGTGCCTTGCCCACGGCCTTGAAGAGCAGGAACTTCAAATCAGTGCATTGCTTGAGTGTGACGGATTGGGGCGGCACGTAGTAGGCAGTGCAACTAAGGAATCGGCCGTTACGACCAAAACGGAATTCAGTAGGAGATCCACATTCGGGGCAGGTATGGGGTGCCGGTTGGGTCTTGGCCTTAACGTGCCCAAGATTTTTGTACGCTTCTTCCAGGCTCTGCTTAAACGGGTCGTAGAAGTCATACAGCATCTTTATCCAGTTATGGTTGTCGGATTCGATCTTATCCAACTCATCTTCCATGTCCCGCGTATATGCAATGTCCATGAACGTTGGCCGAACGGTTGGAAAGGCCTCAACGAGCAGGTCCGTGACAACGGTTCCCAGGTCAGTTGCCCTTAGGCGGCGATCACGGGGTGCCATGGGTTCGACGTACTTGCGGTTCTGTATGGTTTCAATAATCTGCGCATAGGTACTGGGTCGGCCGATCTGTTCCTCCTCCAGTTTCTTCTGCAGCGAAGCCTCGGTGAATCGTGGCGGTGGATTGGTGAACTGCTGCGTTGGATCCAGGTAAAAAAGATCCATCTCTTGCTTGTCATTCAATGGCGGCAGAATGGCGCTGTCATGATTGGGTATTCCAACGGCCTTGTAGTGGCCATCAAATACAAGGGTTCGGCCGGTTGATTTAAACAGGGGCTTGGCATCGATTTGCCCTTCGATCAGAACGGTTGTCGCATCCCATTGGGCCGGAGCCATCTGGCTGGCCAAGAATCGTTCCCAGATCATGCGGTACAGCTTGTATTGCTCATCGGTCAATTCATTGCGGACACGCTTGGGTGTGATATTGACGTCGGTGGGACGGATCGCCTCATGTGCCTCCTGCGCTGCCTTGTTCGATGTTTTGTAGATGTTGGGTTTGTCCGGCAGGTATTGGTTGCCCCATTCATCACCTATGTAGTATCGCGCCATGTCCACCGCTTCACTCGCCAAGTGTGTGGAGTCCGTTCGCATGTAGGTGATAAGACCGGTCTGGCCCTCTTTGCCATGGATATCAACGCCTTCATACAACTGCTGGGCAATCCGCATGGTTCGTTGAAGCGGGAAGCCAAGTCGATTAGACGCAGCTTGTTGGAGTGTGCTGGTGATAAAAGGGGGCGATGATTTCCTGGTTGTCCGTTTTGTTTCGATGGAGCGAATTTCAAAACGGGATGCACTGGCAATATGCCCGCGGTAGATCCGCTTGTGGCGTGCGGGGCCTTTGCCTTTGGGATCCTCGGTTTCCTCGGTCTCATCAATGACATAACCAAGCTGTTGGGCCGCCGCTACAGCTACGTCGGCTTGCCCTGGTTTGAAGGGTTTGCCTGACCATTCGATCAATTCGGCGCAAAGACCTTGGCGATCATTTAACCAGCCCAGTCGATCCTTAATAGTTCGCTCTTGGTCAGGCTGATTAATCCAACTGTTCCAGTCCGCGGCCAGTTGGGTTGCCTGGTCGGTCTGGGTTGCAAAATTGGCAGTCATTTTCCACGATTCGGTTGGTACGAAAGCTTCTATCTCGCGCTCGCGATCGACCACCAGTTGGACCGCTACGGATTGGACGCGGCCTGCGCTGAGGCCGCCGGCAACCTTGTTCCACAGTAAAGGGGAGACTCCGAAGCCGACTAGGCGATCAAGAATCCTCCGAGCCTGTTGGGCATCCACTTTGTTCTGATCAATTTGACGTGGATTGGAAAACGCATGTGTAATTTCAGATGCAGTAATTGCGTTAAATACAACGCGCTTGGCTTGTGGGATCGGCACGCCGAGCGATTCGGCCAAGTGCCATGCGATGGCTTCGCCCTCGCGATCAAGGTCAGTGGCAAACCAGACGTCCTTCGCTTCCTTCGCCGCCCGCTTGAGGTCCTGGACCGTTTTCTTCTTGTTGCTGAGGATCTCGTAGGTAGGTTCGAAATCGTTTTCTATGTCAACCCCTGGCACAGACGGATCGGACTTTTTGATGCTCTTGACCAAGCCCTTGGGGCATCCCTTGGGTCCATCGGCATCCGGGGCCTGCTTGGGTTGCGGTGCTTTGGTACTGGTCAAGTCGCGCACATGACCGACGCTCGCCATGACGGCATAATTGCGGCCGAGGTACTTGTTGATCGTCTTGGCCTTGGTAGGGCTTTCCACGATGACCAAATGCTTGCCAGCAGCAGAGACCTTGCGGCCGGTCGACTTGGATCGGGTTTTACTTTTTTTCGCCATCTTTACCTGTCGCAGCAGAGCACGCCGGTGCCATGCCACCATCCGCATCAACTGGTATCAGTCAGCCATATGGCTGACTTTCATCGGCCATCGGCATTCAGGGCACTGCAATGCACAAAATCGGCCGCCAACTTGACCATTGCTGCATGTCGTTGTCAAGGATAAAATATAAGTACTTTTTTACAAATTGTTTAAAACAAATAAGGCCTCGTCGGTGATTTGTGATGTATCACGGTCGTCGCAAGGTAGCCAGTAGACATTGGCAAAACGGCGCATCCAGGTTCTCTGCATCTTGGCCATACGCCGGGTCAGGATCTTGGTTCGCTCAAAGGCTTGTTGGGCCGTGGACCGCCCTTCTAAATGTTCTATAACTTGTTTGTAACCAAGTGCTTGCCGTGCTTGTGGTCCAAGTAGATCCGCGTCGAGCAGGCGGCGGGTTTCATCAATCAATGTTTCTTTGTGTTCAGTTTCAATGCCATCAGGATCGGGGAAGAACATCTGTTTGGCCCGCTGATTGATGCGACGGTTGATCCCTTCAACGGACCATTGAAGGCCGATGATGAACGGGTTGTGGCGATAGGTAGACGCGTCATCTTGGGAATTGGATTGGCTGTTTGCTATCCCGGCGGCCCGTTGTGGTGGGTCCCACTGTGTTTGCCATTGGCTCAGTGGTTTACCCGTTGCTTGGTAAACTTCAATAGCTCGCACCATGCGACGGCGATCATTTGGATCGATGCGTTGGGCAGAAGCAGGATCCACCTCGACAAGACGTTGATGTAACGTACTGCAGTGCACTTCGGCCAGTTCAGCTCGTAACCGTGGGTTTGCTGGTGGGCCTTCAAACAGCCCTTCCAGCATCGCCTTTATATATAGGTTTGTCCCACCAACAACGATGGGGTGAATGCCGCGGCCCTGCAGATCAGCGATAAGCGTTTGGGTTTGATGATGCCAGTCGGCCACGGTGAAGCATTGAACTGGCTCGATGACATCAATTAGGTGATGGGGTACCTTGCGGCGTAACTGTACCGATGGTTTAGCCGTACCCACATTCATATGTCGGTAGACCTGCATTGAATCAGCGCTGATAATTTGCCCGCCGATGTGTTCGCCAATCGCCACCGCAAGCTCGCTTTTCCCGGCCGCGGTCGGTCCTAAGACCACAATGGGACGTAGTGTGACCATGAGTGCAATAACGCCTACTGAAGTACACGCTTTAAGCGTGAATGGTTTTAATCGACTCCGGCTAATTCGACGAGCGAATGTTTTAGTTCAATGATCGCAAGCAGGCCAATTGCGGTATGGGTGATATCCAGAGTGTTGTCTGTGAGGCTTGTCCGAACTGCGCCAATAACCCTCGGCGCATTTCGCATGTAAAAACAACTGGGCTCATCGTACATGAGTTGGGCGATAAACCGGGCGGCTAAAGCGCATTGGATGATGCGATCAAGCCTGTTGGTATTGGAAAGAAGTTCTGGTGTGCGCGCCGTCACTGCAAGCAAGCGCAGGGCGTGGGCGGACTGCCAGTTGGGGGCGGGGGCAAGTCGATGTGGCGCAGAAGAATCGTCGAATCCGCCAATGACGTCTTCCGGGCCGAGTTGCGGTGCGGTAGTGATCTGGTGTTGGAGTAATCGATCTGCCATCGAGCGAATCAGGTCGATTCGATGTTGGTGTTGATCGGTTTGCGATGGGCTGGGTTCGCTGAAACGATGGATACGCAGCTGCGGGCCAATTGACCAACACATCGCCGAAACATGTTGGTGTTGCGCCAATTTAGACCATAGTTGGCCGGAAAAAGTTCGAAGCATTGTTGCTGCAGCTTCATCTCTGGTCCGGCCATAGATTTCGGTCAGGGCTGAGATCACAACAGCAGCTGATTCCAACTCGTTGGATTTGGGATCTTGATCAAACAGCGGTTGGTGTGCGTATCGGCTTACAAGCATTTCGGTGAACCGATCACGTGCGGTTTTGAGGTCGGATAAATAGGGCGACTGCGAAACTGCCAAGATGGCCAGGGCCGCCGCCCGGGGGCCAACAGCCAGTTTGCTTGAGTCTTGTTCGGTTGCAAGGTACTGCAAGGCAAGCCGACAACTTTTGCGCGCGGCGCTTGGTGCTTTGCCATCGCTTGGCGTGTGAATATTGGCATAACGCGTCAGGGCATAGGCAATCAATGCAGTCTGGTCGGGTTTAACCACCGGGTGAGTGAGACGATCTGCGGTTGGTTCATACCTGCCTCGGAAGCTTCCAGGTGGCGGTGTGCCGGGGGGCGTTTCGGCATCTTGGTTTGTGGTTACTTGTGGGTATTGGTTGGCAATCAGATAGGTGGCCATGCGGTCAGCCATGGAGTCGATGGTGGCCATTGTCAGCGCCTGGGAAGGAAGAACAATATTTCCTCGAATCAGATGTTGGATCGGATGGGTCGAGTCATTGCGTGTCAGGTGAATGACTTCGAACCGTTGCAGTTTTGGTCCGGCGTGCCGGTTGACGGATTCAAGACCATCTTTAAGGCCAAGGCCAAACTGTTTGAATAGAAAAGCCAACTGTTGCCGTGGTGACCGGTTACCCGCCAGGTTGGTTGTGGGCCAGGACCAAGCAGGTTGTGTATGCGGGTGATTTACAGGTGGCGTTAGCCGCAGGCCATGAAACCCGGCAGAAAACTGCCGGTTAATGCCGTGCATATGGCGGTTTGCAGACCACGTGATGTCTTCAAGACGATGTGCAACCTGTAGATCAACGGTCAGGTGCGGGGCCAATTCAGAGACATTAGGCATCTGGCGGTGATCTGGGCCATACTTGCCGCTGCGGCGGCGCAGGCTTTTTGCCACGTCATTTAACGCACGTTCAGTTGCTGATTGCAAGACCTCCGTAAGGTTTTGAAATTCTGAATTTCCTGTATCAAGTTCTTCTTTCGTGATCTGGCCGTGCCCAATTGTCCAGCCGCGGTGCCGCAAGGTGATATGCGCGCCAAGTAAACCAGATACATGGATTGGTGGTTCACTGTCGGAACGCCCGGCCGTCACCCAGCGTTCGGTATATCGATAGCCACGCTTGACGTGTGACCAGTCGACAAGTGGCGCCGAACCCTGCGATGGTGTGTGGATCTCCTGGGCACCGGTTGCGGTGGCGATGGCCAGCATTATGGGCAAGACCACCGCAACCCTAGGCCGCTTGCGATTGATGCCCGCACGCAGCGGCAAGAGCCTGCTGATGTCGCGTGAAAGTGACATCCGGCCTATTTGGCGCTGGGGTCGGAAAGCCGGCATGAGTGATATCCTGATATTTTTCAGTAGTTTATGGGTATTCTTGGCTGCCGGGTATTCGCGGCATAGCGGTTGATGATGGTCTGTTGCTGCGATCGGTTATTCGAAAGCGGCGCGAGCAGGGAGATTTCAACATGTTGACATTTTTGGCATTAACTCGTGAGCACGTGGGTCGTCGCAAGAAGGTCCTTTTGCTTACCTTGCTTGCGTTTGCAGCACTTTGCTAGTGGCCGCAAGGCTTCGCCTGGCCTCATTTTGGTGCAGGGTACAAGTATCTTTTAAGCCAACTGTGTTTCTTGCTGTTGAACCAGTTCGACAAGTTCTTTGACGTGACTGGCTGATGCATCCATTAGTTTTTGTTCTTCGGCGTCGAGATCGATTTCGATAATCTGTTCCACACCACTGGCACCCAGGACGCATGGCACGCCAACAAACAGTCCGTCGATTCCATACTGCCCCTGGCAGTAACCTGCGCAAGGAAGAATACGTTTCTTGTCTTTAACAATCGACTCGACCATTTGGATCACGCCCGAGCCCGGCGCGTAGTAAGCACTCGTTCCCATCAACTTGACAATTTCACCGCCACCGACCTTGGCGCGTTCAACGCAGGCCGTGATCTTTTCTTCACTGAGTAACTGTGATACGGGGATGCCGTGCACGGAGGTGTAGCGCGGCAGTGGCACCATGTCATCGCCATGCCCGCCCAGCAGAAGTGCAGCTACATCTTCGACCGAGACGCCCAGTTCCCATGCGATGAATGTTTTATAGCGAGCCACGTCAAGGCACCCGGCCTGCCCAACAATTCGGTTTGTATCGAAGCCGGTGACTTTCCAGCAGGTATAAACCATTGCATCGAGCGGGTTGGAAACCACAATGACAATCGATTCAGGTGCATGTTGCTTGATGTTTTCGCTGACCTGCTTGACGATCTTGACATTGGTGGCGATCAGATCATCACGGCTCATGTCAGGTTTGCGTGGTAATCCAGCCGTGATGACAACGACATCGCTGCCTGCAATATCCGCGTAATCAGTTGTACCTGTGATTGCGGCGTCAAATCTTTCAATGGGTCCACACTGCGCCAAGTCAAGCATCTTCCCCTTTACCAAGCCTTCAGCTTGTGGGATGTCGACTACGACGATATCCCCCAGTTCCTTGCTTGCGGCCCACAGGGCACAACTGGCACCCACGTTCCCTCCACCGATGATCGCAATTTTTGCACGTTCTGGCATTGCCATGCCTTCCTTTCTCTGTCATTGAATGATCGAGGATGACCAAGCCGGGCAGACATATTAGACCAACAGTATCTGGTGGCAAACGCCAGCTCCTAGAGCCACCATGGCCTCGGTCGGTAGCAGGGCCTCATGATTACCTCTGTATCGGAGCTATGGCGGTGGAGGGATTTCCGGTTCTGTGATGTATGTTACGCTTGTGGGCAGTTTGGAAGTTGCGTTAATTGGGTATGGATAATTCCCGGTATACCGGTTGGGTAGCACATGTCATTCGTACAACAGGATTTATTCTGCCCTGGTGAGTGCGGTTACCACTTGTTTCGAATTCCCGCAATCATTGCAACGCGATCCAGTAACCTTCTGGCCTTTTGCGAGGGGCGAAGGAACAATCATTTTGACGCCGGCCAGATCGATCTATGTATGAAACGCAGATTCGACTTGGGGCGGACATGGGAGCCGGTTCGTGTTATTGCCAGTGATGGTCGCAACACCATGGGCAACCCTTGTCCGCTGGTGGATGAGGAAACAGGCACGATCTGGATGGCCTTCTGCCGCAATTACCGGGAGGACAGATCCAAGGCGATCAGGGACCGTACAGGTCGTGGTACCCGCACGGTCTGGCTGATGCATAGTCATGATGAAGGCGTGAACTGGTCGGACCCGGTTGACATGACAGGTGTGGTTAAGAAACCGGATTGGACGTGGTATGCAACTGGACCTGGAATAGGGGTTCAACTTCGAAATGGCAGGATGATCATTCCCTGCTGCCACGCGATCAGTGGGTCAAACCTTTACCGCTCGCACATTTTTTTCAGCGACAATCACGGAGCCACATGGGATCTTGGCGGCAGTGCCGGTCTCGGATGCAGTGAATCACAGGCAGTCGAGTTAGCCGATGGCACGGTCTTTCTGAACATGCGTGATGAAATGCAGCCCAATGCGGTGGCCGCGGGAAAGATCCCCAGGGATGAACGAAGCCACCCGGTTCTCCCTGATGGCGGCCGGAAATTTGCCGTGCAGTTGTTGTAAGCCATGACGGTGGCATGACCTGGTCGAGTAAGCAATGCGGGGTCGGACTTGCCGAGCCGGTCTGCCAGGCCAGTATCCTGCGTTACGATAAGAAACTGGGCGGCGCCAAGGGCCATATCATCCTGTTCTCAAATCCCGCCGGTCTTACGACACGCAAGATTAGCAGTGGATATCCCGCTGGCCGAGAGCGTGAGCAGATGACGGTACGTCTTGGTTTTGATGGCTGCCGAACCTGGCCTGTTGCCAGAACCATTTACCAGGGACCCGCGGCATATTCGTGCTTGGTCAGGATGCCGAACGGTCAAATCGGATGCTTCTACGAAGCAGAACGTCCAACGAGTGGCCGCGGAAAACTTGTCTTGGCGATGTTTACGCTTGACTGGTTGATCGGTGTATCCAGTCGGGCCAATTGATTGCCCGCGTTGTATGAACCTGCATGGTTTAGTAAACGCATTGTCACGTAGAATCCCCGAGGTATATACTGGGTAATCAAGTCCCAGTATTGGGTATAGTGTACTTGCGAGTGGATCTTAATGGTCTATGGGAGCAGGAATGTTATCCTCCAGAGAACTGCGCGATGCAATGCATTACGTAGGCGAGCTAAATACAAGTGCATCGTGAACAGGAACCAATTGCATGCGACCACAGCTAAGTGGAGATTGGTGGCAGGTGGCGGGCGATCCCGATCTTGGCCAGTACACGACCGCCGAACAGCAACCTGTTGATTTTGCGGTGTGGCAGGCTGAAGACGGCAACTGGCAACTGTGGTCGTGTATCCGTCGTACGGCTTGTGGCGGGCAGACGCGATTGCTTTACAGGTGGGAAGGGGCAGACTTGCGGCAGGAACATTGGCAGCCACGGGGTATTGCCATGCAGGCGCAGGTCGATCTGGGTGAGGCCGACGGTGGCCTTCAGGCTCCGCATGTGATCAAAGACAATGGCATCTACTACATGTTCTACGGAGATTGGAATCGGATTTGTCTCGCCCGTAGCACCGACGGAAAGTCATTCGAACGTGTTCTAGGTAAGAACAATCAGCCCGATCTTTTCTCCGGTCCTTACGAAAACAGTCGCGATGCGATGGTTCTTAAAGTCGACGGCGTCTACCATTGCTACTACACCGGCAACAAGCAAAATGCGCAGCCGGCAGCGGCCGTGTTCTGCCGGACTTCAGCCGATCTAATGGAATGGAGTGCTCCCATCGTTGTGTGTGCCGGGGGTACAGCAGCTGGCGAAACCTGGGCTGGGGTAGACTGTGAATGCCCGTTTGTTGTGGCTATCAACGGGCGGTACTGCCTGTTCCGTAATCAGAGATACGGCCTGGACAATCTCAACACACAATACATTTCGCCTGATCCGCTGAACTTCGGGGTTGATGATGATGGGCTGTGTGTGGGAACGCTACCCGTGGCCGCGCCAGAGATAATAGTAGACAAGGGGCAGTACTACATTGCAGCGTTGCTACCGGATTTAAAAGGCGTGCGGATTGCACCGCTCGACTGGGTTAACTAAGACGCCCGTACCACCATTGCTTCCAAGCTGAAGCGGTGAATACTGGATTGACTTACCATTTCCAAGGGCGCAACATGTTGTTCGCCTAGCTCATCCGTAGCGGCTTGTGGTTGCCTGAGTCGCAAGCACGTTTCACGACGCCGTGTCCGCTTCGATAGCGTTGAGATAACTATTCATCAGCGTTTGGTAGACGCGCCGCGTATGGCCCGGCTGCGATTTCTCCGCCATCAACCGTGACAACCTGGCCTGTGATTTGGGACGCTTCGGCAGACGCTAGAAACGCCACGACGTGGGCGACTTCTTGTGGCGTTACGAAGCGACCCGTGGGTACGCTCTGCAACCGCTTTTGATACTTGGCCGTTGCTTTTCGCTGACTAACGGCGTTCGTTTCCACTTTCCCCGGGGCCACGGCATTGACCGTAACACCGGCGGAGGCGAGCTCAACGGCAAGGTTTCGTGTCATACCAATCAGGGCGGCCTTGGATGTGCCGTATTCCACGCCTCGTTTTGCTCCCCCAAGCCCGGCGATCGAAGCGATATTAATGATTCTTCCCCACCGCCGGGACGCCATCCCGCGGGCAAATGAGTGACATAGACGAGCAGGCGCCGTGAAGTTGATCTGAAGGATTTGCTGCCAGACGGACCAATCCCTGTCGAGGAATGAACCTTCGGGAAGCATGATTCCGGCATTGTTGACGAGAATATCGACCGTGTCCAACCGGTCGCCACCTTGCGCCAAGACACGATCGATCTCGTCGCTGTACGACAGGTCCATGGTGAGCAAAGAGAAGCTTTCGTGCCCAATACCCTGTTCGTGGAGGGTTGTGCGGGCTCGTTCCAAGCTATCGAGTTGACGCCCTGCCATGACCACGTGCGCACCACACCTTGCAAGCGTTGACGTGATGGCCAAACCGATTCCCCCACCGGCTCCGGTTACCATCGCCGTACGACCATCAAGAGATTCCGACATGATTCCGTTCTCCGGTTGGGCTGCCGTGTCTGGCATGGCCGCGGCTACCGTGATTCCAGCACTTCGGCAAACAGGTCACACACTTCGCGCACCGCGCCGTAGCCGCCCCGGGCATCCGTGCAGTACGCGGCATGGGGCAGCACATCGGGATGTGCGTCTTTGACCACGATCGGCAAGGCAACGGCGCGGAGTGCGGACAGATCATTGATGTCGTTGCCCATGAAGGCTAGTTGCTCCATTGAAAGTGATGATTCATCTGCGATACGGTTCAACTCCGCCAGCTTGTCGTCAACACCTTGAATGCATCGGATGCCCTGTTTGCGGCCGCGGGCCGCAACAACCGGGTTGGTTTCCGTGGAGAGGATGGCCATGTCGATCCCCAACTGGCGTAATCGGTTTACGCCCAAGCCGTCCCCTCGCCAGCACGATACGCTTTCCGTCCCCTCTTGATTGACGTGGACCCGGTTGTCGGTGAAGACCCCATCAAAATCGAATATCAGCAACCGGATCTTTCGGATCCGATCTGCGATCCCCGCCGCAGTGGAAACAGGTGGGTTCGCCTTTGATTCGGACGCCGCAGATGGTTCGTTTTGCCCCTTGCCGCGTCGTGCTTCGTCAATGTTCAGAAGAATCTCCCTGCTCTTTTCAGCCCGTTGCAGATAGTCGCCAATCGTGGGCGAGAGGATCTCAAAAACCATGGGGCCCTTGTACGCATGGCTATCAATTTTCTCAAGCAGTGCGGAGAAATCCGTACAGTCATCACTTTCGAGTGAACCGTGGTTTTCGAAGCCCCGATCGGGACGATAGAACGTTCCGTGTAAATGCACCATCATAAGGCGGTTGGCCAGCAGTTCCAGCCATGCCAAGGGATCACAGGGGGGCGCCAGCCATGCATGGCCTACGTCAAAATGGAATCCGAACTTCCGACTGCCGATACCTTCGAGGATTTCCAGCATCGGCTCCGGGTCGGGCCAGGTTCCGGCATGTTCGAAACCCATGCGCAGGTTATGCTTCTCGGCGAACTGGGCCAGTTGCTTGCCAGCTTCGATATTGTGTTGCACGGCGAACTTGCCGTCTTCGGTGCCCTGCCCCGGCTGAGGAACTCCCAGGTGATAGGTCACGCCCCAGGCGCCGATGTCCCGAGCAAACTCCGCCGACAGCATGCACTGCCGCATGGATTCGCGTCGGATTCCCACGTTGCGGGAGGCTAGGTTCAGGTCGGCTTGCGCGCCGTGAACCGTGCGAAGTGGAAACCGGGTTACGGACGAGATGATGCGGTCGCGCTCAGACGGCGAAATCTCGTCAAACTCGAAGCCCACCCCGCATCGCAGGTGAGGGTGGCCTGTCAGTCCGAGATGCCTCGTCGGCGCGATCTCGATGGTCCTCCATCCTACTTCGTAAGCTTGATCGACTGCATCATGAAAGCTCTCCCCGTTGCAGGGCATGAACGACGCGGACAGTCCCAAGCGATCGTGAAGCGAAGTTTCGGCCATAATCTCGAAGTCCTGGTTCAAAATGTGCTACGGCAGGCCGGTCACCGGACGGGCCAGATGGCTACACGTTTTAATGTTCTATTTCATCCCATCATACCATCCAAAGACAAGAGGCATCATCATAAACACAGCGGCGTTGCTACGGTTGATCTGTTCTGCTGACACCCCGAAGATTTCCCGGCAGTAGTGCACGAAGGAGTATAGTTCGGTGCCACAGCGAGCTGCCTGCCGCATTGGATCAAGAAGCGGCTGCGACTTCGACTGCAAGTACAGTTTATTGCGACACTACGTGAGACAACGCTAAGATAAGCAACGATGACGCGGGCGTAACTCAATTGGTAGAGTGTCAGCCTTCCAAGCTGAATGTTGAGGGTTCGAGTCCCTTCGCCCGCTTTTCGACACGGGTTGACTTCGACTGACTACTCTCGTCCGCAGCCACACTTACAGCGATTCTGTGTGGACCTTCTCGGCGCTCCATTTTGTCAGCGATTGCCCTGTTTGTGCTGTGATTGCCGGGAGTTGGTACAAGCAGCGGTACAAGCGTTCGCGCCTCTGTTCCCGTGGCTTTTACCCGTAGGGCATGAGGACCATCGCCCAGTGGAAGTGAAGGCAATACGTCCAAAGCGCCGGCGACATCGAGTAACCGCGGATCGGTGTAGGTGGACATCGTCAGGTCAATGGTCGAGTGTCGCATCGCGGCTTGAGCCGTGCGGGGTGAGA
>Ga0310125_10001039_pt1 | contig 13737 bp, 11 predicted proteins | sample CB11b_Tmax_Bot8__FD_203508 | JGI IMG/M metagenome (GOLD analysis project Ga0310125, IMG submission 203508) | Marine microbial communities from Western Arctic Ocean, Canada - CB11b_Tmax_Bot8 | ecosystem: Environmental > Aquatic > Marine > Oceanic | place: Canada: Western Arctic Ocean | collected... | reverse complement strand
AACCTCCGGATCATAACGGCGACCGCAAAACGGCTAGGTCTAGACATGGAACGGGTCGTCTTGACCATAAACGATCACGGGAATACCTCCGCCGCCTCGATACCCATGGCATTGGATACGGCGGTCCGGGACGGGCGAATCAAGCGGGGTGACCTCGTGCTGCTCGAGGCTTTCGGTGGGGGTTTCACCTGGGGCTCCAGCCTGCTCCGGTACTGACCTCACCGGCTTTCGCCAAACGATCGATTCGACCCTCCTTTGGATGGGTAGTGGGTCCGGTCACCTGACCCCAGTCCTCATATTTATTTCAGGTACGGCGTATAATGCGCTGATAGATGGGTAGACTAGCTTCAATTTTCTGGGCTCTTTTGGGATCAACCATTCTGAGTGGTGCCTCGGCAATCGAGCTCGAGCTCTCGGCGGACAGCGACGTCGTCGGCGAAATCCAGGTCATCAACGCGCAGCACGAAGACACGTTCATCAGGCTGGCCCGCCGGTATAACCTCGGTTACGAGGAGCTGATTCAAGCCAATCCTAGTGTCGATCCCTGGTTGCCCGGTGAGGGGACCGAGATCGTTTTGCCTACCCATTTCGTGCTTCCCAAGACGCCGCGGGAGGGTATCGTGCTCAATCTGCCTGAGCTGCGGTTGTACTACTATCCCGATGGTGAGTCGGGGCGTGTGATCACGCATCCAATCAGCATCGGACGGATGGAGTGGCGAACACCTTTGGGCCGTGCCGAGATTATCGCGAAAACGCTCAATCCCACCTGGTATCCGCCTGAGTCGATACGGGAAGAGCACGCGGCTGACAATCGTTTCCTACCGAAGGTTGTACCACCGGGTCCCGACAATCCCCTTGGAAACCATGCGCTGCGACTCAGCCTTCCGGGCTATCTTATTCATGGTACAAATAAACCGTCGGGCCTCGGAATGCGCGTGACACACGGTTGTATCCGGATGTTCCCCGAAGACATCGAGGCGCTTTTCGAAGACGTGCCGATCGGAACGCCGGTGCGTATCGTCAATCAGCCCTATAAGCTCGGCCGGGCAGATGGTGGCTTCTATCTCGAAGCACATCCTCCTTTGGATGAACACACCATGGCCGATGCTTGGTCGATGACAGAGTTGACGCGTGCTTTCGTTGCGGCGACCGAAGAAGGTCAGGGTGAGATCTTTAGTTGGGCACTGGCTGAAGTCGTCGCTTCGCGGTCGTTGGGTGTTCCGGAGTTTGTTTCCTCTGATAGGCTGGCCGCGCGAGTGCAGGAATAACGGTCTGTTAGGACCGATCCGCAAAAAAACGCCGCTATCCAGCGGCGTTTTTGAATCTAGTGACCTAAGAACTATTTTGTTTGGCTTGCCTCGAACATACGATCCACCCTCTCGTTTGTGGCATCGCAGCAGGCCTGAGCTGCGTTAGCTGCGGAGAGCGCTTGGTTGGCAGTGCTTTGAGCACCCGAAGCCATCTGACGGGCTTCACCTGCCTGGCGTGCAGCATCATCGGCGGTGCTTTGAGCGCCTTCGGCGATTGAGCGCACAGCAGCCAAATCCTGCTCAGTAATTGTTGCGCATCCGGTAGCAATCACCAGGACGGCACATATCGCGCCTAGCTGGAGTTTCCTGCTCATAAGAGTTCCCCTCTGACTGAAGTGACAGAATTGTACGCGATTATTTCCTAAAGCGGGCTTCACTGCAATTGAGAAAGAATGCTTTGTCGTCTTTGATAGACAGTGTGTTTTGAAAAGAGACTCATGATCGGTTACCGGAATGGATGGTGATGGAAGGAATCCGAGAGTCTTCCTGTTCGACGCTTCGGATGTCTACTATCAAACCTCGTACTTTTTTACTCCGGCGGGTTGACCATAGCGGATGACTGTATATAGTATCAGTAACTGGTTTTATATACAGTTATCAATATGCATGGTCTAACCCCTCGGCAGCAACAAATTTTTAATTTAATTCAGAGAGTTATTAGAGAGACGGCCCTCCCGCCCACGCGAGCAGAGATCGCCGAAGAACTGGGATTTCGTTCCGTCAATGCCGCAGAGGAGCACCTGAGAGCCTTGGAACGCAAGGGCGTCATCGAACTTTTACCGGGCACTTCCCGCGGTATTCGTCTGAAAGATGCCTTAAGAGAGCAAATGGGTTTGCCTCTGGTAGGTCGAGTTGCGGCGGGTGAGCCCATCTTGGCGGAAGAGCACATAGAGGCGCGCTATCAGATTGATCCCGCGTTTTTTAAATCAGAGCCGCACTTTTTACTTCGTGTTCGAGGCATGAGCATGCGGGATGCAGGGATTTTGGATGGTGATTTGGTGGCGGTGCACCGTTCGACAGAGATAAGAAATCGGCAAATCGTCGTTGCTCGTTTGGAAGACGAAGTAACCGTTAAACGCTATCGCCAGATTGGGCATGAGGTTTGGCTCATGCCGGAAAACCCGGATTTTGATCCGATTCAAATCGATCTCAGAGAGCAGTCTATGACTATAGAGGGGGTTGTAGTTGGGGTTATGCGTAATGCTGTCTGAGTTTCGAAGGGGATGAGGAAAAAGAGCAGATAGTTATTTTAAACAATGCATTATGAGCCATGAAAGCACGTTGTGGATATCGAAAAACTCATCAATCATCCCCATATTTGGCGGGGAAGGGGAAGACATCCCTCCTGGAGCACGTGTTCGACTGGATTTGAGGCCTTAGATCAGCATTTACCGGGAGGGGGTTGGCCGGCGACGGGCTTGACCGAGATCGTTGTAGATCAGTATGGCATCGGTGAGCTGAGTCTACTGATGCCGGCTCTGGTGCGCGTGGGTCAGCATTCAGAACAGGGTGGAGGCTGGATAGTCTGGGTTGATCCTCCATTCATTCCCTATGCTCCGGCCTTACGCAGGCAGGGTATCGATTTGAGCCGGGTGCTCCTGGTACACAAAGCTGCAACCCAAGGTCGTGATAGGCCCGCTTATAGATCTTGTCGCGGATCCTGGGACAGCCTCGATCATGATTTCCTCAGTGCCCTTCCAGGTAGGCGTCACGACAGCCTCTGGGCCATGGAGCAAGCCCTCCGTTTCGGTTCCTGCTCGGTCGTACTGGCTTGGGTCCAATCCGCAGATGAAACCGCATTACGGCGGTTACAGCTTGCGGCCGAGGAAGGTCAATGCTGGGCTGTGTTATTCCGTCCTCTTGAGGCATTGAATCAGAGATCACCCGCGGTCTTGCGAATTCGGTTGATGCGAGCGAATGGATTGACCCACGTCAAAATACTCAAGTGTCGTGGTGGACGACCAGGGGTGATTCCAGTTCAATTGCAGGATCAAAACGAGGCTGAGGGACGGTGCCTAGGGGGCTCTGAGTGGTAGGGTGGTATGACCCAGCCTCTCAGATTATTTCCTCTCTTTTCCGGAGAGCCTCCAATAGCCCTCCTCCCTGGAAGTTTGCCTCTGGGTTCGCATTTAGGTTTGCAGGGGGCACGGCGGAACCAATTGTGGCTCGCGGTTCATATGCCGGTGCTTCCACTCGAGGCTTTGTCGGTTCCCGATGCCGCTCCGGCGACTGTCGTCGTAGAACCCCGGAAGGGACATCTCTGGATCATCGCTGCCAACGAGAAGGCTCTAGCCCAGGGGGTTGCTCCAGGTTTGAAGCTGAGCGCCGCGTTCGCGCTGAGTCGCACACTGACCGTTTTGGGCCGGTCTCCGCAAGCTGAGCACCTCAAGCTAACCTCAATAGCTCAATGGGCTCGACGGGTCACACCGTCGGTTAGCCTAGAACCGCCCCGTGCCTTGTTATTGGAGGTTCGGGGGAGCTTAAAGTTATGGGGCGGCATCGATCCGATCAAGGGAGTGCTTAAAGAAGAATTGCAACATCGACGGATCACTGCCCATCTTTGCGTCGCACCCACCGCGCTTGCAGCGCTTTGGTTGTCTCGCCATCAACAAGAGGACGTGTTGTCTCATGATGAGCTGGTGGGACGTTTAGGAAGCCTCCCCTTGGGAGTCGCGGGTTGGTCGGATAGTGCTCAACAGCTTCTTAGAAAGATGGGCGTAAAGACAATCGGTGATTGTTTGCGGTTGCCTCGTGGTGGATTGGCCCGTCGAGTGGGCCTGCAATATCTGCAAGATCTCGATAGGTTATTGGGTCAGCATGACCTCAGATCCGAGTTCGAGCCTGCACAACGATTGAGCTCCACGCTCGAATTTCAGGATGAAGTGACCGAACCCGAGATTCTCGCTAATGCCGGGCAAGAGCTCATCAGAAAGCTCGTGAGAGCACTTCAGAAACGCCAGGCTCAGGTAGAGAACCTCGAGTTTGGTTTCCATCACTTGCGGAAGCCGAAAACGATAGAGCGCATCAATCTGGTAGCGCCGACCTATGAAGCGGAAAGGATTTCGAGGCTCTTTCTCGGTAAGTTGGAGACGGTCTCTTTGCCCGATCCCGTGATTGCCCTGAGTCTTACGACGGGGTCAATCGAGCCTATGATCGGGCTGAATACGGTTTTATTCCAGAACCGTGCTCCGGCAGCGGTCAGAGCCTCCATGGGTGAACTGATCGAGCGCTTGCGTCTGCGTTTCAGAGCGGAGGATATCTATGGCGTTGCGCCGGTTGAGGAGCACCGGCCTGAGCGAGCCTGGAGTAAGTCCCCGGATCCCCTGCGGCGTGACGAGCCGAGTTCCGCGTCGAATGCTCCCCAAAGCCCGATGCGACCTCTTTGGATATTGCCCTCACCGGTTCGGCTATCCAGTACTGCTGAGGGATGGCCTCAGTATGGGGATCGAAGCGCTTTGCGGTTGGAATCCGGGCCGGAGCGAATCGAAGCGGGTTGGTGGCAAGGGCGGGATATAAGCAGGGACTATTACATCGCTTTCGGCAGTAAGGGTGAGAAGCTCTGGATTTATCGAGACCGTTGCTCTGACCGAGGTTGGTTTCTTCATGGGCTATTTGGGTAGTCATATTTCGCTAGTCCTAATGGCTCCAAGCCGGGGTTGGATCAGGGCCAACACCTGGTGAGAGATGGGGTGAAGCAAGTATCTCGCTATGCGGAGTTGCACTGTCTTAGCAATTTCACTTTTCTTCGTGGTGCCTCTCATCCTGAGGAGCAAGTGGAGCAGGCCGCCGAGCTGGGGTACACAGCTCTCGCTTTGACGGACGAGTGCTCATTGGCCGGTGTTGTGCGTGCGCATTCGGCGGCCAAAGATCTCCCTCTAAAGCTCATTATCGGCAGTGAATTCGAACTCAAGGACGGCTTGAAAATCGTCGTGCTCGCTCCGAACCGGGAGGCTTACGGAACGCTCTCTGCGTTTATCAGCCACGGGCGGCGAGGTGCCGAAAAGGGTTCCTATTACCTGACCCGAAAGGATGTTGAGGATTATCTCGCGTCCTCGAAATGTTTGGTCCTGTGGTTGCCGGGCGAGGTTCCCGATCAGCGGGCCGGTATCTGGCTCAAAGAGCGGTTTTCCGACCGTCTTTGGTTGGCGGCGGAGCTGCTGATTGCCGGGCGAGACAGGGAGTTGCTGAGCCGATGGAGGACTTGCGCAACGAAGCTAGATTTCCCCATGGTTGCGAGTGGGAATGTCAACATGCATTGTCGCGAACGACGAGCGCTTCAGGATACCGTCACGGCCATTCGGCTCAGGACATCGCTCGCGAAAGTGGGATTCGGGCTCTATTCCAATGGCGAACGTTTCCTCAGATCCATCGATGAACTGACCCGGATTTATCCCGAGAGCCTCTTGAAGGAAACCATCGCGCTCGCTGAGCGCATGGATTTTTCTCTGAACGAGCTGAGTTATGAATATCCGCGCGAGTTGGTTCCGACCGGGGCAACGCCAGCCAGTCATCTGAGCCATCTCACCGAACGAGGTATGCGGTGGCGTTGGCCCGAAGGCACACCGCAAAAGGTTGTGGAACTCGTGGAGCACGAACTACGGCTCATCGCGGAGTTAAATTATGAATCCTATTTCCTAACCGTGCACGACATTGTTCGGTTCGCTCGTGCTGAGGGCATCCTCTGTCAGGGGAGAGGATCAGCGGCTAATTCGGCTGTTTGCTACTGCCTGGGAATAACCGAGGTAGATCCTGCTCGTATGGAGATGTTGATGGAAAGATTCATTTCCAAAGAGCGCAATGAGCCGCCTGATATCGACGTGGATTTCGAGCACGAACGCCGTGAGGAAGTGATTCAGTACATCTATCGGAAGTATTCGCGTGAGCGTGCCGCACTGGTTGCCACGGTTATTAGTTACAGGGCGAGGAGCGCCGTACGGGATGTGGGTAAGGCTCTGGGATTGGAAGAATTGCAGGTAAAGGCACTGGCCAAATCGATGCAGTGGTGGGATGGAAAGAGAATCGCGTCTGAGAAGATCGAGGAAGCGGGGTTCGATCCGGATAGCCCCGTCATCCGTCGCTTAATGAGATTGGTCAACGCACTGGTGGGCTTCCCACGGCATCTTTCCCAGCATGTGGGTGGTTTCGTCATCTCGCAGGGACCTCTGAATGAGCTCGTCCCCATCGAGAACGCGACCATGGCAGATCGAACGATCATCCAATGGGACAAGGACGACCTTGAGGATCTGGGCTTGTTAAAGGTGGATGTGCTCGGGTTGGGGATGTTGAGTGCGATTCGGCGCAGTTTCGAGTTGATCCGTAATTTTTACGGTTGTGAATACACGATGGCGACTCTGCCTGCGGAGGATCCGGCCGTTTACGCAATGATTTCCAGAGCCGATACCGTAGGTGTTTTCCAAGTCGAGTCTCGTGCGCAGATGGCCATGCTCCCGCGACTGATGCCCCGGTGCTATTACGATCTAGTCATCGAGGTGGCGATTATCAGGCCCGGACCCATTCGGGGCGATATGGTGCACCCCTATTTGAGACGCCGCAACGGTGAGGAGCCGGTTACGTATCCCAGCCCCGAAGTTGAGCGCGTATTAGAGAGAACGCTCGGGGTGCCTATTTTTCAGGAGCAGGTTATGCAACTTGCTATGGTTGCCGCAGGCTTTACACCCGGTGAAGCGGATCAGCTTCGCCGAGCTATGGCGGCCTGGCGTCGGCGAGGAGGGTTGGAGGTCTTCGAACGTAGATTGACTGAGGGTATGGCTGTACGGGGTTATTCGGAGGAGTTTGCTAAGCAGGTTTTCAATCATATCAAGGGATTCGGGGAATACGGCTTTCCGGAATCTCACGCAGCGAGTTTTGCGCTCCTCGTCTACGTATCGGCTTGGCTGAAACATCATGAACCGGCTGTCTTTTTCTGCGCACTACTCAACAGTCAACCGATGGGGTTTTACGCACCCGCCCAATTGGTGCGCTGCGCCAGAGAGCACGAGGTGGAGGTCAGGCCGGTGGATGTTAATCACAGCGAGTGGGAATCGACGTTGGAACGGGATGCGGAAGGCAGGCCTGCGTTGCGGATGGGATTTCGATTGGTGAAAGGACTAGCCGAAGATGCGGTTTGCTGCGTAACGGATGCCCGTCGCAGTTGTCTTTTTACGAGCACTCAAGACCTGGTGGAACGAACCCAGCTCAATAAAAAGCATCTCGATGCACTTACCGGAAGCGGTGCCCTCAATTCCCTGGTAAGAAATCGCCATCGCGCACACTGGAACATAAGCGGTGCGCAGGAATCAACGCCGCTTTTTGGCCACTTTCGCATCGCCGAAGGTATCCCGATGCTGAGAGCTCCGACCGAGGGCGAAGATATTATTTCGGATTACCGGCATTTGGGGTTGAGCCTACGTCGGCATCCTCTCGCCTTGTTGAGAGCGCGATTGAGTTCCATGGGTCTTGCGAAGGCCGCTCAGGTGTTGGAATTGCCCCATGGGACCATCGTCCGCGCCGCGGGCCTGGTCATCATTCGCCAGCGTCCCTCCAACGCCGCCGGCGTCACCTTCGTGACTATAGAAGATGAGACGGGGTACTTGAATCTGGTGGTCTGGGGGCTCGTAGCCGAGCGCCAGCGGCAGATTCTATTGGGTTCGACCCTACTGGGGGTTTCGGGGAGAGTGCAGAAGGAGGGAGAGGTCGTTAATGTCGTCGCCAAACGGTTGAGTGATCACAGTGCGCTGCTTGGGGAGCTACCTGTTCGATCTCGGGACTTCCATTAACCTGAAAAACCCTCGGGTGGTTGCTCCCTCCACTGGAGTAATCGTGTCGCGAGGTTCATGGGCGCGTTCATAGCTCCGGGCTTGTTGGCCTAGCCATCCATATTAGGCACGGTGGGGCGCTCGAAAAAGTCAGTCAAGAGTCAATTTCGGGCGACAGTTCACGTATCTAGGCGATTTTACCGGTGTTTACGTTAATTTTTTATGACGATGGTGGGTTTAAATCCCCCGAGAAGGCCCGATAATATCCAGTATGTCTGAGGACCCTCGAAGACTAGGAGCCGACGGTGATCATGACCTCGCCATCGAGGAGGCTCGTCCACGAATCAAGAAGCCGCCGCTCTACCGCGTCGTGCTATTGAATGATGACTACACGCCCATGGACTTTGTGGTCCAGATCCTGGAAAAGATCTTTTCGATGGACCGCTCCGCGGCTACGCGTACCATGCTACAGGTCCATACCCGGGGGAAAGGTGTGTGTGGTGTTTTCAGTTATGAGATTGCCGAGACCAAAGTGGCGCAGGTGACTGGGCTCTCTCAGAAACACCAGCACCCGCTACTGTGCACGATGGAAGAGAACTAATGTTGTCGAATGAGCTCGAATACTGTCTGAATGAAGCGTTCCAGCGCGCGCGAGATGAGCAGCACGAGTTCATCACCGTCGAGCACCTGCTACTTGCGCTTTTGGACACGCAGCACGTTATCGAGATTCTAAAGGCCTGTGGCGCAGACATCGAGCGGCTACGCCGCGAGCTTAAAGAGTTTATTTCCGAGTCGACTCCGAGACTGCACGACGAGGATGAAGAAGTCGACGTGCAGCCCACGTTGGGTTTCCAGAGAGTGTTGCAACGAGCGGTCTTCCACGTTCAGTCCAGCGGCAAGAAGGAGGTGACACCGACGAACGTGTTGGTGGCTATCTTCAGTGAGAAGCAGGCTCAGGCGGTTTACCTCCTCGATGAGCATGATGTTGCGCGACTGGATGTGGTCCACTACATCTCTCACGGTGTCTCGAAGATTCAGGACGGCACGCCTGAACAAGAGGAAACGACGGATGCCATGGAGGGCGAGCGCGGCGGCTCGGAGGCCGAGGCTCTTGGACGGTTCACGACCAACCTCAATCGTCAGGCTGAAGACGGGCGGATCGACCCTCTCATCGGCCGGGAGCTTGAGATCGAGCGTACCGTCCAGATCCTGTGTCGTCGCCGAAAGAATAACCCGCTGTTCGTCGGTGAAGCCGGTGTTGGCAAGACGGCTCTCGCTGAGGGTCTGGCACGGCTGATCGTCGAAGGTAACGTCCCCGGGGTGCTGCTCGAGAGCACGATCTACGCGCTGGACATGGGCTCTCTCATTGCTGGGACCAAGTATCGAGGGGACTTCGAGAAGCGCCTGAAGGGCGTCGTCAATGAGCTGAAACGCGAAGCGGGTGCGATCCTATTTATTGATGAGATACACACGATCATCGGGGCGGGGGCTGCTTCCGGTGGTGTCATGGATGCGTCGAATCTCATCAAGCCCGTGCTCGCAAACGGGGACATTCGCTGCATCGGTTCGACGACTTACTCGGAGTTCCGTGGCATCTTCGAGAAGGATCACGCGCTGGCCCGTCGCTTCCAGAAGATCGACATTGTGGAGCCGAGTATCGACGAGACCGTCCAGATTCTGCGTGGAATCAAGACTCGCTTCGAAGAGCATCACAATGTTCGCTATGACGATGACGCACTTCAGGCGGCGGCCGAGCTCTCCGGAAAGCACATTAACGACCGTCAACTCCCCGATAAGGCCATCGATGTTATCGATGAGGCGGGAGCCAACAGGCGCCTGCAGCCGGAAGCCGAGCGCAGGGAGGTGGTCGACGTCGAGCTGGTGCAGAACATTGTCGCCAAAATGGCGCGGATTCCACCGAAAACTGTTTCGACATCCGACCGGGATGTGCTGAGCCACTTGGAACGGGATCTGAAGCTGGTCATATTCGGGCAGGATCGCGCCATCGGCGCCTTGACCTCGGCGATCAAGATGTCGCGGTCCGGGCTCGGAGATGAGCAGCGCCCTGTGGGTTCATTCCTCTTCTCCGGACCGACGGGCGTGGGTAAGACTGAGGTCACTCGGCAGTTGGCCCTGACGATGGGTGTGGAGCTCGTTCGCTTCGACATGTCCGAGTACATGGAACGACATACCGTGTCGAGGTTGATCGGTGCGCCGCCGGGCTACGTCGGATTTGATCAAGGTGGTCTCATGACCGAAGCAATCACGAAGAATCCGCACTGTGTGTTGCTGTTGGATGAGATCGAGAAGGCGCATCCCGAGGTTTTCAACATTCTCCTCCAGGTGATGGATCATGGAGTGCTCACGGATAACAATGGTCGCAAGGCGGACTTCCACAATGTGATTCTGGTGATGACAACGAATGCCGGCGCGCAGGAGGCAAGTCGCACGTCTGTCGGATTCACGCTCCAGGACCACTCTAGCGATACTATCGAGGTCATAAAGAAAATGTTCTCACCGGAGTTCCGCAATCGGCTGGACGCCATTATCCAGTTTGATCCGCTGGGGGAGACTTCCATTGCGCGTGTTGTCGACAAGCTGATCGTGGAGCTAGAGACTCAGCTCTACAAGAATAATGTCAGCATCGAGCTTGAGGCACCGGCTAGAGTGTGGATTGCCGAGAGAGGGTACGATCAGAAAATGGGTGCTCGACCCATGGCGCGAGTGATCCAGGAGCACATTAAACGGCGCCTGGCGGAGGAGTTACTGTTCGGCAAGCTTGTGGAGGGCGGACACGTTCGCGTTGCGCTGAACTCAGAGGGCGACGACCTCATTCTCATTCCAGAGGCGGCAACACGGGAACTGGAGCATCTTCCTGAAACGTGAGTCAGGTTGATTCTTGGCTTTAACGGGATCGGTAGGTGATTCGTCCTTTACTGAGATCATAGGGTGTTAGTTCGACCGTGACTTTGTCACCTTTGAGGATCCGAATGTAGTTCTTACGCATTTTCCCGGAGATATGGGCCGTGACGATGTGACCGTTTTCCAGCTCCACACGAAAAGTGGTGTTGGGCAGCGTCTCCGCAACCACACCCTCCATCTGTAGTGCTTCCTCTTTAGCCATCACCTTTACCGATCCGTAACACTTGTCTTGCCGACTGCGGCGGCGAATTGTTGCATATCCAAGAAGATTCCCGCAATGGTCTGTTAGTAATCTCTGGTAGCCGTGTACCGCTCATGGTCTTGGTTCCATGAATCGGGCTCGCCACGTGGCTCACAGAGCGTGTCGAGTTGTTGCAGAAACACGTTACGCGGGAGCGTCCTCGCTCCCAAAGATTCCAAATGACCCGACCAGACCTGGCAGTCGATCAACTCGAACCCCCTCGCTTGGAGGTACTCGATGGATCTGACGAAGACGACCTTCGAGGAGTTGCTCACTCGAGCGAACATGGATTCTCCGAAGAAAACCTTTCCGATAGCGATTCCGTACATTCCTGCGATCAGCACCTTTCCGTCCCACGCTTCGAACGAATGCGCCCAACCGAGGTTGTGGAGCCGTTCATAGGCTTTTCGCATCTCCGGTGTGATCCAGGTGCCTTCCGTAAACTGGCGCGGCGCTGCGCAGCCTTCGACGACGGCGCTAAACGCGCAGTCCGCGCTTAGCCGCAGGCGCGACTGGCGAAGTGTCCGCGTGAGTCGCCTGGAAATATGTAGTTCCGCTGGAAACAATACCGTACGCGGATCCGGAGACCACCAAAGGATAGGCTGTCCTTCCTCATACCACGGGAATATGCTCTTGGGATAGGCAGTGAGAAGCCTTTCAGGACTGAGATCGCCACCGACGGCGAGCAGCCCGTTGGGTTCCGTCAGCGCGTCCCCGGGAGACGGAAACGAGTCAGGGGGGGCGGCGGGAGACAACCTGTGGATCACTGTCGCGCGGTAACCCGGTTGTGGTCTGGGGTCGTCACACGTCCGGGTGGCGGAATCGCCTGGTTTTTGCGATAGGGAGCGTGGTTCCTGAGCTCATCCATATAAGTATCCACATATGTCCGCTCCCGATCGAGAAACTCCGCGACCGCACGGCCGAACTCCGGATCGGGGATCCAATGGTTCGACCAGGTTGCCATCGGCGTGAAGCCCCGAGCGAGCTTGTGTTCTCCCTGGGTTCCGGGCTCGAACCGGCTGAGACCCTGGTTTATGCAGTATTCGATTCCCTGGTAGTAGCAGGTCTCGAAGTGCAGGCTGTGGAAATCCGCGAGGCTGCCCCAATACCGACCATACAGGGTGTCCTGGCTGCGGAAACAGATTGCGGTCGCTATGGGTTCGCGCTTGAAGCGCGCCAGGATAACCAAAAGGTTCTCCGGCATGCTCTCACAGATCTCTCGGAAGAACTCGCGGTTGAGGTACGGTGCACGCCCGCGGCGTAGAAAAGTGCGCGAGTAGAACTCGAAAACGGTGTCCCAATCGTTCTCGCTCAGCTCGTTACCCAAGAGGTGTTCGAACTGAACACCCGCCTCGGTCACGCGACGTCGTTCCCTGCGGGCCTTCTTTCGCTTCGCTGAAACGAAACGTGCCAAAAACGCGTCAAAATTGTCGTAGCCATCGTTATGCCAATGAAACTGACAGTCCTTGCGTTGCAGGAGACCCTGTTTGGAGAGAAAGTTCCGCTCCGTTTCCGTTGGGAAAAGCACGTGTAGGGACGACGCGTCGACTTCCTCGGCGAGCTTCCTCGTGGCAGCTAGCAGCTCCTCGGCGATACTCGAGAAATGCCCACGTTCTCTTACTAGGAGCCGCTGACCGGTGGCCGGTGTAAAGGGAACTGCGGACACGAGCTTGGGATAATAGGAGAGGCCGGCTTGGTCGTAGGCATTCGCCCAGCTCCAGTCAAATACAAACTCACCGCGGGAGTCATGCTTGATATACAGGGGCATGGCGCCAGCAAGGCCGCCGGCCTCGTCGATGACCGTGAGATGAGCTGGTTCCCAGGTGGTGCCTGCGCCCACACACCCTGAGCGTTCGAGCGCACCGAGGAATTCGTGGCGGAGGAACGGGGAATCGCCTGCAATCATGTTCCACGCCGACGCATCGATGTCGAGGATGCTCGGATGCTGCTGGACTCGAAGCTTCATGCTGTCTCCCCTGTCGTGTCGGGAGTCTGCCACGGGAACCGCTGGCCCGCACATCGACGCGCCTACTCTCTGTGCAGAGCCGAGCGCGTTACTATCACCGCCCGTGAGACTTGACGCAGCGCGGGGCGGACGAATCCGCCGATGTTTCCATCGGTCGAGTTAATTGTATAATCAGGATGTTAACTTGATATATTCGGGTAAAACTTGAACAGAGCGAAAGTCAGCAGCGCGACATCCTCCGTATTGGTTCCCCGGATTCGGGGCTTGCGAGAGTCGGCGATGTGGTTGTTCGTTGGACTTGCGATCATCCTGTTCTTTGCCCTGGCGACCTACGACTCCGGCGATCCGGCTTTCAGCGTGTCGGCCGACACCCCAACCATTGAGAACCGGATGGGGCCGGCTGGGGCATGGTTCGCGGATTTGGCGTACCTGCTGTTCGGTCGACCGGCTTATCTTTTTCCCGTGTTGGTTTTGCTGGTCGGTGTGTTCCTGTTCAGGAACCGGCCGGGACCGACCACACCAGGCCGCTCAGCCGTGTGGTGG
>Ga0310125_10001038_pt1 | contig 13738 bp, 8 predicted proteins | sample CB11b_Tmax_Bot8__FD_203508 | JGI IMG/M metagenome (GOLD analysis project Ga0310125, IMG submission 203508) | Marine microbial communities from Western Arctic Ocean, Canada - CB11b_Tmax_Bot8 | ecosystem: Environmental > Aquatic > Marine > Oceanic | place: Canada: Western Arctic Ocean | collected... | reverse complement strand
AGGATTCTCAAGGCCGCCGGATCCCTTGAAGGATTCGGGCTGGTGCTGGGCGTCGGCAACGGATCGCTGATCGAAGCCCTGGCAAGGCAGAGCCAGTTGAGATTGATCTGCGTCGACCCCGACCCGGCTCGGATCAACGCACTCAGAAAACGACTCGACAAGGCCGGACTCTACGGGCACCGCGTGGCCGCCTTCGCCGCCGACCCGCTGACCTGCGGACTGCCACCCTACATCGCCAACCTCGTTACCTCCGAATCACTCGAATGGGCCGGGGGACCCGACCTGGGTCCGAAACTGGCACGGCTGGCGTTTGGCTGCCTGAGACCCTACGGGGGAACCGCGGTGCTGGGGATTCCCGGAGACGGAGCCGCCGGGTTCCTCGAGGAAGTCGTCAAGATGAAACTGCCCGCCGCCAGGACCAGCGAGACCGACGGCCTGGCAGTGATCCGACGCGAAGGAGCCCTGCCGGGATCCGCCGACTGGACCCACGAATACGGCGACCCGTCCAACTCGCTGATGTCCCAGGACCAATTGGTGCGGGCCCCGCTGGGAGTGCTGTGGTTCGGTGGCCCCGCCTCCGATGGCAGCCTGTTCTACAACCGGCACTACTGGGGACCGAGCATGGCCGTCATCGAAGGACGCATGCTGCTGCAGGGGCCCGGCAAGCTGTCGGCCGTCGACGTCTACACCGGTCGCATCCTCTGGCAGGTCCCCCTGGTCGACGACGAAAAGTACCGGGCCGGACGACGAGGCAACGACTTCGAAAAGGTGCTCGCCGGGTTCCACTTCCTGGCCGTCAAGGACGGCATCTACCTGGTCCACAAGGGACGCATCCTGAGACTCGACCCGAAAAACGGCAAACAGGTCTCCGTCTTCCCGCCTGCGGCCAAGGGAGATACCTGGGGCCGTATCCGGGTCCAGGGCGACCTCCTGATCGGGACCATCCACCGTACCCAGGGCAAGCGAGGACGCGTGCCCGCCGAAGTGCAGGTGCTCAACCGATACACCGGAAAACTGATCTGGAAACACACCGCGCAGATGACCATCCCGCTGGTCGCCGTCAGCGACGATACGCTCTATTGCCTGGATGGGATCTTCGAGGGACTCTTCAAGGACTGGGCACGCAGAGGACTGGTCCCCAAGTCCGAGCCGATTCGCTACCTCAAGGCACTGGACCTCAAGACCGGCAAACTGAAATGGAAGTACACCACCGACCTCGTCGTGACCTGGATGAACTACTCCAAGGATCACGACGTCCTGATGGCCTCGAACAAGAAAGGCATGGTGGCCTATCAGGGCGCCGACGGTGAGGAACTGTGGCGGAAGTACAGCGAAGGAAAAGGGTTCCGCGGGCACCCCGAGAGCTACTGGGATCGGGTGATCGTTTCGGGCAACCGGGTCATCGACCAGCGAGGACCGGGCAAGGCCTACAACATCCGTACCGGTGAACCGATCCTGAGACGCGATCCGATCACCGGCAAGGACGTGCCGTGGGAATTCACCAAGAGCGGCCACCACTGCAACTACGCCATCGCCAGCCCGCACCTGGTGACCTTCCGAGCCGCCTCGGCCGGGTTCACCGATGTGGAAACCGGCAACACCGCTCGGCTGCAGGGATTCCGCTCGGGATGCCGCAACAGCCTGATCCCCGCGGGCGGAGTGCTCAATGCACCCAACTTCGCTCATGGCTGCGTCTGTGGCTACTCGCTGTTCACTTCGCTCGCGTTCACGCACCTGCCGCAGGCCGAAATGTGGAGCTACAGCGCGTTGAAGTCGAGTGACCTGTCGGTCAAACGACTCGGAGTCAATCTCGGTGCACCCGGTGACCGCATGTCCAAGCAGGGCACGCTGTGGCTCGATTACCCCAGCGTCGGAGGCTCGTCGCCGGACGTCCGTATCACCGCCAAGGGCCAGGCCCGTACCTTCCGACAACACTCCTCGCTGGTCACCGCCAAGGACCACGACTGGGTCGCCTCGTCCGGAGTCAGTGGCCTGCAGAACCTGACCATCCGACTCGACAAGAACGCCAAGACACCCAAGTCCTACACCGTGCGGTTGCACTTCTGCGAACCCGATGACGTCAAGCCGGGCCAGAGAGTCTTTGACGTGCGGCTTTCAGGCAAGTCGGTGCTCGAGGAGTTCGATGTGATCGCCACCAGCGGCAATCGGTACAAGGCGGTCGTCCGCGAATTCAAGAAGGTGTCGGCGACGACCGAGTTGACCATCGACCTGGTGCCGCGGACCGGATCACCGATTCTCAATGGGGTCGAGATCGTCGTCGAGGAATAAGGCAGGTGATGGTCAAGCGGGCAATCGGCAAGCTAGACTGGACGGTTCGAGACCGCCAGGTCGGTCGCGAACCGTTTCCGCCCTCCGGTCCACTTGGCGAATCCTCATCATGAACCGTCCTGGCCGCCTGACAGTCTTCCTGCCGATCCTGCCGATCCTGCCGATCCTGCCGATCCTGCCGATCATCCTGGCCACCGCCCTGGGCCTGATCGCCCTCGAGTCGACCTCGGCCCAGGACGCCGCCGCACCCGCCACGAGCCTGGTCTACCCGCTGGATGTCTCCGTCGCCGCAGACGCCAAGACGCTCTACCTGGTCGACCGCAAGCTGCCGGGACTGTGGAAGGCCGCAGCGGACGGATCCCTCGCGGTGCTCTACCCGGCCAAGAAAAAGTTCCGTACGCCGCTGAATGCCGTTCGCTGCATCACCGGCGATGGCAAGGGTGGACTGCTGGTCGGCGATTCGGGAACCCGCGAAGTCTATCGAGTCACACTCGATGGCAAGGCCACTCCACTCACAAAAGGAGGCATCGGCATCGCGATGGGAATCGCAGTCGGTGGAGATGGGACCATCTTTGTCAGTGACCTGGAACTGCAGAGGATCTGGTCGGTGCCCGCCGCCGGAGGAACACCCAAGCAATTTGCCGTGCTGCCGGCTCCCCGGGGCATGACCTTCGATAAAAACGGCCAACTGTGGGTCGTCTCGGGTGGACCCAGGAACCAACTCGTCAAGATCGCCGCCGATGGCAAGATTACGCCCGTCGTCAAGAGCCGCACGTTCATCTATCCCAACGACGTCGCCGTCGCCGAAGATGGCACCGCCTACGTCAGCGATGGATACGCCGATTGCATCTGGAAAGTGGCCGCCGATGGCAAGGCAACCAAGTGGGTCCAGGGCAAACCGCTCGATAACCCCGTCGGCCTCGATTGGCAGGGCAAAAACCTGCTCGTGGTCGATTCCCGTGCCAAACAACTGTTCAGCATCACGCCCGACGCCAAGCTCACCGCCGTCAAACTCGGCAAGTGATCCCCCGCTACACCTTGACTGGCTTGCCCAACCGGTAACTCCGACCAACACGTCGCCCGACGTCCCTGCAGCCTGTTGACCCTGCCGAAAAACCGGTCCTATACTCGAATTGAGCCCCCCAACACTGGGCTCTTCGAGTGCGTACATGGGAATGCACACGGTAACGCCACAAGTCTCACGCTCACGCTCACCTCAAAACCAAGCCCAACCGGCCACGGACATGAGCACCTCCAACCTCCAGCACACCGAGAGGTCGACGCGGCGACGCTGGCACCGGATGCTGGCCGTCGCCGGAATCCTGCTGCTGGGCGCAGAACTCTCGCAGGCACGGGCCAGTTGCGGTGACTACCTGCACAACGGCTCCACCACATCCGAATCGACCCGGGCCGGATCACCCCAGGCAACGCTTCCGTCTCCGTGCGAACACGGTCGCTGCGACAGTGACCCGATACCAACCCCGCTCCCGCCGGCAACTCCGCCCAATACGCCGACAGATGATGTGACCGATGTCGAGTGGACTCGTCGAGGACACTCACACCCCCAGACCTGCCGTCTCGATCGAGACATGGTCGACCCGACCCGGCCCGGTCACCCCGCCCGCATCGACCGGCCGCCTCGCGGCTGAAGCGCATCCGATGCGACACGGCCGTCTCGCCTCTCGCTGACTGCGAAACAGCGAATCGAAACCGGCAGTTGGTCTCTGACCACCGTCGCTCAACGCAGCAGCCGCTCGCACCGCGACCCGCTGCTCGCAACCGCGACTCCCCACTCAACCGGGATCCCGTCTCGATGTCCGAACACGATCAACAACCAACACCGCAGCCACCGCCTAGAGACACCGAAGCGGCGCTGCCGGCCGAGACGGCCGCTGCCCCCAGAAAGCTCTACGTCCGCGCCGTCACGCCGGGACTCAGAAAGTTGCTGTGGGTGGTCTTCGTGCTGGTCGCGCTCCTGGGAGCCAACTCAGCCTACCTGAGCGCGATTGCCGGTATGCAGTGGGTCACGGGCGAGGTCTACCAGACACACTTCTACTTCCTGATGCTGCTGGGTCACATCGTGGGCGGGCTGTTGCTGGTGCTGCCCCTGGTCCTCTTCGGCAGCCTGCACATCCGCAACGCCTACAACCGCCGCAACCGCCGAGCGGTCCGGGTCGGCTACGTGCTGTTTGCCGTTTCGATCGCGGTGCTGCTGACCGGTTTCGCGCTGGTGCGAGTCGAAAACGTCATCGATCTCAAGCACCCGCTCGGCCGCAGCGTCGTCTACTGGCTGCACGTGGCCCTGCCGCTCTTGGCCGGGTGGCTGTACTGGCTGCACCGGCTGGCCGGGCCGCGGATCAAGTGGCACATCGGCGGGCGGATCGCCGCAGTCGCCGGTGTCGCCGTCATCGCCATGGTCCTCATGCACTCCCAGGACCCCAGGCAGTGGAACGTCGTGGGGTCCGAAGAGGGAGTGAAGTACTTCGAGCCGTCGCTGGCACGGACCACCAGCGGCAAGTTCATCCCCCGCGAAGCACTCATGATGGACAGCTACTGCAAGAAGTGTCACCCCGACACGCACGCCGCCTGGTCCGACAGCGTCCACCGCTTCAGCTCGTTCAACAACGCCGCCTACCTGCCCAGTGTCCGCGAAACACGCAAGGTCTCCTTCGAACACGACGGCAACGTCAAGGCCTCACGCTGGTGTGCCGGCTGCCACGACCCGGTGCCGTTCTTCAGCGGAGCCTTCGACGCAAAAAACTACGACGACGTCAACGACCCCACCGCGCACGCCGGGATCACCTGCACCGTCTGCCACGCGATCACACATATCAACAGCAATCGAGGCAACTCGGACTACACCATCGAAGAACCCCTGCACTACCCCTTCGCCTACAGCGACAACGCGGTCCTGCAGTGGATCAACAACCAGCTGGTCAAGGCCAAGCCCGACTTCCACAAGAAGACGTTCCTGAAACCGCACCACAAGACAACCGAGTTCTGCAGCGTCTGCCACAAGGTGCACCTGCCGCTGGCACTCAACAAGTTCAAGACCATCGCCGGCAACAGCTACCAGAAACACTTCATCCGCGGCCAGAACCACTACGACGCCTTCCTGCTCTCGGGACTGGGACACGGAGCCTCGAGCTTCTACTACCCGCCCAGGGCCGAGACCAACTGCAACCGCTGCCACATGCCCACGGTCGCTTCGAACGACTTCGGAGCCAGGCCATTCGGTGAGACCGGACAACTGGGCATCCACAATCACCTCTTCCCCGGTGCTAACACCGGCATCGCCTGGTTCCGCGACCGACCCGAGATCATCGCCGCTCAACAGGAATTCCTGGCAGGCACGATGCGAGTCGACCTGTTCAGCATCCGCGAAGGACTCTCGCTGGTCGGCAAGCAACACGCGCCCCTCAGACCCACCGTCCCAACTCTCAAGCCCGGGGCCAGCTACCTGATGGATGCCGTCATCCGCACCGTCAAGCTCGGACACCTCTTCACCCAGGGCACCGTCGACTCGAACGAGGTCTGGCTCGAGGTGACCGTGAGCTCCGGCGGGAAAGTGATCGGCGCCAGTGGCCACTTCGACAGCGACCGCGAGGTCGACCCGTGGTCGCACTTCGTCAACGTCTTCCTGCTGGATGTCAACGGCCGACGCATCGATCGACGCAACCCGCAGGACATCTTCACGCCGCTCTACAATCACCAGATCCCGCCCGGCGCCGGACAAGTCGTTCACTACAAGCTGGTGCTGCCCAAACAACTCCAGGGACCGGTCACCGTCGAAGTGAAACTCAATTACCGGAAATTCGACAAGCAGTACACCGACTTCATGGCCAGGAACCGCAAGGCGGGAGACCGGGACATCCGCGGGCTGGATCCGCAGACCGGACTGCTGCCCAACCTGCTGCCCGTCACCGTCCTGGCCGTCGACCGCGTGACATTTCCCATACAGGGCGATGACACCACCGTCAGCAACCAGCCGTCGGAGATCAAGACGTGGATCAGGTGGAACGACTACGGCATCGGACTGTTCCTCAAGGGGAAAGACGAATTGAGACAGGCGAGCGACGCGTTTGCCGAGGTCGAGAAACTGGGACGATACGACGGGCCGCTGAACCTCGCCCGGACGATGTTCCGCGAAGGACGACTTTCCGAGGCGGCCGAGGCACTCGCCCGGGCCTCAAAACACTCCGACCCGCCGCCGCCAGCCTGGACCATCGCCTGGCTCTCGGGACTCGTCGCCAAGGATCTCAACCAGCTCGAACGGGCACAGAACAACTTCCAGAGCGTGCTCGAGGATCGGACACCCGAGATGGTCAAGCGAGGCTTTGACTTCAGCAAGGACTACCGGGTGATCAACCTGCTCGGTCAGACCTACTTCGACAGAGCACGACAACTCAGAGACGACGATGTCGCCGTTCAGAGAAAAGCCTTCCTGGAAAAAGCCGTCGAGACCTTCCAGAAGACTCTCGTGATCGACTCCGAAAACGTCACAGCACACTACAACCTGCAGCAGCTGTTTCGAGAACTCGGCGACAACACCAGGGCACAACACCACGCCGCACTGCACGCCCGCTTCAAACCCGACGACAACGCCCGCGACCTCGCCGTGGGACGTGCCAAGGCACACTACCCCGCCGCCAACGCCGCGTCCGAAGAACCCGCGTTCTACGAACTGCAACGAAAGGGGGCGCCCGGACTGACGGCCAATAGACGCAAAACCACGACTCCCGATCAGACTCGCACCACCACGACCACCACCACGCGGAAGAAGACACCGACTGGAGCGGACGAATGAACGAACCTCTGGATCATCCCGACGACCCTGTGGCCTCGGACCAGGACACCGCACCCCCGCAGGACCAAGCCGCCGAACCGTCTCCCGATTACGACTACGACACCGAGGAACGAGACGACACGGTCATCGCCTCGGCTCTCAAGAAGTCGCTCGCCGTTTTCGGGATCGCCGCGGTGCTGATCGCCGGAGTCGTCCTCGCCCAGGGGTACTTTGGCGAGGGTGAGGAGGTGGCGACCGAGAGAGCTCCGCTGGAAGTGCCGACTGTCCCCAAGCGGCCCGATGCCGAAATCCCCCGGGTCACGTTTTCCGACATCACCGTTGAAGCCGGCATCGACTTCGTTCACGAAAACGGGGCCTACGGCGACAAGCTGCTGCCCGAAACGATGGGAGGCGGCTGCGCGTTTCTCGATTTCGACAGCGACGGCGACCAGGACCTGCTGCTGGTCAATTCGAGGCGCTGGGACTGGGATACCCGGCCCAAGCCCAAACAGCCCGCGCGGCTGGCCCTGTATGCCAACGACGGAACCGGACACTTCAGCAACGTCACCGAAACCTGGGGCCTCGCCGTGTCGCTGTACGGCATGGGAGCCGCCGTGGGCGACTTCGACAACGACGGACACCCCGACCTGTTCATCTCCGCCGTCGGTCACAACCGGCTGTTCCGAAACACCGGCAAGACCTTTGTAGACGTCACCAAGCAGGCCCGGGTGGCCGGAGCCGACACCGCCTGGAGCTCCAGTTGCGGGTTCTTCGACGCCGACTCCGACGGGGACCTCGACCTGTTCGTCTGCAACTACGTCGGCTGGAGCAAGGACTTCGATCTCGCCCAGAACTTCACGCTCGATGGCACGCTGCGTGCCTACGGCCAGCCGCAGAAGTTCCCCGGCAGCGCCCCCTACCTCTACCTCAACAACGGCGACGGGACCTTTGACGACGTCACCCAGAAGGCGGGAATCGAAGTCCGCAACGACGGGACCAACGTGAAACTGGCCAAGTCGCTGGGGGTCGCCTTCGCCGATCTCAACGGCGATGGCCACGTCGACCTGGTCGTCGCCAATGATACCGTTCGCAACTTCCTGTTCCTGGGCAACGGAGACGGCACGTTCCGAGAAGAAGGCCGGCAGTCGGGAATCGCGTTTGATTCCAACGGCAACGCCCGGGGCGCGATGGGGATCGACATCGGCCGCTTCCGCAACTCCGATGTCCTGGGCATCGCCATCGGCAACTTCGCCAACGAAACCACCGCTCTGTATGTCCGCCGGACACTCGCCGATCAGCTGCCGGTGTTCCAGGATGAAGCCGTCTCCAATGGCATCGCTCCACCCACTCGACCCGAACTGACCTTCGGAGTCTTCTTCTTCGACAGCGATCTCGATGGACGACTCGATATCTTCGCCGCCAACGGACACCTCGAAGCCGACATCAACCTCGTGCAGTCAAGCCAGCACTACCAGCAACCGCCTCAATTGCTCTGGAACTGCGGACCGCAACACGAAAACGAATTCGTGGCACTCGAACCGAAGCAGTGCGGCAAGGACTTCGTCAGGCCGATGGTCGGGCGAGGTGCCAGCTTCGCCGATATCGACGGCGACGGAGACCTCGATCTGCTGATCACCTCCGTCGGAGGCCGACCCAGGCTGCTGAGAAACGACCAGGAACTCGGACACCACTGGCTCAGGGTCAAGCTGACCGGGACCAACGGAGTCAATCGCAGCGCGATCGGTGCCTGGGTCGACGTGCACACCGCCGCGGGAACCCGCAGCCTGCAGGTCATGCCCACCCGCAGCTACCTCTCGCAGGCCGAACTCCCCGTCACGTTTGGGCTGGGCGAAATCGATGCCGTCGAGAAGGTGGTCGTTCGCTGGCCCAACGGCACCACGCAGGAAGTCGCCGGGCCCGAGGTCGATTCGCTGATCGCAATCACCCAGGCCGAATCCGCGGCCGCCGCGAAGGAGAAATGACACCCATGACCACCACACCCAGGATCGCGTGGGTCGAAGACGATCAGGCCAGTGGTGAAGTGGCCGACGTCTACCAGGCATGGCGCGAACAGAATCCCGACCGAGAGGCGATGCCCGAGATTCTCAAGTGCTTCTCGGCTCGACCCGATTTCCTCGCACAGGTCATGCAGGCCTCGTACGGACTCCACTTCACCGACGGACACCTCGATCGACGGCACAAGGAGGCCATCGCGACCTATGTCTCGGCCCTGAATCGGTGCGAATACTGAACCGACGCCCACGCCTATTTCCTGCAGTTGCAGGATGAAGACAACTCGGTCGTCGAAACACTCGAGTCCGGTGACCTCCAGCTCGACCTGAAGCAGCAACGGCTGCTGGAATTCGTCAAGCAACTCACTCTCGAACCGGCCGAAACAACCGATGACCAGGTGGATGCTCTGCGCGAGACCGGCTGGAGCGACGCGGAGATCGCCGAGGCCGTCTACGTCACGGCACTCTTCGCGTTCTTCAACCGCGTGGCCGACGCCTTCGGACTGCAGAGCCCCGGCTACCGAGAACAGGAAACCCCACCCGCCCAATTCCAGTAAAGGGACTGGCTCCCGTGGTGCCTGTCCCCCCCCCACCCAGCTCTCACCCCACCCCTACAACAACTCGCGAATCGGCTCGCCGTCGGTCAGGATCGGAACCGGGCGACCAGTGTTGTCGTAGAAGTGATGATCGCTGTTGATGCCGAAGCGGTTGTAGACGGTCGAGAGCAGGCAGTTGCTGTTCATCACCCGCCGTACCGGGTCCTCGCCTCGTGAATTGGTCGCTCCGACCACCTGGCCCATATTCAGGCCGCCACCGGAGAGAAAGATGCTCATCGAACGGGCCCAGTGATCGCGGCCGGGTCGCTTGGTCGCCTTGTCCTGGTGACGAATCTTCGGTGTGCGTCCAAACTCGCCGCAGAAAATGAACAGCACCTTCTCGTTGAGACCTCGATCGTAGAGATCATTGATCAGGGCGGGGACCGCCTGGTCGAACACCGGCATCCGCTCGCGGTACGCCTTGAAGATGTCGGCGTTGACGCTGTGATCGTCCCAGTTGCTGGTCCGCCCGTTTTCCTTCTTCAGCCGGAACGTGGCCTGCATCTGCACGAACCGCACGCCGTGCTCGACCAGCCGACGTGACAGCAGCAGGCTGCGGCCCCAGTGCGTGTCGCCGTACCGCTGGCGAACACTCTCGGATTCCTTCGTCAGGTCAAACGCCCGAGCGGTCCGCGAGCTGGTCAGCATCGCCACCGCCCGGCGGCGGAACTTGTCGAGTGCGTCCATCGAACCGGTTCGATCCAGTTCGCGACGGAAGACGTCGAATTCGGACAACAGAGAATTGCGTTTGCGGAGCGAGGCCAGAGCGGTGTCTCGAGCAGAGAGCTGGCCGTCCTTGGCACCGAACAGCGGCACCGGGTCATATCGGTTGGCGCCGCTGGACGTGATCGACTTGGAGTTGGGCATGAACGCCCTGTAGGCGGCTCCCAGGTAGGCCGGGCCACCGCCGTAGAACTTCGTGTTGGCCACGAACAACGGGATGTCCTGGACCTGGTCCTCCAACTGCTTGGCCACCACCGAACCCAGCTCGGGGTACTCGGCATCGGCCGGATTGGCCGCCTTGGGGGTATAGCCGCTGAGAAATCGGCAGGTGCCCCCGGAATGCTCGTTGCGGTTGTGGAACAGGCTGCGGACGATCGAGAACTTCTCGGCCATCCCCGCCAAATTCGGCAACAGCTCGCAGATGTCCAGCCCCGGCACGTTGGTCGAGATCGGCTGGAAGTCGCCACGGTACTCCGAGGGAGCCTCCGGCTTCATGTCGAAGGTCTCGAGATGACTCGGACCTCCGTTGGCCCAGAAGAGAATCACCGAGAAGTCCTTGTCGAGTGCCTCGCCGGCCGCCTCGGCCGCCAGCACACCGGCCAAATCCGGCGAGAGTCCACTCGAAAGAGCACCCAGCGACAGGCCACCGATCTTCAGAAAGCTGCGACGGTCGATCGGGCCGTGGCAACGGGTCGAGGATCGAGCCATGAGTCGGTGTCCAATGAGACGGCAGTGGCCAGGGCCGCTAGTGATTGTACTGGAATTCCTTGGTGTTGATCAGCGCCCACATCAGGTTGCTGTAGGCAGTCTTGGCATCGGTCTCAGAATCGATGTACTTGACCGCCTTTTCCACTTCCCGGGCCGTGGCCGGCCGCGACAGGACCAGCAGGAACAAACGGCGAACCCGGGACGGATGATCGCCGTCACCCGATGACAGACTCGCAGCCGAACTCTTCGCATCGAAGATCTTGCCCAGCAGGAAGCCGTCGTTGAGTGCGAACAGCGCCTGAGACAAGCTGGGATCGGCCGTCCGCTCGCACTCGCAGGCACTCTCGCGAGGCGGCCGACCAAACAGCTTCAGGAACTGGTTCGAATAGCCCTCGTCGGGCAACTGCATCGCTCGAGTGCCGTTGGGGAGACCACCGTAGGAGGTCGGTCGCGATGTGACCTGGTCGATCGAATCCAGCAGCATCTCGGCCGATAGCCTCTGAGGGTAAAACCGCGAGTGCCCCTGGGTCTCGTCGAGGTTGTCGAGGTTGGCCGATGATTCGAGTTGATAGGTCGTGCTGCTGGTGATCAGCTGCAGCACGTGACGCATATCAAAGCCGCTGGCAACGAACTCGCTCGCCAATGCGTTCAACAACGCCGGATTGGTCGCCGGGTTGGTCACCCGCAGGTCGTCGATCGGTTCCACCAGGCCGCGGCCGAAACAGTGAGCCCACATGCGATTGACAAACGCGCGGGCGAAATACGGGTTCTCGGGCGCCGCCATCCAGTCGACCAGCTTCCCTCGAGGATCGGCGTAGGGTGGCACGTCCAACTCCGGGCCTCCCAACCCGTGAGGCCTGACCACCTCGCCGGTGACCGGGTGCCTGACACTGCCGGTGGCCTTGATCAGGATCGTCTCGTTGGCCCGACGCTCGGCCACACCCGACCCCTCGCGACGGTCAACTCGAGTGAAGAACGCCGCCAGGCCGTAGTAATCCGACTGAGTGAAGTTCTCGAACGGGTGATGGTGACAACGTGCACAGCCGATGCGCAATCCCAGGAAGACCTGGGCGGTATCGTCGACATAGCGGTCCAGGTAACGCACCTCCGCGTACCACTGAGCCGGAGGCGACACGCTGACATTGCCGGTGGCCGTCAGGATCTTCCGCACGAAACGGTCGTAGGGCATCCCCCCGGCGATCGCGTTGCGGATCCAGCGATGGAACGTGATCGTACCTGCCACGCGGTCCTTCTGACCTCGACGCTTGTTCCTCAATAACGCCGACCACTTCTGTGCAAACGTGTCGGCGTACTCGGGTGAATTCAACAATCGACCCACCAGCTTCGCTCGCTTGTTCGCAGCACCATCGGCCAGGAACGACTCGACATCCTCGGGCAACGGAACCCGCCCGGCCAAATGCAGCGACACACGTCTCAGGAACGTGGCGTCGTCGCAGACCTTCGAGGGTGCCACGCCCAGGGTCTTCAGGTTCGACTTGACGTGCCGGTCGACCAGGTTGGCGATCGGGAACTGCGGCCACTTGGACCTGGGCGACTCAAGCGGCACCGTCACCCGCGACACGGCCACCCGCCCCTGCAGCAGGGCGATCACCGCGGTCTGCCCGGTTCGCCGGCCCGCTGTCGCCAAACCCGACCCGCCAATCTCGACCAGGCTCGAGTCATTCGTCCGCAACTCCACGACCCGGGTCACATCGCGAGTCGTCCCGTCGTCGTAGACGGCGGTGACCACGAGCTGTTGAGGTTGGCCGGTTCTGACCGTTGCTTCGCCCGGAAACACCTCGATCCGCACCAGTCTCGCCGCGTCACTCCGCCCCCAGCCGGCACCCTCGGATACCCACCGATTCAGCAACCGGTACGAGTCCGAATCCACCGCCATCCGGCGGCCTCCGCCGTGAGGAACCTGCATGGTCGGTTTCTGCAGCAGCAGTGAGCGGTCCGGAGCGGCCGAGAAGATCCGTCGCCCGCGACCCCCCTGGGCAATCCACTCGAAGTCCCACTCGGGATGGTGCCCAAACAGGCTCAGCCGGAACCCGCCCCGTCCGGTCGACTTGCCGTGGCAGCTGCCGCCGTTGCAGCCCAGCCGGGTCAGCAACGGATTGATGTCGTTTGTGAAATCGACCGCGTTGGGAGTCTCGCCGTCGCGTACCAAAACCGAAACTCTGGCCTCGAGGCCGCCGACTGAAATCCGTATCACCGCCGTCCCGCTCGCTCGAGCAATCAGCTCGCCATCGCCACCGACCTCGACCACTCCCGCCGGCTCAGCCCGGTACGTCGCCTCCCGACCCAGGTCCCATCGCCGACTCTCCACACCCTCGGCCGGCGACCCCGTCACGACCAACCGCTGCCTCTGACCGTGCCCGGTCAATCTCACCGACGCCGGATGCACCTTCAGCCGGGCCAATCCGGTCAAATCGAGACCGCTGCCGTCCTCTCCACAGGCCAACGCCGCGGTCCCAAGGACCAGCATGGGGACGATCAGGTAGGGAGTCCGAAGCTGACGCATCACCCCAATGTCGCCGCTGCCAACACCCGCCGCAAGGCGAGCCACTTCAGCGAGGCAACCGCCAGGCGGTCCCGGTCCCCTCGATCACCACCACCTCACC
>Ga0310125_10001037_pt1 | contig 13740 bp, 13 predicted proteins | sample CB11b_Tmax_Bot8__FD_203508 | JGI IMG/M metagenome (GOLD analysis project Ga0310125, IMG submission 203508) | Marine microbial communities from Western Arctic Ocean, Canada - CB11b_Tmax_Bot8 | ecosystem: Environmental > Aquatic > Marine > Oceanic | place: Canada: Western Arctic Ocean | collected... | reverse complement strand
CGGGCCGTCGAGTCAGGGTTTTCAACCAGTTTGATAATCTTCAGCGTCAACTCTGGAAGCGTGGCGATGTGGTTGATTTCCTTGACCGCGTCATTGACAAGTTTCTGCCTGGCTTTGTCCACGCCGATATCACTGGCGACCGATGATGCGTCAATAGTCATGTGGCTCCCACTCCTGGATCAGGGTCGACTGTCCTTCGTTTGTATCGGACCTTCCACCAGGTCACTTCAGTCACCCGGAACCGAATTGTCACCACAGGTTGTTTTCAACCGTCTTTAGGCCTATGGTCATGCAAATGTGGCGAGTCTATTTCCGCAACCATCCGACGCTGGGACATTGGGTCCTGCGTGCTGAACGCCATCCGGGCTGGATCTGGAAAACGGCCCTGATATCCATGGTGATTACCATCGTCATACCACTGGCGTTGCTGGCCGTGGCGGCGCTGGCAATTGGATTTATCGTGTTTGTCCTGTTGGGTGCGATGGCCACAGTGACCTCACTGCTGCAGCGACTTTTGGGCATCACCAGGCAGGCCCCATCACCGCTGAACCAACCGCGGGTCAACGTCCGCGTCATCCAGGAAGACCATCTCTAACAGATGGTCGATCCAGCCCTCCTGCACTTGCCGATTTGTGCCCTACGCACCGCAGGTTACATTACGCGCTGTATGAAACCTACGCAGCAATCCCCCTGCCTGGGCATGTCGCTGATCGCGGCACTGCTGCTGTCAACCATGCACGTGGCCCGTGCCCAGACCGAGTCGGCACCTGTGGGATCTGTCGAAACGATCGCCGTGTCCCAAACCAGCCCGCGGGACACAATGTTCACTTACCTAAGAGCGATCAACCGGGCATTGGACCAACAATTCGAGCAAACCCGCCAGGACCGCAACCTTGCCTGGCAGATCGCCGTCAATTGCTTCGACTTCGATGCACTGGATGAACCTCTCGATGAACCAACCCGCCACCGTTATACAAGTGATATGCTCAAAATCCTCGATCGCATCGGCGAGGTGAGCAAAGATCAGTTGCCTGATTCGGCACAGGCCAAGCAGCGGGGGCTCGACAGCTTTATTTTCTTTCCCCGCCGCAGCGGCCTAAACCACCTTGCCATCCAGGACAAACTCCAGCAATCGATCATGCAATCGATCGTCATCGCCGAGACTGATCCGGGAGTGTGGAAGTTTTCCAGGCAGACCATCGAGCAATTGCCACAGTTGTGGCAGACCATGTCCCAGTTGCCACCAGCCTATGTACCCCAGACCTCCCAACTGCTGATCGGGTTCGGCCCGACCTTCGAGAAAACACCGGTTTGGGGCTGGGGCGCCCTGCTCGGGGGCATTCTCGCTGGACTGGTCATGGGCAAATTTGCCAGCATAACCATGCGTAGCGTGGCGACTCGGCTCAGAAGTCGCGACGCTGGCGCCCGCGGTCAGGTGGTGAGCAATGCCGCAAGCCCGGCCAGCCTGGCACTGTTGACGCTTGGAATTATGATTGGACTCAACTTTCTCTACCTCGAAGAAAACCTGGAAGACTTCTCCCAAAAGATTATCCAGTTCCTCTTCCTGCTGGCATTGGGATGGTTATTCTACAATCTCGTGGACATCGTCGAGATGGCGCTGGTCAAGATCACTGCCAAGACCGAAACCAAGCTCGATGACATGATAGTCCCGCTGGTTCGCAAGACCCTTCGCATCTTTCTGGTCATCACCTTCACATTGGTCGTGGCCCAGAACGTGTTTAGCCTGAACATCACCGGCTGGCTGGCTGGCCTGGGGATTGCCGGCCTAGCGGTATCGCTGGCGGCCCAGGACTCGGTCAAGAACCTGTTCGGGTCGATCACCATTTTTTTCGACAAGCCGTTTTTTGTCGGCGATTTCATCTCATTTGATAATGATGTAGGCACCGTAGAAGAGATCGGTTTCCGCTCCACGCGCATTCGCCTGCGCAGCGGCCACCTCGTCACCGTACCCAACATGAAGTTCATCGACAACAAGGTGGAAAACATCGCCGCCCGGCCGTACATACGCCGGCAAATGGACGTAACCATCACTTATGACACCCCACCTGATAAGATCGAAGAGGCACAGCGCATCCTCAGCGACATTCTCAATGATGCACAGGTCGTCGAAGAGGGGCGCTTTGACATGGACCAATTTCCTCCGCGCATCGCCTTCAACGAACTCAACGCCGATAGCCTCAACATCCGCGCTTACTACTGGTACCAGATGGCAGATGATCCCGACCGCGGGTTTTTCACCTACCTGGACCACTGCCAACTGGTCAACATGAAACTGTTCCGCGCCTACGCCACAGCGGGCATCGAATTTGCCTTCCCCACTCAAACGCTCTACGTGGTCAGCGACCCGGCTCGTAAACTGACCGTCGAAGCGCAGATCTCCGGCACAGCGGCAGGTAATTAGCCCTTTACTGCTTCACCGGCCGCCAAGCGATTTTGCAACATTGACCCGAGCGCAAAGGCGCATGCCGCCGACGCCGCATCCTCACCGATCTTCTCCGCCAATCGCACCACAGGTACGGCCGGCAACGCTCCCGCAGCCACAGACGCGCCGCTACCACTGATAATGATCCGGTCTATCCGGCGCCCACTGACCACCTGCGCAATGGCATTTGCAATACACGCGTGGAACAATTTGACAAAGGTTTGCGCCAGGCCCACAGCATCTTCTTGCTGCAACTGTTCGAGGTCGGCACCGATCATCCGCACGACTCGCCTTGCGGCACCAATTCGCGTCAATGGTCGCCCATCGGCCGTATCCGTGCTATCGGGCTGTTCAGGGACTTTACCCAGCAACACCAATATATCTTCCGTGGTCGCAAAATGCTCTGCCATGATGTTGTATTCTTTGCCAGACCAATTCACTTTTGTCCCCAGCGCCATCAACGATGTGCGCGACGCGCCAATGTACAAAAGCTCGCCGGTGGCCAGCCGCTGCATATCGGTAAGGCCGCCCGCCGCCACGTGACCATCCTTCAGCCTGATGATGTCGGTCGTCGTTGAGCCTATATCCACCAACAGGAATTCACCTTGCTGGTACATGGCGGCAACAAAGGTAGCTAAAACATGCCAGTTCGCCGCAGCGCAAAGCGTCGGCTCATCGCGAGCCTGACCAGCAGTGACGAAACGGCCGTCCGTCTGCCAAACGTGGACCGCGCTACTGTTCGCCACAGCCTCGGTCGCGTCAAGCACGCACCCCACACCTTCACGCTTCGTGGCAAAGCAGTCGCACAGTTCGGCCGTCGTGGTCACGGCCAGATGCTCGAATGCCGGAAATTTCGCCATCACCTCACGCAACATGTCTGCCAAATGTTGCGGCTGACGCCAAAGCGCAAACGGTTGCGTTATGATGGCGCCGTCGCTGTGCGCCGCCTTGATATTCGCACCACCGATATCCAGGGCAAGTATGCTCATTGATCAACCGTTTGTACCGCTCTGCCGGCCGCGTCAAAGCTTAAATTTCGATCCGACCATCGCACTGGCAAATCGCTGCCAAGCATCAGTATCGCCAGGTTCGTCGTGCACAACTGCCGCATCGCCACGTAGGACACAGTCAGCCGGGGGTTGATTTCAACTACCTGATCCCCCGCGGGATCACCAGCCAGAATCACATCAACACCGACGAATCCGCTTAAGCCCGGTACCGCCGACACTGCCCTCAGCGCCGCATTCACTGCCCGCTGTGCCAACGCGCCATCTAGGGGTATGCTCCCACCTGCATACACCAGACGCATCGGCCCCTCGCCATCAAGTTCAATATGCTGGCGACCTGCAAGCAAGCAAGTTGTCTTGTCTTTTCCAATAATCAACGACACACTCACCGCTTCACCCTCAACCCACGGCTGCGTGATCCATCCGTCATCCACTCGGGCTATGCGCACCTGATCCTCGCAATTACACAAGAACGTGTTCTGGCAACCTGCGCCGAATCGCGGCTTGACGATCAACGGATATTCCGCTGGCCGCTGTGCGTAAAATACGTATGTTGTCGGCGTCATCACACCCGCCCGATCCAGATACTCTGCCAGCAGCAACTTGTCAGCACACAAACTGATCGCCTCAGGTGAACTTCCCAGTGAATTAGCGCCCAGCACCGCCAACCGTCGGACGCACTTTTCGAGTATGCCGCCTGTTTCCGGTGCGATGACCAGCACCTCGTCCGCTGCGTGGCACAGCCGGTCGAAAATTGGTTCAATCGCTGTGCCTGGCGTCACAATCTCCCCCTCCAGTTCCAGTCCCGCACGAGGGTCTACCGTCGTGATCACTTGAACATTCGCATCCAGAAAATCGCCTACGGCCGCGGTGAGCATGGCCCCGCCCTGTGCCGCCAATGAAGCCGGCAATGCCTCACCGGAAAGGCCGCCTCCGCACACGTGTTCATAAATGAAAACTTTCATACTATCGGAGCAGTCAATGGATACGCCCAATTAAATGGGGACATAATATCACCTTCATACATGGCGACGAACAGACCTGCGGCGACCATGTCGGCGCTCGTGCCGGGGTTACGCACATGGCCATTGGCCCGCAGCCAATGATCCAGGTCATCAAACAAACGCGTCGCTTCAGCTGTGTCGGGCCAATTCGCGTCCACCACCGCTGCGGCCCGGCGACTGGATTGGTCGGCCACGTCATCGCCGCACTTGCGCCGGATCAAACCATCCGGCTCACGAACCATTTGCTCCAGATGGACCCGTACGATGGCTTGATCCAATCCCCGCCCCCGCCTGGTAAGCTCGACCACTCGCGGCGCGATTGTGTGCAACACGTCCTCAAAACCGTTGGCATACTGCCGAGCCACCGCATCATGATCGGCAGCCAATCGCATCGCTTCAATGAGTCCGACCGATGTCCATTGGTGAACGTCCGCCTTTTCCACGCCACCCAATCCGCCCGGTACGGCCAATCGGATTGCTTCGTAGACAGCTTGCGCATCCTCCTCCGTGAGCGTTCCCAACACGCGATTAATGCCTTCCCCCAGCGACTGATCTTCCGCTGCGGCACACAACGGCACCAACAACAGGATTAGGCCTAGATTGGTATTTGTGCCAACAGCCTGGCGCGTGGCCATCACGCAGTCAAGTACCGTGCGCCCGATACCACGATTGGCCACATCGTCCAGAATCGGCCGGGTCAACATGGCGCTGGTCACGAAGTCTCGCCAACTGACATCCTCAAATGGCGAGCCTGGATGCACGTTGCCCGCCTTCGGCGCCGTGACCTCAGCCACGCACGCCCACTGCGCAACTTGCCCCGGACTGGCAACACTAGACATGGACCTGTCTCTTCTGCGCATGCTCGGCAACATGCGCCAACACGCGCCGCGTGATGTCGAGCCCCGTCACGTCCGCCAATTTTCGCCAGCCGGGAATGGCGTTGACTTCCAGCACGTAGCGGCGGCCGTCTTCACCATTGAGGATGTCCACGCCGGCCACCAGCGCGCCGCATGCCCGAGCCGCCCGCAGCGCCATGTCCACCGATTCTGCATCAGCATCAACCGCTTGCCCCTCGCCACCGAGGGCGATGTTCGTCCGCCAATCCACACCGTACCGCCGCATTGAAGCCATCACGGCATCGCCAACCACGAGTAGTCGCAAATCCGTTTTCCCGTGGGCAATGAACTGTTGCACGTAAGCCACCTGTCCCATTCGCTCCAGTTGCGAAAAAGCGCGTTGCGCCATTACGCGATCGCTGACACGTGTCACGCCGAAACCCTGCGAACCAAACAACGGCTTAAGCACGACATCTCTTCCCAACGCGTCGAACGCAGCCATGGAATCCGTGTATTTCTGGCACACAAACGTCCGCGGTGTTGTCAACCCCGCCTGATGTAGCGTTGCCAGCGATCGGTACTTGTCCACGGAAACTTCAATCGCCAGTGGCCGATTAACCACCGTCATCCCGGCAGCTTCCAAACGGTGCAGCACATCCATGCGAAAAAAAATCTGCTCGAACGTGCCTGCCCGCATGGTGCGCAACACCACAACGTCGCAGTCATTGAGCACCACGTCCCCGGCCCGCACCTGATCAGCGTCGCCACCAGCCAACGCGCTTAGTTCACTCCAGCGCACCGTAGTCAGCCCCAATCCCAGTTCGCCGGCGGCAAGGCGCATATCGCTTGCCAACCCGCCTTCATTTTCGATCAGGGCAACAACATGCATGGCAAATCCATCAACTGAAAAATGATTGCAACAGCACTTCGTGATTGACCTTACCCACGACGTGCGTGCGACCCGTATCCATGTTCTGTAAACTCACCGCAGCGGGGCTGAACAGCATGGGATCAATTCGGTAAAAGTCGTGATCGTACTGCTTGAATATCTCAGCGAACGGCCTGCCGTAGTCCTTCGATGCCGATGAAGGCAATTGCTCGCCCACTTGCGCCAACGATTCGTCGTCGCCGGTGACGTATAACGTGGTCTGCGCTCCGTACAACATGGCGTCGTTGGTTCTCCCGATGGCGGCCAGATCATCCTTGGCCACCGGTGGCAGTGGCGCTGCGCCAAACCCACCGACCACGCGATTGAGGTCAAAAGCCAGTGCGTGCAACTTGTGCAGCGTGGTTTCCACCGACCTCGCCACCACCTGCACGCCCCCCGCTAGACTCGCCGTGCGGGCGACGATCAACATCACGTTTGCCGCCTCCACACCGCACGATTGGGCGATCTTGTCGACAATCATCCCATCGGGCAGTTTCGCGGATTCCAGTACGCCGACGGCGCATCGCGGTTTTTCACGAAAACCAATGTCGTTAAAAAGATCTTCTTTGCCATAGGCGGCGCGCATCGGGCCGGAACCCATGGCGAAGTATTTTCCCTCGCTGATCTGCCAACCGGCGTACTGACTGGCCATGCATGCGGCAACGGGAAAGCGCACGTTGACCGTGACAGCAGGCAACATTGCCCCTGCCAAATCCATCGCCGTGATCTGCACCGTACCCAGGTCGGCCATGCATATTCGCGCCACCAGACACCCCACCTCCAGGCTGCCCGTCGCGTCAACGCCAGCGTCGATCACCTGCGCCCCGCTGACCGTATGCAATGTCGCGCCCACCTCGGCCGCACGATTGGCCAACTGCTCACCTAAGCGCATCGCACGGTCATTTAGGCTCAGCACACCCATTGCAGCAACTCCCCTTTATTCAACTCGAAGCGGTCACCGCTGTAATGGACAAACCGTCCGCCCATGGCTCCGTTTTCGATGTTCACCCCGAGAGCGACCACACGCCGCAACACCAGACGCACCACTTGGAGTTGATCGAACGTGCCGTTTTCGGAAAACCCCGGCCCCAAAGCCATCTGCGTCTGGCGATCAATGCAAATGACCGTGCCTCGCCGCATCTCCAAGCCCGGTTGGTCGAGCGGGCCGCGGCAAATGACAATCGTACCGGCCAGCATGCGATAACCGGGACTACGTCCTGCCTTGCCGCCAATAACGATCAGCCCCGCAGCCTGGACCAGGCCGGCATAGTCTCCGCCGTCGCCTTGCACAACGATCTCGCCACCGGTCATGCCGCGATCACAACCACGGTCCGGGCCACCTACTCGATCTCCGGCAGAACCAATGACCCGGATCAGCCCACCCGCCATCGATGCGCCAAGGTCAGTACCGACATTACCTTCCACGACCAACATGCCGCGCTGCATCTGGGCTCCCAGGCGCGACAGGACCGGCAGATTCCGCACGGTAAGGCAATTGCCCTGATCACCGGCGATGTCAAAATGTTCACCTACGGCTCTTTCCAGTGATTTTCGATCCAACTCGCCCAACAAGTCCGGCCGCAGCGCAGCCCCATCGGCCAACCCCACCGGCGCATGCCCCTTATACGTAAGCGTATATCCGCTCATGCCGTAGGCACACTCCCCTGCATGACCTTGTGCAGTTTAAAATGAAACTTGCCCAGATTACCACCGTAGTTGCCCGCGCTGACCGACACTATGTTGTTTCCGCACGCCGATTCGATCCCGGCCCGCAGAGCCGCGGTGATCGCCTGCTCACTCAACCCGTTTACCACGATTTCATACACGCAACCGACACCGTCGGGCAACCTCGTATCGCTGACGCTACGCAACGTCGGGCAATACTGATCATTAGTCGAAGCGAACATGCCCTTGTACCGCGACCCGACTTTCGACCCGCTTCTGGCAATCCCACCGGGAAAAGGGGTCACCACATCGGGCAGCGGCGCCATCGCTGCGACAGCACGACCGGCCGCGGTCAATGTTACCTGTTGATCCTTGCCGGATACCAGCAGGTTGCCACCGCCAATCGCTTTGACCGCACCAACCGTTTCCTCGACCACAAATTCACCGTCCATCACCGGCACCCGCCAGTAGCGTCGCCCGGCCACGACCTTGCTGCGCTGATGGCCATCACCAAAAAATCGCAACGTCTTACCCAGATCGATCCTCGCCATATCGTCATCTTCGATCACGTCGGGCATCCCGTCGTATACCGCTGTGGTCGGACAGGTCATTAAACATTGGCCGGTACGGTTGACAATCGCCTTGCTCAGCGACTCGGCTTTAAATGCAAAGAGCAGCACTGCCGCGCCAGGTCGGCCATCGGGTGTCTGAGCAGGTTCAAGCATATGCTCCAGGCCCACCTCGGCATCGCAGCCGATGACCGAAGTGCCGTAACCACACACCTGCCTGGCTGCGATGCCCACCCATGAAGCATCAACTGCCGTCACCACCAACCGCGAGGCCCACATGCGAAACGCCTCGGCGAACTCATCTTCAATAACCGTGCCATGAAGCAACATCGGGATCCAATTCTACCTGCTCGTGGGGCCAATGGCAGGTCTGGGGTATCATGGCCACAATCACAGTAACTGTCGAAAGGACACAAGACATGGCTAGAGGTGAAAGAATAACCTACAACGACGAGCAAGTGAGGCAGCGACTGGCCGCGGAACTGCCCAACTGGGAGTTGCAGGATGGGTGGATTCTCCGCAAGTACACCACGGGTGGCTGGCCGTTCACCCTCATGCTGGTCAACGCCATCGGGTTTCTAGCTGAGGCGGCGTTCCACCACCCAGACCTGTCCGTTTCCTGGCCGCAGGTCATCGTCAAGCTCAATACCCACTCAGCCAAGGGTATCACGGACAACGACTTCGAACTAGCCCGCAAGATCGAAGATGCCGCCACCTGGTTGCCCGATGAAAACTCAGCACTCGACGGGTTTGAAAAGGGCTTCAAGAAAAAGTGGATCCGGTGAGCGGCCAGGTCCTCGATGCGGGGTTTGCCGGTAAGCGCATTGTGCTGGTAACGGGCACGCTGGCTGAGCCGTCCGTCCGACACATGGCCCGGCAGCTTAGGGCAAGGTTCGGCGTTAAAGCCGACGTCATCGTGCTCAACATTCAAGTCGCCGCCCTGATGACACCGCAATGGGTCGCCAACAAGTTATGCCTGCCCGATGATGCGATGACACCTGACCGAGTCATTTTGCCGGGCCACTGCCGCGGGGACTTGTCCACCGTCGAGTCGAAGCTGGGGGCAACCGTCGAGAGAGGCCCCTGCGATTTGCAGGACCTGCCGCTCATGTTCGATCCCAACTGCAAGCCTCCGGCCAACTTCGATAATTACAATCAACACAGCATCGAGATCATTGCCGAGATCAACGACGCGGCCCATGTGCCCACGCAACGGATCATCGACCAAGCCGACACACTGGCCCGTGACGGAGCGGACATCATCGACCTGGGCTGCGACCCGCAGATGGACCGTCCGGCTTGGGGCGGATTGACTGATCTCGTGCGCCGACTGCGTGATCGCGGCAGGCGTGTCTCCGTGGACAGTTTCCAACCCCAGGAAGTCGCCGCCGCCTGCGCTGCGGGAGCCGAGCTGGTGTTGAGCGTCAACTCGGTCAACTGCAGGGCAGCAGCAGACTGGGGCGCACAGGTCGTCGCCATCCCTGACGATCCGCACGATTTGGCTGGCCTTGACCAGACGATCAACCAACTGGAAAAGCAGAACGTCGCTTACCGCATCGACCCGGTCATCGAACCGATCGGCTTTGGCTTTGCACAATCACTGGGCCGATACCTGGAAGTCCGCCGCCGTTACCCCGATACGGCAATGATGATGGGCATCGGCAACCTCACGGAAATGACCGGTGTCGACTCGGCCGGGGTTAATATGCTACTGCTGGGCTTTTGCCAGGAACTGAATATCACCAGCGTATTGACCACACAGGTCATCAACTGGTCCCGCAGCGTTGTTCGCGAAATCGACCTTGCCCGCAAGATGATGCACTACGCCGTGATGCAGCGCACCGTACCCAAGCACCTCGACGAGCGCCTGGTTATGCTCCGCGACCCGCACCTGCGCCAAGTTGACGAACAGGCACTGGCTAAACTGGCCGCCAAACTGAAAGACGACAACATTCGCCTTTTTGCCGATCCGCAGAAACAAAAGATACACGCGATGAACCGACGGGTACACGCCGTCGGCGATGATCCTTTCATCGTGTTCGACCAGTTGGGGATCAACGACCCGTCGCACGCTTTTTACCTGGGATACGAAATGGCCAAAGCGATTACCGCCATGACGCTGGGTAAAAATTACACCCAAGACCAGGCGATGAACTGGGGCATGCTGACACGGCCCGAGCCCAGCCACTATGACCGTCGCCATCGCCAAAGCGACGCTTGACGCAGCGGCACAACGGGATTTTACTTGGACACGATGACACTGAAGCCCAACCAATCCATCCTGGAAGGAATCATTACCACGCTTAACCCGGATACGGCGCCAATGTCACAACGTGTTAACATCTCGCCCATGGGCCCGGTCGTTGATGAAACCATGAGCGAATTACTCTTGCGCCCGTTTAACACCTCCACGACCTACAAAAATCTCAAAGCCACGGGCCAGGGCATTTTTCACGTCACCGATGACGTGCTGCTGCTGGCCCGAGCGGCTCTGGGGCAGGTCCCCATTGACGCCGACCTGCCCGTTCGACCGGCCGAACGGGTCGAGGGATTGATTCTCACCGGCGCGTGCCGTTACTATGAACTGCAAGTGGTCGAGGTTGATGACCGTGATCCACGCACAACTGTGCGGGCCCAGGTGGTTTCCCAGGGATGCCTTCGCGATTTTTTTGGTTTCAACCGGGCCCGCCACGCCGTAGTTGAGGCCGCCATCCTCGCCACTCGCGTGCACCTGACCGGACCTCAGCCCGTGCTCAGCCAGTATGAGCAATTGCAGACCATCATTGACAAAACCGGCACGCAGCGCGAACACCAGGCCATGATATGCTTGTGGCAATACGTCAGAGAATCGGCCGCCAACCCGCAAGCGGCGGTTGAACAACCATGATCAAGGTGCACACCCCATCACGCCTGCACTTTGGCCTGCTGGCCTACGACCCGCAGGCCATGCGACAGTTCGGCGGTGTCGGGCTGATGGTTCAACGCCCCAATCTGGTGCTGCACGTTGAACCGGCCGACCGTTTCGTCGCCGAGGGCCCCATGGCGGACCGGGCCGTGACTTTTGCCCGCCGCTTCGCCCATCGCTGCGGCCAAACCATCAATGGCGCTTCCATTGGCATCCTGCATGCCCCCAGTCTCCACACCGGCCTAGGTACCGGCACTCAATTGGCCATGGCTATCGCCCACGCATTGGCGCTGATGATCGACCGTGACGACTGGGGACCGGCCGATCTGGCACGCATGGTGGACCGTGGCCAACGCAGTGCCATCGGCACTTATGGCTTCTTCACCGGTGGCCTGATCGTCGAGGGCGGCAAGTCCGAGCCCCAGCAACTGTCACCCATGCTCTTGCACCACCCGTTCCCGACGAATTGGCACCTGCTGCTGGTCTGCCCCCGGCTACTGCAGGGCATCAGCGGACGACGCGAACAGGACATGTTCGTCCAGATGCCCCCCATCAGCCAAGCCAACACCGCCCGCATGTGCCAACTGGTCATGCTTGGTCTTTTGCCGGCCATGCTCGAAAACAATGTGGATCATTTCGGTGATGCCCTCTACGATCTACAACAGGTCGTGGGCCAAAGTTTTGCAACTGCCCAAGGCGGCGTGTACGCCCACGACATGCTCGAAAACATCGTCCACTTCATCCGCGACCAGGGCGTGCGAGGTGTGGGGCAAAGTTCGTGGGGCCCAACACTGTATGCCGTAACCGATGACCACGATCAAGCCCAACAACTGGCCGACCATATCCGGCATCGGTTCTGTCTTCAATCAACGGAGGTTTTCGTGACACAGGCAGATAACCACGGCGCAGTCATCCAACACTTGGCCGCGACCACGCCTTCACCAAGTACCTAGCCCCACCCCGCAACTGGCACCAAGCTCCTCCAATAATCACACGGCAAAACGGGCAAGTAGTTTTCTGTCCTGAGCGGTACTATGCCGCGGCATCGGTTGCATCCAGTAGCAGGCACCGTAACCACCTGCCTCAACCGTTCAGCCCGCCACTTCCTGTTTACGCTGACTGGCCAGAACGATCGGCGCCGCGATGGCCACCGAACTGTACGTACCAACGATTACGCCCACCAGCATGGTAAATGCAAAGCCGTGTACCCCTGCACCGCCAAACAGATACAACGTGATCAACGCCAAAACCGTCGTCAGCGACGTCAACGTCGTCCGGCTGATCGTCTGGTTGATCGAATCGTTGATGATCGACCCGGTCGCAAACGCCAGTCGTCCACGGTTTTCTCTAATGCGGTCGAACACCACGATAGTGTCGTTTAGCGAATAACCGACAATGGTCAGCATGGCCGCGACCATGGCCAGGTCGACTTTGAAATTGGACAGCAAAAATGCCCGGCCGAACACGGTGTCAGCAACCAGGCCCGCCACGGCCACCAACCCCAAGGCAATCACCACATCGTGCACGAGGGCCACGATCGCCGCCAACCCGTAACGCAGCGAGCCAAACCGCAGCCAGATGTAAGCGACCACGGCCAGCAAACTAAGACCGATTGCGAACAACGCATTGTACTTCATCGAATTGGAAATCTGCGGAGAGATGTTGGACACAAACCCCAGACTCATGTCCCGCGTCAGCGCGTCGTGTACCAGGCGCCACTGCGTGGCGGCAAGGCCTTTGCCATCCGTAAACCAGTCGGGGTGATTCACGTAGTTGGTCTCGTTATCCCGCACCACGATGGCCACTGATCGGTACCTAACCGCCTGGTCGTCACCGGTCGCGGTCGGCGCCAAGTCCAGGCCGATCACTTTCACCTTGCGGTATCCATACTTGTCGTGCGGAGGCTGATGGCTGACGCGTTCAATGCGATCCATAACCCCCAACTCCGTTGCGGCCGGCTCCATGTCTTCAATGACCAACACCGCGCCACCTACAAAATCACTGACGTCCGCCGTCACGTCAAGCCGATCAAAATTTTCACCCAGTACCGTCGATCGGATTGGATAAACCGGCGCTGCCTCTACCGACTGCGCCCCTTGCTTATCAAAGGACAGCGACCGCGTCACGTCCAGCACGTCCTCAAACGCTTCCACGATCGCTCTGCTCACACGGTTTTCCGTATTCAAAGCCAGGGTGGTCACACTGAACTCATTACCCCGCGTTCCTTGAGAACCAGCAGTGCCGATGACCACGCTTGCCTGGTTGCCAGCCAATTCTGCTATCCCGCGGCTCTGGGCAACTTCCGTCAATCGCTGCCGCACTTCTTTCACTTCCATATGCCTGCCGCCGGCCAGCTTGAAGCTCACCTGTGTGCCCTGGCGGA
>Ga0310125_10001036_pt1 | contig 13745 bp, 12 predicted proteins | sample CB11b_Tmax_Bot8__FD_203508 | JGI IMG/M metagenome (GOLD analysis project Ga0310125, IMG submission 203508) | Marine microbial communities from Western Arctic Ocean, Canada - CB11b_Tmax_Bot8 | ecosystem: Environmental > Aquatic > Marine > Oceanic | place: Canada: Western Arctic Ocean | collected... | reverse complement strand
TGAAGCCCACCGACGAGGCGCGTTATTTTCAGTTCGTGGTGAATGCCTCCGGCTCCATCTTCGACGCCCTCCGGACGCATAGCGGCGGAGGGACCGATGTTCGCTGGCAGGGCGGGATGACGACGGCGGCGGCCATCGGGCAGGACCATTGGGCGCTCGAGGCGCGCATTCCTTTCTACTCCCTGGAGATCACTCCGAAGGTAAATGCGGAGTGGGGGATTAATATCTGCCGGAACAAGCATACACCCCGCGAACTCTCCGCTATCGCCATCGAGGGGCAGTACAACGAGCCCTGGAAGTTTGCCAGGCTCACCGGGCTGGACGTAGATTTCCGAAAGTACTTCATACCGGTGAGCAGGCCCGAGCTTGCCGGTGAAATCAAGGACGGTGCGCCATCCGCATCTGCGACCCTGTCGCTGACGAACAGAACCGGCAAGGACCGGCGACTCAAGATGGAGGTTCTCGGCGCCGGCACGCTTCTGCGGACAGAAGAGTTGTCGTTGGGGTCGGACCAACAAGCCACGGTCCATCTGGGTCCGGTGTCGCTGAGGCCGGACCCTGCGGATCAGCGTAACGTATATGCCGTCGTAGAAACGGCGCCCGCGAGCCAGCTTGTTGTGTCCGACGCGGAGAGCAATGAGAGGCTTGCGCTGTCACACTTGCGCTACCCGAGCGAGTTGAAGATGTTGGAACTGGACCTGATTCAATCCGATGCAAGCGAGGTGGAGGGGATGGAGGCCGATGCGCGCCCGATGACGATCGAGTTGATCTCCGGAATTGACGAAGCCGGACGCAAGAAGGGCAGCCTCCGTCTTACCGTGGTCCGGGAGGAACCCTCGGAAGAAGTCACAACCCGCTCCGTGGCCGGCCCCGCCCGCGTAACCCGGTTTGCGTTGGACCGATCGAGCTTTCCGATCGGGAACCTTCTCCTTCAAGCGGCCTTTCAGAATGCAGCGGGGCAAACCGTGGCAGAAACCGAACGATCATTTGTCAACTTTCCCGCCCGGGAGAAGGTCGGCAAGGTGCTGAACAACCTGGTTACCGAGCTGCTGAACGTGGAGGCGGGTGAGATCGAGTCGAAAACCCGATTTGAATTCACCAATCCACGAAACGGGTGGGTCTTTTTCTCCACCGGCATCGTCGGCTGGTTGGATGCAAAGGACAAGGCGACGGTCTCCGTGCAGGGAGAAACCGAGGAAACGGTCATCGTTCACGAGCCCGGAAAACCAAAGACGCAGGAAGCGATGCGGTTGCTGCCCGTCGGCGAATACGTGTTGACGGTGCGAACAGAAAACAACGCGTCCTTGGAACACCTCATCGTCCGGGCCATACCGGAACTTCAGCACAGGTACCCCGCGCGGATATCCTCTTGGGATTTTTTCCAGCAACACATCCTGCCCAACGTCAATTGGCTCGGTACCCCTGTCTGGGTAGCCGATGACCCCGCGGTCAGAGCGAATCTTGAAGAATGGAAAAACGCGGGAAAGCGATTGATGGCCGGCGCCTATGTTCCCGCCTATAAGATGGGTCCTGACATGACAGCCGAGCAGGCATACGCTTTCTGGGCCGAGAACCCCGTCTACGCGGACCCCCTGTGGGACGCCATCATTGTAGACGAGTTTGGCGTGGGCGATTACCCAGTTGAACTCTATCTCCCGATGGCCCAGGCGGTGAGGCGGCTGACGGCGGATTTTCCCGCGAAACGCTTCTACCCATACTGCATGGATATGTATGGCGCGGAAGAAGTAAAGCCGTTCATCGAAGCTGTCCTTGATAATGGGGCTTCCATTGTGTGGGAGTGGTACGAACGGGAGGAACCTGACGAGAAGAGGGCCAAAGAGAAGCTGGATTCCACGGTGACTCGAGGAATCAGGGGATGGCGGGATTTACTTTTCGAAGCGCAAACCCGCACGATGATGTGCCTCGGCTACGGTTGCACACCCGGCTGGTCGCTGAACGAGAACCCGGCCGTAGACTTCAAGGTGTGGGTGGACATGCAGATTCATCATGTGGCCACGGATCCCGCGTTCGATGGGCTGCATGGACTGATGGAATACAACCCCAAGTATGCCGACGAAGAAACGATGCGCTGGGCAACAAGGCTATTCCGGCATTACGGCATCGAAGGAAAAACGAATCTGCTCTCCGAGGAGTATGGATTTCGTTACCGCTTGACCCATCTGCGTAATCCGGACTTCGACGAAGGGACCAAGGGGTGGACGGTCACCGCCGCGGAGAATAGCAGTGTGGACACGGGATCCATACGAGGGCTCGGAAATCTGGAAGGCCGTGTTCGGGGCAGCACCCGGGGGGACAATTTCCTTCGGATGAAGAGAAGCGCTAAAGCACCGAATCGTGCGGCACAGGAAATCAGGGATCTCAAACCCGGCAAATTGTATTCCCTGAAGATGTTCACCGGGGATTATCAAGACCTGGCAAACGGCAGGGCGGTAGAGAAAAAGCACGCAGTTTCGATCAACATTGAGAACGTTGAGATGCTCCCGTACCCGGAAAAGAGATTCCACCAGTTAACGTTCGAGAGCAGCTACGGCCAGGAGGTCGTGCCTTTTTCTCGAGATCACCAACCATGGCTGAACTACTACAACCGGCTCTTTCGAGCGAAGGCTCCCACGGCAAAACTGACCATCTCGGACTGGGTAAACGCCGATGAACCGGGCGGCCCCATTGGCCAGGAGTTACTCTTTAACTTCATCGAGGTTCAGCCTTATTTCCCTGAGGAATGAGGGAAAAGCAGGCAACCGAATTGCGTTTGGCTGTTTTAAGATCAGTTTCTTAAAGGATAACACTATGGCTGTGCACAAAAGTTCGGTATGGTTGTGACCGGGCGAATGGATTAGGCCGATCCCGTTTTGGTGAAGGATGCCGAGTTTCTTGTGGCCCACACAGACCGTTGTACCCAGTTCGCCCTGCCGTCCCCTTTCCTGATTGCCGTTCGAAAGTGGCACGAAGACTACAGCACCGGCGGCAGGGTGTAGGTCTCGTCCGTCAGGCGGAACCCGTACCGGGCGTCGTCGTAGGCCAGCGGGGCGCGTTCCTCGTCACGTAGGAAGTCCAGGTCGCGCGCTAGGGCAAGGGCCTCCTGCCGCCGCAGCGGGCGAAGTCTCTGGTGCGGGGCCACGCCGCATCCCCTCAGCCAAGTGGCGCGAGCTGATCAATCCGCCTTCGCCAAGGCTACGGCGGGACTGACGGAAGGTGTGGGAAGCCGACCCGCCCGTCGAATCCACGGTCGAGCCGTGGTTGGACGACCCCTTCCCCGCTTGCCACGGCGTAGCGAAGCGAAGACGGGACGATGACGTCGAACCGGTAATGAAATACGCGAACGGCTGAACCACCGCGACACGCTCGGTACGCTTTGATTCCGCGTTTTCAGGTTGTATTTACGCGAAAAAGCTCCCCGCCCGCGCCGGACGGGGACAACGACGCTGAACTTGACTCGCCCGGTCCTATTTTGTCATGCTTCAGCCACGAAAACGCCCTTTCAGACCGGTCGCAACGCGCGCGTGCCCATGCCGCCTGAAAAGCTATTTCCTATCAATTAAGCAGGATCTGTCCGCGCAGTTGGTCGAGAACCTTTATGGCGAAGATCGAAAATGGATCCAGGACCGCAACCTGATCGGCGAACCGGATCGGCAGGCTCGACTCAAGACCAACCGAGGCCTTTGCGGCCAGCGCGGCATCCGCTTCGTTTGACCCAAGACCGGCGCGAATGCGCCCGGGCCCTCACTTGCTCGTTGCCAAGGAAATGTGGATAATACAAATAGGAAGGTCGCACTTCCCAGGGAACTGTTTGCCTGACTCTTGTTGTGGAAGGTATCCATATGTCAAGAATGGATTTAGAAACGAGGATGAGGGAGACACCGCATGTCACCAAAGAGGATATCAAGGCGGGATTAGGTGACATTGGATTGGAAAAGGGCGATCTGGTCGTCGTTCATTCATCTCTGAGCGCGTTTGGCTATGTGGAGGGTGGGGCCGATACGGTGATCGATGCATTGATCGAGACGCTCGGCCAAGCGGGCACATTGATTATGCCATCGTTCACCGCTCTACGGGCCGACGACAATGCTGGATACGATCGGCAAACGACGCTGGCTACAGTCGGCATCATCTCAGACACGTTCTGGAAAAGACGGGACGTCATCCGTAGCAGCCATCCTCCGCGCAAGCCATGGGCAGTCTGCGGTCGGCTGGCGCCGGAGCTGATCACACTAAGTGAGCGCCGCCTGCATGAGGCCCAGCATTACCTTGGTATTTTAGATGCGGTGGCTGACCTGGGTGGCTACGTTTTACTATTGGGATGTCTGAATTCCAGCAATACGAGTATCCACACTGCACAAGTTGCAGCGTTTAATCATGTTGTAGGCGCCCGCAAATGTAGTGTGGAGTTTCTTGCCGTGGATGCGGTAAACCACACGCCGGGAGATGGACCCACTTTTTTCACTCAGTTGGATGTGCCGCTTTTACAGGCCGGCGTCATGCGTATGGGCAGGATCGGTGATGCCGAGATCCGGTTGATGCGATCACGAGAGATGTTCGATGTGGTGGAAAGCGTCTATGAAACCAAATACCGGAACATGGACTTGCCGGTGTTCCCAGACTATAACCCAGATCCGAGCTTTCCAATCGAAGCGGAATACAAGCAGATGATAGAAAAATTGACGGCTCTCTAACAGGTCAGGAGCGAATGATCAATCACCGCGAACCGATAACCGAACACCGGTAATTGAACACCGAAAGATTTCATGCATACCCACAGTAACGTCAACGACTGGCTCTCCTACACCATTGTCCCCAGTCAACTGAGGGCGACACTGCTTCCGGCGATGTGGGGCAATGGGCAACTTGAACTCTTTGCTGACCTCAGACGGCCTTGCGTCAATGAAGTGGTCTGTTTCGGATACGGGCAGGAAGCGCTGTGGTACGGCCCGGGCACCGGCAAATTCGGAGGGGACCAGCATCTATTGCCAGGGGTTTATGACGCCAGAAGCGGCAGGAAGTACCTCTCCTAACGCCAAAGAGAACTTGACCCCGCTTCTCTCATCACCCCAAAAGCTGGAGACCGAAACAGAGGCGTGGTGGAATCACTACCTCGACGAAGTGCCGCACCTGGACACGCCGGATGAGACCTTCACCAAGACCGTCCACTGGTCCTGGGCCAACTTTCGGATGAACCGGCTCGATGTCCAGGTTGGCATCCAACCACCCGGGCTCTGTCTCTCCAATAACTGCAACCTGAAGCATGGACCCTGTGTGAGCGGTGATACACAATTGATGGGAGCGATCGAGCTACTGCACGACCCGAATCCCGCCCGCGACATGATGCTCTTTTGGCTACGCGAGACGCGCAAATCCGGCATGATCAGCCCAGGCATTCGGGCGAACGGGTTGGATGCAGCAGGCAATTACGTAAGCGACACGGCCTGGTTTTGTGGGGTCCTGCACAAGTACCTTCTGAACACCGGCGATCTGGCCCTGCTTGATGAGGATATTGGCGGCAAGACGGTCTTGCAGCGAGTGGAGGAAGCGGTTGAATCACAACTTGAGTTTCGCCACAAGGAAACCGGGTTGTTCCCCAATGCGGCTGAGATGGACCGTTTCTCCGGCGAGAAATCATCGGATAAACCAGGTATGCGCACGGTTGTGATGAAGAAGCCCACCGCCAGTTATTCAAGCAGTTCCGGCGGCTGGGGGAGAATGCCGGGCTGGGGCCGCGTTATCGCGGCGAATCCTACGATCCCGACACCGGTGAGATCCCAATCTGGCGTTTCAACAACTATCCCTCCAATCTGCACGCGCTCACTTCAGTGATCGAAAAGATTCTGTGCCATCTCGGACTTTGGGAAGAAGGTGTGCACGTGTATACCGGAACCGACCCGCCCGTCGAATCCACGGTCGAGCCGTGGTTGGACGACCCCTTCCCCGCTTGCCGCGGCGTAGCGAAGCGAAGACGGGACGATGACGTCGAACCGGCAATGAAATACGCGAACGGCTGAACCACCGAGATACGCTCGGTACGCTTTGATTCCGCGTTTTCAGATTGTATTTACGCGAAAAAGCTCCCCGCCCGCGCCGGACGGGGACAACGACGCTGAACTTGACTCACCCAGTCCTATTTTCTCATGTTTCAGCACGAAAACGAAAACGCCCTTTCAGACCGGTCGCAACGCGCGCGTGCCCGTGCCGCCTGAAAAGCGATTTCCTGTCAATCGAAACTTCATCCCGCCGAAACCCGGGTACTGCGCATCGAGATGCTTGAGCTGACCCACACGAGATTGTATCAAGCGCGATCCCAGACGTCATTGACCCGAACCGAACCGTGACTTACACTCCGCTTATGACAGATGATCTAAACGACTGGCTATCGTACTCCATTGCGCCATCGGAATTGAAGACACTCGCGCGGCCCGCCATGTACGGGAACGGGCAGGTGTATCTGCTGGCGGAGCTCAAGCGTCCCAGCGTGAGCGAGGCGATCTGCTTCGGATACGGGGAACTAGGACTCACCTACAAGGATGAGGAGCATCTGTTTCCCGCGGTCTATGACGCCGACACGGGAAGAAAATACCTTCTTTACTCCACCGAGTCTTCAGACGCGGCGGATGCCCGTGTCACGTTTCGCCCAGATCGACAGATCTGGCACTACCAGTTCGACGATCTGCTGGTCGAAGTGTCTCTCTTCCTTTCCCGATTGACCCCTGGATACCTCTGCAAGATCGAGCTCGCTCCGAAAGAAGGAAACACCACGGCTGCCTGGGACATCTATCACGAAATCCGTCGCACCCGCGGCGGCATTTTGTTTGCAACGGATGCCGACTATGACCTCTCCGGGGGAATGGCCTGGTTCCGCGGCCAACAGAAGAACTGGGAATGCGTCGGCAGCACGATGGACGCCGAAAACATCCGCCTGGGCGCGGACGGGGCCTATGCCACCGACATCATGATCAAGTCCGTTGCGAGACGGGCAAACGGGAATCGATTTACCGCCTATTTCGCCCGCGCCTTCGGCGACACGATGGAGAGTGTGCAAGGGACCTTGACCCGGCTTCTTGCCAACCCGGAGCAGCTGGAAAGAGAGACGGCGGACTGGTGGAACCGCTACCTGAACGAGGTGCCGCGCCTGTCGGCGCCCGACGAGTCCTTTGCCAGGAACTTCCTTTGGTCCTGGCCGAATTTCCGAGTGAGCCGCATCGACGTCTCCAACGGCGTGTCCCCGGCCGGGCTCTACTACAACAACTGGTGCGCGGCCGGCCTGCGCGAGGTCCTGGTTCTCAGCCACACCGAGCAGACCCAGGGCGAGGCGATTCAGCTTCTGAACGATCCCGCGCCCACCCGGGACTACATACTCTTTCAATTGTACGCCGCGCATCAACAGCGAGGACTGCTCACCTCGGATGTGCGCGTCGACGGCACGTGCAAGATCGGGAAGGCCTTCCATCGACCGCACTGCGACTACCAGCTCCTCGGCTGGTTCTGCGGATTGATCTACAAGTACGTGCTGACGACCGGTGACCTGGCCGTACTGGATGAGAAGTACGACGGCGAAACCACGGTCCTGCAACGACTGGAGGAAGCCCTCGAAGCCCAGCTTGCCTACCGGGACGAAGAGACGGGTCTGTTTTACGTCGAGGGCGAAGTGGAGGGGGACGGGTGGACGGAGAAACTGGGTCCGGTCCTCGAGGCCCAGTCACGCTTTCGAGAAGGAGGACGAGGCTTTTATTGTGACTGCAACGGCGCCATGTGGGGAACACTGCTTGCGTTCGCGGAACTGGAGGACCTGGCCGGCAACGAGGAAAAGGGCAGGACCTGTCGCGACATGGCGGAGGAACTGCGAACCCGGATTCGCGACGAATTGTGGAATCCTGATGGTCAGTTTTTCGGCGACAAGAGAATGGACGGCTTGTTCACCGGGTACCGGGGCCTGGGAGGATTCATCGCCGGCATCATGTCGAACCACGTCTTCCGGCCCGGGGGGGTTGCAACCCGGGAGCAGGCAGAGAAGCTGGCCGAGTGGTGCGCGCACCCGGATTTCGCCTGCGACTACGGCGTGGTGGGCGTGGCCACCAGCAGTCCGTACTTCGACCCGGCCGATTTCAAGGGACACAACCAGGGACTCGGCATCTATCGCCAGATCGCCCCCGGACTGTACCATCACGGGTGTTTCGAGGAAGCGCACCGGCAGATGTTCAAGCTGTTCCGCCGCTTCGGAGAGAACGGCGGACTGGGCCCGCGCTATCGCGGCGAAATGTACAACACCGATTCCGGCGAGATTCTGCCCTGGCGCTACCACAACTTCACCGGGTGCCTCGCGGGCCTGGCGTCCGTGATCGAAGGCGTTTTCGGTCTTCGCTGGACGAAGGAAGCCCTCACCGTGGAAGTCCATTCCCCGTGGCCGTGGGCGAAACTGACCAATCTTCGTTTCCGGGGATCGGTGCTGGATCTCGAATTCACGCCGGGCGGAACGTTGATCGCGCGGATCAATGGAACGGAGGTCGCACGCTCCGCCAACGGAACGGCAGAGTTGCCCTGGAGCTCGTTTTAGACTGATTGTTCAGTCAGATGTCAATACGATACTGTAGCGGTTCGCCGGCCGCGACGCGGTTGGCATTATCGAACGCGACCCGGGCGCGGCGGCGGGCGGTCTGACCACGAACTCCGGCTGATATTCGTCGAGCAACGCCTGCTTGATCTCGAGGGGTTCGGAGATGGCGACGCGCAGTCCGATTGCTGTGGCCAGGCGTGCCGTCTCGAGGCCGGAGGCGCCGAAGCCGACGAACCCCATCAGGCGGTCGCCGATATCCTCGCCCATCGGATTGAACGCCTTGCCCTGCGCGAGCACCTCCTGCGCCTCGTTCCATCGCTTCAGAACGAGGTAGATCATCATGATTGCCGATTCGGCCAGGCCGGGGGCGGAGGTCGATCCCGGACAGTTGCAGCACGGGATGCGGACGTTCCTGATCGCCTCCACGTCGAACTTGTCATAGCCGACGCTCAAAAGCTGCCAGAACTTTGCCCCTCGCGCCGCCTCGAACCACTCGACCGGCGTCGGTTCCGCTCCCATCATAATCACCCCGTGCACCCCGTCAAACTGGGGCTCGATCGGCCGGTCGCGGTCGAGGAAACGGACATCGTGGCCCGCCCCGACCGTCGAGAGCAGGGAGTTGTCCCAGATGGGATTTTCGCCGGGCTTCTGAACCCGGAGCCAAAACAACCATGACGTCGAATAATGCTTGACCGAGACAGTCGCATGTGCGAGCTTGCATCGGCGTGGCCTCCGGCGCCCGCGCGTGCTTGCAGAAACGTGATCCATTCGGCAGCAGAATGCCAACCAGAGCAACAGAACGAACGCTGCGCGGCGTCTGAGCCGGGCCGTTATCGGCAAGCGTCTATTGGGACGCGGAATGAACTTGACACCCTAATGCGGGGGGACTACCAGGACGCCGCAAGGCGGAACGGACGAGATATCGGGGCGACGTGATGTGAACAGGCCGAAGGTCAGGGGGCACTATGAACACCCGGTCTCGCGGTGGAATACCGCCGCGCGGATCGATGATCCATGGCACGCGGGTGACTATTTTCTCTATCGCATGCCGGAAACCTTTGTCGCAAATGATCAACGCTACATCTGGCAGCCGCGCGGGGCGCACTGCTGGGCAACGGTCCAGCCGGAGGCGGTGCCGGAGTGGAGCATTGCGGAGGATGAGGCGGAAACGCGCTACCACGTGCGGTTTTACGACGGTCTCGAGCTTTCCGCGGGCGTGACGGCGGGAGACCGTGAAATCGAGTTCTTATACCGGATCAGGAACGGAACCGATGCTGCGCTCCGGCCGTCGACCGACAGCTGTTTCATGATCTGGAACGCGCCGCACTTCATTGATCGCCGGCACGAGCGCACGTTTGTGTGGACCGGCGGCGCGGTGCGAAAGGTCCGGGAATTGAAGCCCACGCCGGAGGAGATGAAGCGGTTCTCGTGGGTCAAGATCGGGGTGGGAGAACCCCTGGAAGACGAAGTTTCGCATGACCACTGCTGGCCCGTCCAGGAGCCCGCAGACCATGGATTGCTCTGCGTACAGAGCCGGGACGGAGCGCACTCGATCGGACTCGCCTGGCCCGATGCGAACCGGTTGATGGCGCGCTCCAGTATTCCCTGCCTGCACAGCGAGCCCGTGTACCCTTCCCTTGACCCCGGCGAGAGCGTGGAGGCGGTTGGGAAACTCTATTTCTCGGAGGACGGAATCTCTCCCATCCTGAATCGTTTTCGAGCCGACCTCGAGTCCGCCTCCCTGCACGTGAAGCGATTCGGGCCGACCGGGGACCACTGACATTGTGGACCGACGTGAATGGCAAGTACATCGAGTGGTCATCGCCATTATCGCCATCCTGGCAGCCCTTCTTACGCCGGCGTTGAAGCGGGCGATGGAGCAGGGACGGCGGGCGGCGGGCTTGAGCAATACCCACCAGGTCACCGTAGGTCTCACCCTCTCCGTTGCAACATCGATCAGGAGCGGGATTCGAAGTGAGTGTGTCCCGTCGGCCCAGCCCACTGGGTCTTCGGCGACGCCGCTGCCTCCCGCGGCCGCTCCTCCGTCGCGGCATTATTGATTTTTTTCGATTTTATTTGGAAACGGGGCATTGGAGCCCGGGAATAGCGCACTCGGGCACTCGGGATTCACACTTGCATCCGCCCGAGGGGCGCGTTTAATCTCAACGACAATGAGATCACATCAGGCACAGATCTCATGGCGGTCGAGGGCAATCCCCGGGTCGAAACAGCAATCTGGAAAGGTCCACCACCAATCAAAAATCGAAAATCAAAAATCGAAAATTTTACCCTGCACCGCGCCGAGGCACGAGGCTCTGGTGCAGGGAAAAAATGGCTTCACCCTCATTGAGCTCCTGGTGGTTATCGCGATCATCGCGATCCTGGCGGCGCTGCTGGTGCCGGCGATGAGTAAGGCGCGGCGGTCGGGGATGCGGACTCTGTGCTTGAGCAACACGCACCAGCTCGCCGTCGCGGTGATGCAGTATGCGGTCGACCACGACCTGTATCTTCCCCGGCAACAGCAGGGGTCAAGCGCGGCCAGCTCGTTCTATGCCGCAACTCCATACGAGTATGGAAAACACCAGATCCGGGACGGGAACTCGGGCGCCTGGTGGACGGGCCAGGGGCTACTCTACGCATTGGACTACGTCAGTGAGCCGAGGCTCCTCTACTGCCCGAGCCAGCGCTTCCGAATGTTCACCTATCCGGTGGGCTGGAACGGCGGGTGCGGCGACCCATCCACGCCATGCTACTCCAACTTCCGTTTTACGGGATATTACTACCGGATCTTCGGACAATGGTACGACAATCCCGGTGTCACCCGGGAAGAAGTCGAGCGCCTGCAGAACTTCCAGATCGGAATCGATGATGAGAAACCGCTGGCGTTATTCGCGGATATTTTTCATCCCGGCGGCCCGTCCTACTACTGGGGTCCTCCGGGATACCCGGCGGATACGGTCTGGCCCCACATCGAGGATCCCACGGGAGTGAATGTCAGCTTCACCGACGGGCACGCCGAGTTCATCTCCCAGCCGCGAATCGAGGAGTGGGGACAGGAATCGCTGCTTGCCGGCACCGGCAACGGCTACGTCGTCAAGTTCTGGGAATACCTGGAAGGCAGCAGCGACCGGCTGCAGCAGACGTATTCGTTGCCGTGAGGCCGCTCCTCCGTCGCGGTATTTTTGATTTTGTAGTGCAATGTCAATCGACCCACTGAGCAAGCTCTGCTCTTTACGCACAAATCGGACTGGACAAACAACGTCTCAGGAATCTACATTTTGCCTGGTATCGCACCTGGCTCACGCGCTTTGGACCCCACCGAACTTGTTCGGTGGGGAACGTGATTTTGCACTACGAACGAAAGAAGAACAAAATGAGCCCAGTTGGAGCGACTGTGGAGCTCCGCTCCGACATCGCTCTCTTCTGGGCTCTCAATTTGTCTTTCTTTGGCATAGTGCAAAATCATTGGCTCCACCGAGCAAGCTCGGCGGTGGCGTGGCTAGACACGCAAACGGCGTTGCTCCAAAGTTGGGAGTTGGTGTTCGTGCGATCTTAGACTGCACACCGGTACGCCGTTGGCGTACTCTCGTTCTCTGAAACCTACTTAATCACCACCCGGTATGCCTTTTCCCCCGCGCCGGTTGCATCAAACAACTTGGCGTCATTGCCGCGGCCTCTGACTTTCGCGCCGGTGCTTGCCCAGCTCGGGGTCACCAGGCCGGTTGTGCATTCCAGTTCGTAGATCAGCCCTTCCTGGGTGCCGAACCCGGCGAAGAACGCCTCCTCCACCGGCACTTCGTTGGAGGAAGCGTAGGGGTCGGAAGGGTCAGTACTGGGTCCGGCGTTGAATAAGGCCAACGCTTGCGCTGCATCGACCCGTACATCTTGCACCCGGATCTCGTCGATCTGGCACTCAAGGTGATTGCCGCTTGCCCGGCCGGCGACCACATCCACGTCTTCGGACAAAAGATCCTGGAGACCGCCGGCGTCGCATTGGCCCAATCCGTTCGTAACGCAAACGCCGTTCACATAGAACTGAACCGGGTCACTGCCGTTCGCTCCCCGGGTGGCCAGAAGATGGTGGTACAGGTCAAAGTCGAGCACGTTCTCAGGGTTTTCCGCGCCGCCATTGGTGAATTTGAAGTTAAACCGCTTAAACCAATTGAATCGTATCTCAAAGCCGAGCAGCCAGGATTGGGGGCTCTTGCCAAAGATCCCATGGTTTTGCCCGCCCTGGCTCGGCGCGGCCTGAACCCAGGCCTCGATGGTGAATGCCTGGCCGGTGAAATCGAAGATGGCCGGCTGACCGAAGTTCACTTCGTCGTCGTTACCGTCCAGGGCAATGGCGAAGCCGCCGGGCGACGAGACAAACGTTCCTCCCGCGATGACCTGGCCGCGGTTTCCCTGGCCCGAGTGATCGACGATGACGACGCCTTCCCCTTCATTGAACGTCCAGTGCCCGATGACCGCGGCGTGCGCCAGGGGCGCGGCCAGGAGGCCGGACGCGAAGAGGCAGAGAGTGAAGCGCGAATGACGATGGAAGAGATGCGCATTCATTGCAATATCGTCCTTTCCGTTAGAACCGGATGGCTACCCGGTATTGTTTCGACGTTGAGTATCCGGACGGATCATACAGGGTCAGGGTGCTGCCGGTGCCCTCCACGATCGCGCCGGTGGCCTCCCAGTCGACCTGGTTGGTGGTGCACTCCAGCTCGTAGTTGGTGCCCGCGTCGCTGAGGAATTCCGTGGCGAAGGTGTCTTCCACGCCGGTGTCGGTCAGGTCGAGCACCTGGATCGAGTGCGTTGGGCCGGCCGCGAACAGGGCCCGGATCTGGTCGTCGGTGAGATAGTCCTTATAGAGCCGCACCTCTTCGTACACGGCCTTCAGGTAATTTGTAACCAGGACGCCGCCACCCGTGTCCTTCACCAGGGGCCCGATGATCAGGGGGGCTTCCGGGCTCGGCTCGAGATCGGCTCGCCCGCCGCTAATCCTGGCCACCGTGCCGTTCCGCCAGACGGCGGACGGCCGGTCGGCCGGCGCGTTCCTGGAACTCTTGGTGCCCACGACGTGGATAAAGGTTCCCAGTTCGACCGGGGGCCTGCCCAATACGCAGCCTTCGCCGCCGAAACAGGGATCTTCGAGGGCAGGCGTCACCCCCCCCCCATTCCGAATCCCACCCGGTGA
>Ga0310125_10001034_pt1 | contig 13776 bp, 12 predicted proteins | sample CB11b_Tmax_Bot8__FD_203508 | JGI IMG/M metagenome (GOLD analysis project Ga0310125, IMG submission 203508) | Marine microbial communities from Western Arctic Ocean, Canada - CB11b_Tmax_Bot8 | ecosystem: Environmental > Aquatic > Marine > Oceanic | place: Canada: Western Arctic Ocean | collected... | reverse complement strand
ATGGTTGCAATTCAATCATTGCAACAAAGGCGGGTTTGAAATTAGCTGAATATGTTGTTACTGAAGCTGGTTTTGGCGCTGACCTTGGTGCTGAAAAGTTTTTAAATATTAAATGCCGTAAGTCTGGCATTCAACCGAATTGCGCTGTCCTCATTGCTACAATTAGAGCATTAAAAATGCATGGTGGTGTAAAAAAAGATGAATTAAAAAAAGAAAATATTGCAGCACTTAAAAAGGGTTTACCAAATCTTGAAAGACACATAGAAAACATCAAAAAATTTGGTTTAGAAGTTGCTGTTGCCATTAATCATTTTGTCACTGACACAGACGCAGAAGTAAAAATTATTGAAGAGCATTGTACAAAACTTGGTGTTAAAGCAAATCTTTGTATGCATTGGGCTAAAGGTGGAGAAGGAACCAAAGAACTTGCAAATCATGTTGTTGAGCTTTGTAAAAAGTCAAAAAAAGAAAATTTCAAATTTTTATATTCTAACGATATAAATCTTTGGGAAAAAATCGAAATCATTGCTAAAGAAATTTATGGTGCAAGCGAAGTGATGGCTGACATAAAAATCAGAGATCAATTAAAAAAACTTCAAGAGGATGGTTTTAGTAAACTACCTATCTGTATAGCTAAAACACAATATAGCTTTTCAACTGACCCAAATTTAAAAGGAGCCCCTTCGGGACATAGTTTACCAATAAGAGAAGTAAAATTGTCTAGTGGTGCTGAATTTATAGTCGTTATATGTGGAGCAATCATGACCATGCCGGGACTTCCTAGGGTTCCCGCAGCAGACTCTATTAAACTGAATAATAAGGGTGAAGTAGAAGGGTTATTTTAAATTACTTTTTTCTTTTCTCTAAATAGTTCCAAAAATCAAAAGCTAAATCTATACCTGTTAAATCTTTGTAATTTTTCAATCCCGTCGGTGATGTAATATTAATATCTCCCGTCAAATAATTAGATATCAAATCAATACCAGCAAATACAATTTGCTTTTTCTTTAAATTTGAAGCTACAATTTTTGCTATACGATATTCTTCTTTTGTTAAAGTTGTTTTTACTGCCTTTCCTCCTTGTCCTATATTACTTACTATTGATCCTCGAGGCGGAATTCTTCTAATGGCACCTTTAATGGTACCTCCAATAATAAAAATTCGCTTATCTCCATGCTTAATTTGCGGAAGAAATTTTTGTACCATTACATGATCGTGCTTTCTAAGATACTTAGATATTTCTCTTTTTTTTGCTTTTTTATTTATAAAAAAAATATTTTTTCCTCCATATCCATGAATAGGTTTAACTACAATTTTTTTATATTTCTTTTTAAAATTTACAACCTCTTCTACATTTTTTGTAAAAATAGTAGGCGGCAAAAATTTCAAAAATTCAATCGAATAAAGTTTTTCAGGCATATTTCTTACTACAAATGGATCATTAACTATTCGGGTTTTTTTTGAAATTTTTTCAAGTAAAAATGTTGCTGTAATATAATCCATGTTAAACGGTGGATTTTGCCTCATCAATATAAATTCAACTTTTGAAAGATCAATTTTCTTTGAATTTTTTATCTGATAGAATTTTTTCTTATTCTCATAAAATATTACTTCTTTACAAAAAGAGTAAACTTTTCCTTTTGAAAACATAAGGTCTTGTGTCTCGTAGTAATAAATTTTGTATCCTCTTCTTTGAGCTTCTAGTGCTAATAGTAAAGTTGTATCAGTTTTTGTATTAATTAAATTAATAGGGTCACCTTGAATTGCAATTACTTTGTTACGTTTTTTCATATAAAAATTCTAGGTTATTGTCTTTTTTGAATTTTTCAATTGTCATATCGGCTTTTGTTTTATTATTAGTTAAAATGTCTTCAACACTACGTAAAAAAATTGATTCATCTTTTCCAATATCATTCTTTACAGACCTTTTTTCCAAACCTTTTTTTGATAAACTTAAAAAAATTTTTCCCCACTCTAAAATTGTTTTACCACCAATTATTGTATTTAAACCTTTTTTGGGTGCCTCCATATAGGCATTAAGAACTTCTGTTATTTCCCATTGACTAATAATATCATAAGATTCATCTAAACTTCCATAAAGTAACCCGAGATAAAAAGCCGGGCCTCCACAATGACAATCCCATTCACAAGTATCTAAAGATCTAATTTCAATATATTGCTTTAGCCGAATTTCGGTAAATATTGTTGCTAAGTGATTCTTAAAATCTCCAATATTTGGTTTAGTATTTTTCATTATTGAAAGTTTACCATCCATAAAGTCTTTGAACGTTTTCCCTTCAGCTTTGAAATGATTTGAGTTTTTTAGCACAAATAATAAAGGCATATTAATAGCCATGTCTACATACTTTTCAAAATCCATTTCTTCCAAAAAAATTTTGGGCAATCCCGCCCTCGATGTACTCTGCCAGATTTTTGAACGATAAGAAAAATATCCAGTAAGTTTGCCTTCCTTGATAGGTGAATTAGCAAAAATTGCTGTCGAAATTGGTACTAAAAATGAACTTAACTTAAATTTTTTGATAAAATCTTTTTCGGAAGTATAATCCAAATTTATTTGCGTACCACATGTTTGATACATCATTTGTAAACTTAGCTTTCCTTTTTTAGGCATTTCGTCTGTCATAATTTCGTATCTTTGTTTGGGTGTTTTTGGTATCGCCTTTAAACTTGAAAAAGGATCAAAGCTCGTTGACATCATTTTTAAATTAAGATTTGAACATGCTTTTTTTAATTCATCCAAAAATTTATAAGACTCACTACATGTAAGATGAATAGAATTAAGTATAGCACCAGAAAGCTCTATTTGGTTACCAGGCTCTAAGCTAATGCTCTTGCCATCTTTTGATAAACCTATAACATTGTTTTTTTCTTTTATTGGCCTCCATCCAAATTGTAAAAAGAAATCAAATACTTTTGATACGGTTTCAAAATTTATTCTTTTATTTGAATTTTTTTCAAATATAAATTTTTCATGTTCTACTCCAATTCCTAATTGATTTTTTTTTTTACAACCTTTTTCAAAAAAACTAATTAAATCTTGTTTTGAATTTATTTGATCCATTAATTATTATTCAAGATAATCAAGCCAGTTTTTCAATTCAATCGTTCGTATATCATCATTTAGTTCAGTTTTAGCCTTTTCTATTGAATTTACATGTTCTTCTATTTCATTCTCATTTTTAAAAATATTTTTTTTAATTAATCTCTTCGATCTATGTTTAATTAATTTAACCATATAATCATATGGTATTTCGGGATGGTACTGTAGTCCCCATACTTCCGATTTTCCAACTTTAAACTGTAATGCTTGAAATTTATTTATTTTATCACTAGCAAGTAAAATTGAGTTTTGAGGTGGAATTTCTACTTCATCATGATTAAAGGCTGGTGTAGTAAATTTTTGTGGTTTAGATAAATACAATTTATGTCTTTTCCCCTCATCAGTTAATTCGATATCATAAGCTATACCAACATGAGCTCCTTTTGGTGAAACTCTACATTTTCCCCCTGCTGCAATGGTTGTTACTTGTAAACCCCAACAAGCTGCAAAAATTTTTTTGTCATGGTCAAAACATGTTTTTGCAAATTCTATATGTTTTTTAACTTCACTACTATTTTCATTAACTCGCAAAGTACTTCCCGTTAAAACGATACCATTATATTTTTTTAAGGATGAAGCAATTTTTGAGATAGAATTATCATCGCTCGGTTTTACAATATCTATTGTACAATTCGGTTCTAATTTTTGAATATGTAACTTAAAATTTTCTGATTGAGTAACACAGCCTGCCTTATGAAAATTAATGTTTTCTTCGTCAATATTTCCTTCGACAATTAATATATTTAATTTTTTCATTATAATTGAAACAATTTTCCATTTAAACTATGTTCGTACATAATTTTCATATCTTTTAATTGGAGTTTTTTTGGATTTCCTGATGTGGATGGATCTTCTAAAGCCATTAATGATAATTTATCAAGATCTTCTTTTTTTATCTTAACAACTTCAGATAACTTATGGGGTATTTTAAGTTCTTTTCTAAGTTCCAAAATCCAGTTTAAAAAACAATCAAATGTTTTTTCTTTTAGCTCCAAGTATTTAGTCAATTTAATTATTTTATTTTCAATTTCATTTTTATTATAAGTCAAAACATACGGCATAAATATTGCATTAGATAATCCATGATGAACATTGAATAAAGAATTAACCGGGTGACTTAGTGAATGAATTGCCCCTAAACCTTTTTGAAATGCAGTTGAACCCATGCTTGCTGCTACCAACATATTTGATCTTGCTTGTAAATTTTTTCCATCTTTGACAGCAATTATTAACCATTTTTTTATCAAATTCATTCCTTCAAGAGCTATTCCATCTGCCATTGGATGAAAACTTGGAACACAAAATGCTTCTAGATTGTGAGCTAAAGCATCCATTCCTGTAGCTGCAGTAAGTTTTGGAGGTAAGCCAACAGTTAAAACTGGATCTAAAATTACAATTGATGATAAAAATTTTGGATGAAAAATTATTTTTTTTGCACCTGTTTGTTCATTTACTATTGCTGAGGCCCTGCCAGTTTCAGATCCTGTTCCAGCTGTTGTAGGAACAGCAATTATTGGTGCGATACCATCTGAATTAGCCCTAGTCCAATAATCTCCTACATCTTCAAAATCCCATATAGGTCTTGATTGAACTGACATAAAAGCTACTGCTTTACCAACATCTAATGCGCTTCCTCCTCCAAAAGCTATTACGCCATCATGATTACCTTTTTTATAAACATCAACACCTTCGGAAACATTTGATCCTACTGGATTACCTTTAATTTTAGAAAAAATACTAGTTGGGTAAAATTTATTATCTAAATGTTTTACTGTTTCTTTTACCATTTCAGACTGAGCCAAGCCTATATCTGTAACAAATAAAGGTTTCTTAATATTAAGCTGACTGCAAGCTAAATGAATATCTTTTATTCTTCCCTCTCCAAACCAAACTGTTGTTGGATAGTTCCAATTAACTTTATTCATATTTTGAAAATATTTACCAGTTTATTTCAAGTTTTTTATTATCACAAATTGACTCGATTAAACTAATCATTAAAGGAAATTTATTATTTTTAAATTCTTTTAATATTTTTGGTCCAATTTCTAAAGCTAATTCAGCTCCTTCAACGGTGTCATTAGGCATAAATTCACTTTTAGCTCTTTTATATTCTATACCTTTGCCTAAGTATCCTCCCATTTTACTATTTCTTCCACCAGCTGAGCTCACATAAAGGTCTCCAAGACCTGCTAATCCATAAACTGTCTCTTCTTTTCCTTTTAATAATTTCGTAAAATCAACCATTTCAGATACAGATTGATACATTAAAGATGCTGCTGTATTTAAATAATTTTTATTTTTTATTTCTTCAGTAGCAGAAGAACTACATAAACCTTTTGATGCACCTATTATCATTGAATAAATATTTTTTAAAGCTGCACAAACCTCTACTCCAACTAGATCATCTGAAATTTCTGTTGAGTAGTAATTGGTATTAATCATTTTTCCTATATGTTTTACTATTTCAACTTTTTGATTTGCTAGTACTACGCTACTTCTTATTTTGTTAGCTAGGCCACTGGCAAGACAAGGTCCACCTACAGCTGATATATTAGATTTCTTTGATCCATTTTTTTCAAGAATTTGTTTTAATTTTTCAGCAATTGTTTCATATTGATTATTTATTACACTTAACCCTTTTGTAAGTAATAATATTGGAGTTTCGGATACATAATACTTTGAGATTTCTTTACCAGCCCAATCTATGCCTTTCGAATTAACTCCTAGTACAATTAAATCTGGCTTTTCTTTAAATTCTTCTGAAAGTTTTTCAAACTTGCTTAATTTTAAATTGCTTGGGAGTTTTAAATTTAAAATAGGATGAAAATTATTTTTTTTCAAAATTTCATCAAGAAATCTATCTTCAAGATGTGTTCCAATTAAAGTCACTTTATTTTTATTATCTAAACAGGGAATCGTAAACGCTGATCCCATTGCTCCTGCTCCAAGAACTAAAATTTTCTTCATATGATATTAAAAATATCTAAATACAAAAATTGCAAATAAAAAAGAAATTATTGTACCAATCCACAATAAAGTACCAACAATACCCAACCAAGCCAAATGGATAAAAGCACTGCTCAGCAAAGATATAAAAAGTCTGTCGCCTCTTGTTGTGTCAAGACCTAAAATTCCTCTTCTTGGATTTCCTCCTGGATCTTTTTTTTCCCATATAACCATTGCGATCAAACATAAAGCAATAAATCCAAAAAAAGCTGCTGTCTGCCAAGTCCAAGCCATCCATGTTATAAAATCAAAATCTAAAAAACCTTTTTTTTGACTTTCGGCAACACTTTCCCAACCTAATAACAATACTTCGTTTGTTGGTTTAATTATCATACTCTACCTAATGCAAAACCTTTCGCGATATAGTTTCTAACAAAATAAATTACTATTACTCCAGGGATTATTGTTAAACATCCTGCTGCAGCAAGCAATCCAAGTTCATAACCCGATGTACTTGCTGTTCTCGTCATTATTGCTGCTATTGGTTTAGCAGCTACAGCTGTTAAAGTTTTTGCTAATAATAACTCTACCCATGAAAACATAAAACAAAAGAACATCGCAATACCTATTCCTGCTGTTATGGTTGGTATAAAAATTTTGAAGAAAAATCTCCAAAAAGAATATCCGTCTACATAAGCAGTTTCATCCAATTCTTTAGGAACAGCGGATATAAACCCTTCGAGAATCCAAACTGCAAGCGGAATATTAAATAAACAGTGTGACAGAGCAACTGCTAAATGGGTGTCAAACAAATTAATTGATGAATAAAACTGAAAAAAAGGTAATGCAAAAATAGCTGGTGGTGCCATTCTGTTTGTCAATAACCAAAAAAATAAATGTTTATCTCCTAAAAAATTATACCGTGAAAATGCATATGCTGCTGGTAAAGCTGCAGAAACTGAAATAACTGTATTTATAACAACATAATAAATTGAGTTTAAATAACCATTATACCAAGTACTATCTGTAAAAATAGCTTTGTAATTATCAAGAGTAAACTCCTGCGGCCATAGCGAAAACGTATTAATAATTTCAGTTGTGGTTTTAAAAGACATATTTAACAACCAGTAAATTGGCAACATTAAAAAAATTATATAAATTGTTGGCACTAACCATTTATATTTTTTCATTTTTGTCCCTCATTTTTCATCATAAGATTATAAAAAACCCAACAAATTAAGAGCACAATAAAGAAATAAATTAATGACATTGCTGCAGCTGGACCTAAATCAAATTGTCCCAACGCAATTTTAACTAAATCAATTGACAAAAAGGCAGTAGCATTACCAGGCCCTCCTCCAGTTAGAACGAAGGGTTCAGTATAAATCATAAAACTATCCATAAATCTTAATAGTATGGCTATTGTTAAAACTTTTTTCATTTTCGGTAATTCAATATGTCTCAATACAGCCCAACGGCTTGCACCATCTATTTTTGCTGCCTGATAATAGGCGTCTGGAATTGCACATAAACCTGCGTAGGAGAGTAAAACTACAAGTGAAGTCCAATGCCACACATCCATTAAAATAGTTGTAAACCAAGCAGCGAAAGGTTGTTGTGTAAAATTATATTTTATACCTAAGGTATTTATTGCTTTCCCCAAAAAACCTATTTCAGGTAAAGCAAAAATATTCCACATTGCTCCAACTACATTCCATGGAATTAAAAGAGGCATCGACATTAATACTAAACAAATTGAAACACCCGGTCCCTTTTTAGGCATCGATAAAGCTATAGCTATACCTAGTGGAATCTGAATAATTAAAATAATTGAAGTAAATAAAAATTGCCTTCCTAGCGCATCATGAAATCTTTCTGATCTTAATATTTGTTTAAACCATTTTGTTCCCTCCCAGAAAAAAACATTGTCACCAAATGTTTCTTGAAAAGAATAATTTACAACTGTCATTAAAGGTATAGCGGCATTGAAAGCTACCAAAATAAAAACAGGTAGTACAAAAAACCAGGCCTTTTGATTTAAAGTTTTTCCCATTTGTTATTCCTCTATAATCCAGTCATCTCCATATACATGTGTATATTTAGAATTAAATTTTAAATATACATTTTCGCTTGGTATATTTGTTGCAGCGCTTGATATCATTTTTAATTTCCCTCCTGAACACTCAACATCAACAATTTGATGCCTACCTGCATTACTAACCTTTAAAACTTTTGCTGGTATTCCAGAATCAGAAAAATTAACAAATTCTGGTCTTATACCAATCTGTATTTTTGAATAATCTTTTTTTACATTTATTTTTTTTTCAGTTTCTATTTTTGTTTTACTAAAAATAACTTCATCATTTTTTAAATCGCATGACAAAATATTCATTCCAGGTGATCCTATAAAATGACCTACAAATGTATGTTTTGGCTTTTCAAATAGTTCCACCGGCGTTCCCTTTTGAACTATTTTGCCTTCGTGCATGACCACTACTTGGTCAGCAAATGTTAATGCTTCTGTTTGATCGTGAGTAACATAAATCATTGTTCTATTTATTTCTTGATGAAGTTCTTTTAATTTCGATCTTAAAATCCACTTTAAATGTGGATCAATAACAGTTAATGGTTCGTCAAACATAATAACGTTAACATCGGATCTTACTAATCCTCTTCCTAATGAAATTTTTTGCTTACCATCAGCTGTGAGTCCAGATGCTCGATTATATAAAGTCTCACTTAAATCTAACATTTCTGCTATTTCTTTTACCCTTGCTCCTATTCTGTCTCGAGGGAAACCTCTGTTTCTTAAAGGGAAAGCCAAATTATCAAAAACTGTCATGGTGTCATAAATAACCGGAAACTGAAAAACTTGAGCAATATTTCTTTCTACTGGTGAAAGATGAGTTATTTTTTTATCATCAAAATAAACTTCACCTTTAGTTGGTTTTAATAGACCTGAAATAATATTTAATAAAGTTGTTTTTCCACAGCCAGATGGTCCTAGTAAAGCGTAAGCTCCTCCATCAGACCATTCTAAATTTATATCTCTTAGTGCCCAGTCTAGATCCTTGTTCTGTTTTGCTAGATAGCTATGGCTTAAATTTTTTAAGGAAATTTTAGACATGTTTAATTAATTTATTGTTTTGATCAAAATATAAAAATTGGTTAACATCCATATAAAGCTCTGCTTCAACACCTACTTCTAAAGGGTGTATTCCAGTTGATAATGATACCCAATTTAAATTTCCACTTTGAAAATGTATAATACTTTCAGAGCCACTTAATTCAGCAATTAAAACTTTTCCCTTAATTTTTACTGAATTTTCTTTTTGCTTATAAGGGGTGATACTATGAGGGCGAATTCCAATCGTGTATCGATCGTCTTTAAGTTTATTTAAATTACCTTGTAATGACCAGCTTACAGAATTTCCTTCTATTGAAAAAAGTTCTCCTTTTTTATTTGCGTATGCAGTATTGATTGGTGGATCATTAAAAACTTTTGCTGAAATGACATTTATAGGCTCGTTGTAAACATCAATTGTTTTTCCATATTGAATTATGTTTCCTTCATGAATGGTTGCTGTATTACCTCCAATTAATAATGCATCCATTGGTTCAGTAGTTGCATAAACAACTATACAATCACGATTTTCAAATAATCGTGGTAGTTCTTCTCTTAACTCTTCTCTTAATTTAAAATCTAAATTAGCTAACGGCTCATCTAACAATATTAAATCAGAATCTTTCACCAAAGCTCTTGCAAGAGCAGTTCTTTGTTGCTGACCACCGGATAGTTCATGTGGTCGTTTATTAAACATATCTGAAAGTTTTAATAATTCAGCTACTTTTCCAACTCTATTTTTAATTTCATCTTGCTTAACACCCAATATTTTTAATGGTGATGCGATATTTTCAAAAACAGTAAAATTTGAATAGTTTATAAATTGCTGGTAAACCATTGATGCATTTCTTTTTTGAACTGCAACTCCAGTGACATTTTTTTCATTAAACCATATTTCGCCAGAAGTTGGTTTGTCTAAGCCAACCATTATCTGCATTAAGGTAGTTTTTCCAGAAAGCGTTGATCCTAATAGCACATTAATAGTATTTTTTTCAAACCTAAGGTTTGTAGAATAAATATGAGTTTTTGCTCCAACTTTTTTTTCAACATTCTTTAATTCTAAACTCATAAAAATCCTTTTTGAATGTCTAACAAAAAAAGGGGGCAATCTTGCCCCCCTTTTTTGTAAATAAATATTAGATAATTTTGCTACTTACTTCCAAGCGTCTTCGTAAGCAACTGTCTTACCTTTTGGTTTTTCATCTCTTTTAGCTTTTGGTGAACCCTCTTTATTTAACCAATAAGAAGCTTCCTTCTCTGGGTTAAGTCTTGGTCCACAGCCACCATATACTTTAGCTGATTTGTCTGCAGCTTCCATACGTGACATAACTAGATCCATCTCTCCTGCAAGACGATCCATAGCTTCTTGAGGTGTAAATGCACCAGAATTTACATCACCAATCTGTTGCCACCAAATTTGAGCAAGTTTCGGGTAGTCAGGAACATTAATTCCAGTAGGTGACCACTGAACTCTTCTTTTAGATCTGTAAAACTCTACAAGTCCACCCAATTTTGGAGCTCTTTCCGTGAATGATTTGTGATTAATATCACTATCACGAATAATTGTTAAACCAACATGAGATTTTTTCAAAGATACAGTTTTAGAAACTGCAAACTGAGCAAATAACCAAGCTGCTTTTCTTCTATCAACTGGAGTAGACTTAAATAAAGTCCAAGATCCAGCATCTTGATAGCCAAGTTTCATGCCTTCGTCCCAATAAGGTCCTTTTGGTGATGGGCCCATTCTCCATAATGGTACTCCATTATCATCAACAGTATTGTTTCCTTCGCTTTTTGGAGCAACCATCGATGCAGTAAATGCTGTATACCAGAAAATTTGCTGAGCAACATTTCCTGATGATAGAGCTGGTAGAGACTGATAAAAGTCCATAGCCGCCGCACCTGGAGGAGCGTATTTTCTTAACCACTCATCCCATTTTCTAATTGCATAAACAGCTGCAGGACCATTTGCTGCTCCACCTCTAGTGACAGAAGCACCAACAGGATTACAAGAACCTTTTTCCATTCTTATTCCCCATTCATCAACTGGTACGCCATTCGGCATTCCAGCACTTCCTGCACCAGCCATAGATAGCCAAGCATCAGTCATTCTCCAACCTAAATCTGGAGCTCTTTTTCCGTAGTCCATGTGTCCATAAATTCTAACTCCGTCAATTTCTTTGACGTCGTTAGTAAAGAACTCTGCAATGTCTTCATAAGCAGACCAGTTAACTGGTACACCTAAATCATAACCATATTTAGCCTTAAATTTTTTCTTTAAATCAGGCTTATCAAACCAATCTTTTCTAAACCAATAAAGGTTAGCAAATTGTTGGTCAGGTAATTGATATAGTTTACCATCCGGTCCTGTCGTAAATGATATTCCGATAAAATCATCCACATCAAGAGTTGGCAAAGTTACATCTTTGCCCTCTCCAGACATCCAGTCTGTTAAATTTACAGCAAGCTGAAGTCTTGAATGAGTACCAATTAAATCTGAGTCATTGATATATGCATCATACAAGTTTCTTCCTGTCTGCATTTGTGTTTGTACTGCTTGCACAACTTCACCTTCACCAAGTATTTGATGATTCACTTTAATACCAGTGATTTCCTCAAATGCTTTAGTAAGAGTTTTAGATTCATAAGTATGAGTAGGAATACCTTCAGATAAAACATTTATCTCCATTCCTTTGAAAGGTTTACTAGCTTCAATAAACCATTTCATTTCCTTCATTTGATCCGCTTTTGAAAGCGTTGAAGGTTGAAACTCATTATCAACCCATTTCTTTGCTTCAGGCTCACCAGCAAAAGCTGATAAAGAGAAAGCTAAAAGAAAAGCTACAGCAATACCTAAGATAGATTTTAATGTTCTAAACATTATTATTTCCTCCTTAAATATTAATTTGTTAATTTTCTGATTTAATCTAACTTTTTTTTAGATGTCTAGTTAGAATTGAAATTTATACTTTTAAAATATAGCAATTAATTTCAAGTATAGATTGTATTAATGAGTTAAAGTCTTTCTTATTGCTTGAGACCAACCTTTTAATAATTCTTTTCTATTTTTACTTTTCATTTTTGGAAAAAAACTTTTATCAATTTTCCATTTTTTGGAAATATCTTTTAGTGACTTATATACACCAATTTTTAATCCAGCCATAAAGGCTGCTCCTAGGGCTGTGGTTTCATTTACTTTTGGACGGCATACTTTTACATCAACAATGTCTGATAAATATTGAGTAAACCAATTATTATTTACCATTCCGCCATCTACTTTAACAACTTTTGGTCTTAATCCATCATTCTTCATAGCTTCAAATAAATCATAAGTTTGGTATGCAACAGATTCCATAACGGCTCTTACAATTTCTTTTGGTCCTGTATCTCTAGTTAAACCACAAAGTACACCCCGTGAGTTTGCATCCCAATAAGGAGCGCCTAAACCAGTAAATGCTGGAACTAAATATACACCATGATTGTCTTTTAATGTTTTTACAATTTTTTCTGTTTCTGATGCTTTCTTAATAAATTTTATTTTATCTCTTAACCATTGAACACCTGCTCCAGCTATAAAGATAGAACCTTCTAGAGCGTAAGTAGTTTTTCCATTTAAACGATAACCAATTGTTGTTAATAATTTATTTTTTGAAAAAATTTTCTTGTTGCCAGTATTTAACAGAACAAAAGCCCCTGTGCCGTATGTACTTTTTAATGATCCAATATCAAAACAACATTGTCCAACTGTTGCTGATTGTTGATCTCCAATCATTCCTGTTATTGGATAAGATTTTCCAGTAATAGAAGGATCGGTATAACCAAAATCGTCGGAACAATCTTTTACCGTTGGTAATATGTGTTTTGGAATTTTAAATAAGTTTAAAATTTGGTCATCCCATTTGTTGGTGGATATATTAAATAGCATTGTCCTGCTAGCATTTGTTGCGTCAGTAGCATGATCTACTTTATTGGTAAGTCTCCACAGTAAAAAAGTATCAACCGTTCCAAAAAGTAATTGTTTTCTTTTTAATAATTTTTTCGCCTTTGGAACATTATCAATGATCCACTTAGCTTTTGTAGCAGAAAAATATGGATCAATTAACAATCCAGTTTTATTGTAAATTAAAGTTTCTTTTTTTCTTTTTCTTAATTTTTCACAAAAATCTGAAGTTCTTCGATCTTGCCATACAATGGCATTATAAACCGGTTTTCCAGTTATTTTGTCCCATAAGATGGTTGTTTCTCTTTGATTGGTTATTCCAATGGTTAAAATTTTTCCTTTAAGTTTTTTGCTTTTATTAATTACATCTATCAGTACTTTTTTTGTTGTGTTCCAAATTTCATTGGGATTATGTTCAACCCATCCATCTTTAGGAAAATATTGTCTAAATTCTTTTTGAGAAGAATAAACAGGTTTGCCAGATAAGCTAAATAATATCGCTTTGCTTGACGTTGTGCCCTGGTCTATTGCAACAATAAATCTTTTCACTAATTTAATATTCTTCTAATCCTAATAATTTTTTTCGTTTGTTTGCCCAAGTACGAATCAAATTATCAGCAGCTAAACCAATAAACGCAACACAGA
>Ga0310125_10001033_pt1 | contig 13784 bp, 8 predicted proteins | sample CB11b_Tmax_Bot8__FD_203508 | JGI IMG/M metagenome (GOLD analysis project Ga0310125, IMG submission 203508) | Marine microbial communities from Western Arctic Ocean, Canada - CB11b_Tmax_Bot8 | ecosystem: Environmental > Aquatic > Marine > Oceanic | place: Canada: Western Arctic Ocean | collected... | reverse complement strand
AACTGGCAGTTGCCTGGTTGAAGATCCACCGCCATCAGGATTCAAGCGAAACCTTCACGCTCGAAGTGCACTCAAAAAGAACCCCATGTACCTGGGGAAAGTGCTGCATTACGAACTATGGCGCGGGCACCTTTGGCCGGAACTTGTTTGGAGCCGCGATCTGGTGAACTGGCACCGGTTCACCAAGCAGCGGCGGCCATTTATCGAACTGGGATCACCCGGTACTTACAGTGGCGGCTGGAGCCGCGAGGCAGAGGGCAACTCCTATCAGTTCGGAGATGAATGGTGGTTCCCCTACAGCGCCTCGCCCTCACTGCACTACACCAGCAAGGCATTTTTGAATCAGGGTACTTTCGACCAGTTCAAAAAGCGTTTTCCACACTACTTAAAGGAGGGGAACTTTAAATCCTGGCGAGATATTTATGACAATCGGCGGCCCGTCCAAAATTTCGTCGGCATCGCAAGATGCAAAGCCGGACGCGTAGCTCACGCCGAACCGGTCAATGAAACCGGTCATCTGGTCACACAGCCACTATCAACCAATGCCAGTCAATTGGTGGTCAATGCTGCTGTCGCACCAGGCGGAAGCCTGCGCATCGAGGCGCAAAATGCCGATGGTGCGCCTATCCAAGGTTGGCAACTCAACGATTGCGAACCTTTTACCGGTGACACGGTGACACACAAGATGGCATGGCGGGGCCAGAAGGAACTCCCCAAAGGGGGCGGACCATTGCGTCTGCTGATCGAAATGAACCGGTCGAAGTTATATGGGCTGAGTTTCTCATGACGGTTTGGCTGGTCCTAATATGAGGTTGTTCTACAAGGCTGGCTCAGATCCAACCAGTGGATCACATGCCAAACAAATGGCTGATCCCATCGCATGCCATGCTCACCTTCCACAAATGGGGGTCCTAAGCTGCTGCGTATCTGGCAATGGTGAAGTCAAGCCTGCGCAATAAGCTGCTTGAGACGCGTTGCGGTCTGTCTGAGCAAATCCTCAGGCAAATCTTTCTTCTTGATGATTTCCAAGGAGACATACCCGCGATAATCGACGCCCTTCATCCGCTTTGCCAGTTCAAGTATGTTTTTATTGTCCTGATCAAGAACTTCATCGTGAACATGAAAATGTCGAATACGGTCTTTTACGACACTAAATGCCTGGTCGTCGATCTGCGAATGATTCCACAGGGCACCAACATTTCCTGACTTGACCCGGCTGATGACCGCAGCCGCCTCGGCCGTCCCTTTAATGATGTCGTGACCACACTCAAGCATCGGGCAGACACCCAGTGGTTTTGCGTAGCTCCCCAGTTCATCAAAAGCCATCCCAACCTGATCCGCCGCTTCATCGGTCAGTGCCGGAATTACACTGCCGGCAAAGATCCTGACGACCTCGGCACCCAGGTCTGCCGCCAACTCCAAGTTGGTCTTGGCGACGTTCATGTTCTCCCGATGCCTTGCAGGTTCCGGACAGGCAAGACGTACCGAGGTTGCAATGCACGCGACATTCACACCCTGATCATCAAACAGCTTCTTGACCAAACGCCTTTGTTCTGGAGTAGATTGCGTTGACACCTGGTGATTGTGCTTGATATCCACCCTGATCTCCACGCCATCGTAATCCGTCTCACCTGCAAATCGAACAATCGTTTTGATGTCCCAGGACGGACACACAAAGGTCATGAAACACAACTTCATGGATATCACTTTCTGTTGATCAGCAACAAATCCAGGGCACCGTGGTTACTCACGACACCGACACACTCCTGTCTGACTTGGCTGATGCATAGATCGCATCCGTTATTTTCTGTATGACCAGAGCACGCTCCAGGCTGGTCTTGGGCGGAGATCCGTCTCTGATCGCTCGTGCGAAGTCATGAATAACATCATCCTCCAAACACGCATCTGCTTCGGTCCAAATGCTTTCACTCACGACCCCGTCACCCGGCCTGAATTGGTTCAGGATCACCTCATCTTTTTTATCATTCGTCGGCCGCATGGGCAGACAAAGACTCGCATCCGTACCAATGATCTGCCATGCCATGTCGGATTGGGAACTGGAAAACTCACCTCGCTCCATGCTGATTACAACGTCATCTTCACATTGCACGAACGCCGTATAGTGTGAGTCAGCATCTGAACCTGCCGCCACGAAAGCAGACATTTTTTCTGCCACAGGCCACCAATGAGCCATAACCTCCTTGGGTTTTAGTTGCCAGCCCGTCACCTGCATCATGTAATCCAGATCGTAGCAACCCCAGTTCACAAGGATCCCACCGCCATTCAAACTCATACTCTGCCGCCAAGGTGGTGGGTCCCCGGCAGGATTGCTCGCCGCACGCAGTACCCGGATACGCACCACACGGATTTCCCCCAGCAAGCCTTGCGCCACAGATTGCGCCGCCACCTGGGCGTGCCCAGCAAACGCGTACCGACAGGAGCAGCAAGCGACCACCCGGTCACGACGCAGGGCCATCATCTTTTCAATTTCCGCAGCACTTGTGGCAGCAGGTTTCTCCAGAAGGACATGCTTGCCACATTCAAGCGCCGTGCAGGAAATTGAAGTTCGTACACCCGCTGGAACTGCAAGCACGACTGCTTCAATATGCGGATCTTTCAACAGATCCTCGTCGTTTTCGTGACACGATGATATTTCATATTTCTCTGCCGCAGCCTCTGCACAACTCCTGCGCAGATCTGCCACGGCAACCATCTCGACCAAAGGGCACTCAGCAGCAAGTTCAAATGGCTGTCACTTACAACACCACAGCCGACAATACCCAGTTGAATTGGCATGGCCATGATAGCCCCTTGTCACACCTTGCAAATTGAATCGGGCAACTGCCACACAACCCTTCATACTACTCGCTGAAATAAATTGACTGGTATATTGCAATTATACGTCCTTGTGAGTTTGTCACTCCAAATCCCCGGTTTCCAGGAGCGAACCCCACAGAACTCCATCCTGGAGACAGACATCGGCCCATGACGCTATCCACAAGACAAATTGCCGACTTCAATCACAACGGATTCGTTATCGTTGAAAACCTCCTCGATGAGAACGACCTTGATCCAGTGATCACCGAGATCAACGCACATGTTGACCGACGAGCACGGCAGCTGCATGACACAGGTCAACTCAGCAACCTGTTCAAGGACCAGCCGTTTGAATGCGGATTGGCAGCCCTTCAACGTGATTGCGACCTGATTCATACTGGCCTTGACATCATGGAGATGCGTGGACATGCCGCCTTTACCTTCCTGCACAACCAAAAACTCCTGGATGGCGTCGAGTGTTTGATCGGCTCGGAAATTTTCTGTAATCCAATTCAACATCTACGGGGCATGGTCCCCTCCTCGGTGAACGCGCCATGGCATCAGGATGCCGGCGTGTACTGGCCCGAAGGTGACCAATCACTCATCGTTACCTGCTGGATTCCATTGGTCGATGTAAACCGCGCAATGGATGTATGGAAATCCTTCCAGGCATACACCATCTTCGTTACCTAGAGCATATCCAAAACAACGGGACTCAAATCAGGCCTGATCTACTACCACCACTCACACCTGTTACTGCTCAATGTGTCAAAGGAAGCGTCATATTCCTCACCCAATTCACGCCCCATCGGGGTCTTCCGAACCGAACTGCTGGCCAGGTGCGGTGGAGTCTGGACCTGCGTTACCAAAAAACAGGAACACCCACCGGCCGACCATTTCAACCAGACTTTGTCGTCCGTTCATGCGAGCCCAACCGCGTGATGAACAATTACGACAAGTGGTGCCGGTTATGGGAGGCATCGCTTTCCAAACCCCATCCACCCGCACATCGTCCAGCCAGGCTAAAGCAGTTGGGCCTGCAATAAGCAACTCCTGGCATTGCATTACCCTGACAAACCAAAGCCGTACCGCCCGATACAATAAAACGATGTCATTCCCAGATTGGGTGACACAATTTACAATAAAATAGGCACAAACCCGTATGGGTAACAACAAGGTAACACGCGCCATGCCAGAGAATACGAACAGCAAACAACACCCATCCAAAAAGGTGCGAAAACTACCGCCACATCCCGGCCTTTCATTTAAAGATATGCCATCTATGTATCCGGAGCCTGATTATCCCTTTCCCGCTTTGTCGCTGGAACAGAGGATGCACTTTGAACTTTACGGATACACCATTTTAGACGATCTGTTTACACCGCAGGAAATGGCTGCCATTGAATCCGTTGCCAAGAAGGAAAAACAAGGAATTCTAGAGGCGACAGGTGATGCTTGTTTTCCAAAACCACGACCGGAAACAAAATACCACGCACATCGGAATGGATCCAAATGGCGCGGTGTACGCAATAAAATGGGAAATGGCGATTTCTATCTGGATCGCCTCGAAATCGAAGGGACGCTGGGTCTTGACCCGATCTTTCTTTCCATACTGACCAAACCACGCCTCTTCGGCATCGCCACAGAGCTATTGGGTGGAACATTTCGATTTGACATGCTTGCCGTGCGGTTTAACCAACGAAGCACAGACAATGTTCTAGGATGGCATGGTGGCGTAAGTCGACATCGAGACCGCGCCGTCTGCATGAACGGCTGGTTCCATACACAAATCCTTGGTCTGATCCTTTACCTGACCGATGTCGGGCCGGAAGATGGCGGAACCGGCATCTTCGCAGGAAGTCATAAATTTGATATCCCTTTCGATGAACTACGAACCTATATTGAGAATAACCCCCAATCCCCCTTTTTTCACCAGGTAGAAGCAAAGCGCGGTTCGGTTCTGCTGTTTGCCGACGGTCCACTCATGCACCGAACCATCCCGATTCGTAGTGACCGCGAACGCCTGATCATGCTCTGCCGGATGGTTCACTCCGACTACCTCATTGGTGACACCGATTGGATGGGCTGCATCGACAGCGTTCCGGACGAACTCATAGAATTCTTTCACGGTCGTGCCTTTAAACCCAGATACCGGCCGCGTGAGACCTCGCCATCCATTTAACCCTCATGAACCTCTTGGAAATTTGGCTTGATTTTAATCATCCAAATCAAAAACTGTTTGGAATAGCCCCAAAAGGCGGGTAAAATAAAGGCAACAGATTTTCATATCCAGCGGAAGGGAAATGGTGACCAACAGGACTTGGACATTCATTGGCATCATCAGCGTGACCGTAATCCTTGGCCTGTCCAACAACCTTTGCCGGGCCGAGGTTCTTGGGTTTGAAATTGATGATGTCGGCCTGGGTGACGGACGACAGCCAAATCGCAACTTCATGCGCAACGGCTCAAATGACCAGGTGCCATTTGGCGCTGATTCCATTTATGACACGGCGGAATACGCCCTGGGCAGTTACACCCATAACATCCTTTTCATCCAGGACGACCAGTTACGGGATCTTGATGACCGTGAACACCCGAAAGTATCACCAGATGATTGTGACACAATTAATTGCGGGGTGGTGCACTGGTCACAAAGCATGCTGGACAGCCGGACACAACGGGTGGAGGAGTCCGCCTCCTACTGGAATGAAGAAAGCGAATCACGGCATCACCCAGGTGCCCAGTTGGACATCACCGTTCATTTCACGAATGACATCTATAACGAAGGGGCTCCCTTCACCGTGGATGACATCGGCAACACCAGTTCTTCGGTTGGCTTTGTCGACGCACTTAGCCTTATTGACCCCGATTATGCGCAATACAGTTCATTTTCAACTGCCACGCGGCATTTCAATGACGACATCCGTCGTGCAAAGAACAGCCACTGGGCTGTAACCACCTTTATCAAACCCTATTACGGCCGAGCCAGCGCCAGCATCAACGGCCCTTACACCAAGGGATACGAAGATGACCCTTCATGGACCTATCTGCATGAATTGGGACATGTCTTCGGCGCCCTGGACGAATACGGCAGCCATGAAACCGATGAAATTTCCGGCTACCTGCATACCTACAACACCAATGCAGCCAATCTACCCGGCGGCGAGGAGCCGAATGAGAACTCGATCTCGGCAGTAATGAAAACCCACGGTGTGCACGCCATTAGTGACGGCACCCTCGATGCGATTGGATGGCGCGATACTAATGAAAATACGATCCCTGACATCCTGGATACCAACCCAACCCTGATTGCAGACACCAGTAACAGCCAGCCAGCCGAACGCATCTTCCAGGCCCAAATCAACACCTCGGTCAGCCCCTTGGTCAGCCTGGACCCTGCTGAAGGTGATTACACCATCAATACGCTAACTTCCGCGCAATATCGTGTTAACCGTGAACTGTGGACGAACCTGTTACCGGTCGACGGTGGCTTTGGAGATTACACCGAGGAATTTCTCGTTGAACGTGCCTTTTCAATCGAAGGGAACCATTACATTGATTTTCGCATTACCAACAGTGTCGGCAATTACACCCAACAACGGTTCGAATTCGTTGCTCTGCCTGACCCGGTAGTCATTCCCGGTGATGCCAACGCAGACGGCTTGGTGGATATCACCGACCTGGGCATTGTTGGTGTTAATTTCAACATCACAGGCGCAGAATTCAGTGATGGCGATTTTAATTCAGACCTCATCGTTGACATTGAAGATCTTGGCATCCTCGGTGCCAACTGGAGTACGGCACAAGAACCTTCACTGGTACCCGAACCAACCTCCTTTGGCCTGCTGATCGGGGCAATGGGATGCCTTACCCGTCCCCGCAGATCAACAGGTCATTTCACATCCTGAACATCCAAACCGCCTTCCCAAATCCCATTGTCCTCGTAGCGACACCTACCCGGCAGCTCAGGAATCACACCCACACACCATGTCGTGGTGCAGGAACTGAATTCCCTATCGAAGTAGCACACTAGAAAAGCCAACTTACCGCCATACACAGCCCTCCAATTCAATCTGCTGTTCGGCCCATCGTTCGGCGGTTTCCGCAAGGTCCGAACAGTGTTCTCTAATACATTCAACCAGCGCGATGATGGCGTCACTCTTGGCTTGACAGACTGCATCTGCATAGTCGGCATCAGCTTCATCAAGTGCTTCCTGTTTTTCATCCGCATTCATCGCCGCACCGCCCAACACGGCGGCAATACCAGCAAGTGCCGTAAAAAAACCAATTGCCAACGCACCGGGTGGGCCGGCAACACCCCCAGCAATTCCGCCCGCTACTGCACCGGCAATCACTGCACCAATAACTCCCTCAGCCATATCCTCGCCATACTGGTTGATGATCTTGTTGACAGCTTCCTTGTGAGCTTCCTTGGCTTCATGAAGTGCTGATTCGAGGGTGTCGAGTATCTGGGCTGAACAAGCCGCCAGTTCTCTATAGTTGCACCCTTGCCGCATGGCATGGCTAATGGGATTTTCAACTTCGACCTGGGCCGGCCGCACATCCTGACCATGCCGATTTTTGACAAAGTCTGTAAAATCACCCTTACCATCAAGTTGATGGCCAACAAAAGCCACTGCATCTTTTACCGATAAGCCATCAGCCTTCACCGTGGTCACGGGTAGAAAGACAATCCTAGTACCCACCCAATCGTTTTGAGCCAACGCAACACCCACGTGACTGGGTCCGGCGCCAAACCTCGCGGAATAGATATACACTTCAAGATCCGAAGCCACGCTGGCAGATTGGAGCTTGGCGTCAATACGACTGCTGCGCTTCAAGTTAAGCTCAGATATGGCGGCAGTAGCGCCACCGTGGGTGTGGGCCGTCGCAAATGAAGTTGCACCGCGCTTCCTGAATGCAAAGATCTCGCTTTTACCTGGATTGTATTTGGTTCCAAACCCAGCCATGACCTCGACATTGGTCTGTTTTGCCATTTCACCCCGCAGCCCCGTTGCTAATGCCATGTACTTGGAAGCCCATCTGTCCAACCACGCACCATGGCTGTTCGTTGACTCGGAAATCTGGGCAGCCAATCGGTTCAAATCTGCCGCGGCTTGCCCCTGTCCGTCTTGACCTGTTAATTCATAATTCCGCTGGTTGATGCGGTTTTGTTCCACCATGTTGAATATATATCCATCGATGTTTCCAGACCCCCATTGATTTAATGCTCTTACCGGAGATCTGGATAAGGGTCTTGCAGTCCAGTTGGCGCCAAGCATCCCCAGGTCCGTTACATCAACAACCTGATCCTTATTCACATCTGCAGACCCCGATGACGCGGCATGAACATTAAACCGGGATCCCAGGATCCCCAGATCTGCCACATCGACTCGACCATCTGAATTCATATCAGTATTTGCAGCCAGATTAACTTGGACCGTGACCGTCTCCGATGGAAGTGGTATCAAGATGGTGGACATGTCAGCTGCCATCAGCAGCCGGGTTTCCAATGACTCTAAACTCTGCCAACGTATCTGCTTTTCCTTGTAGCGATTGAGTTGCCTTTTTGGAAAACGTGGAGGAAGTTTCATCCTGTGTTTCCTTTATATTCCCCTTGAAATGTTTACGCTCCACAATCTTCTGGTGATCCTGAAAACAATCCCGGACCACATGCGTTATTTGACCGGTCACGTTTGCAGACCGTAAAGCCTGCAAACGTGAACCGGCCAAACGCCAAATCAGGTCTAAGGATCCTGTTCACTAGACCCCTGCATGCTCGGCAAAAGCAGCCGAAGACATCGGTTGGGTCAGTGCCAGGACATCTTCCAAATCTTCATCTGAACCATCGGAATCGATCCCAGGAACCGGATGCGGTGAAGGCAGTGGCATGATGAAATCCCAGCCACCACCAGGAACCGGGCCTGGTACAGGCATGGGATTAATCAAGTCTGGATCCACTGCCTTGAATGAACTACCAGAAATTTCGATTGGATCAATGGGAACGATCGGCCAAGGAAGCGGAATCGTTGTGATATTGAGAAGGTCCTTGGCATTGCCTTCACCACTACCCAGACCAATAGCCAGAGCGCTATCGTAAATGTGGTCCTTGGCATCTGCGACCATCATGCCAATGTAGTAATGCGCACCACTTTTAAGGGTAATGGTCGACGAACCGCTTGGAAGTCTACTGGTGGAAAGAAAACTACTTCCATCGTACTCCCAGTTCATGTTGCCACAGAGCGGATTGGAGTCGTAGTACTTGCCATACACCTTGCCGCTATCATTTTTCACCGCCAGATCATTGATCGTCAGATCACCACCGTTGAAGGTGTGAGCGATATTGACTGGTGAAAAACCACTGTCCTCATAGGTATCCGTGGGTGATTTGAGCACGGCGATGAAGATGCCTGCACCGTCGTTGTAGCCGCTGCCAACCCATTCATCGAATTCCTCTGATCCGAACAGATACTCATAAGAAATCTGCGCATCTTGGTTTGCAGTGAAATAAATCTCCAAACCGGACGCGTCATATGTTGTGGTTCCGGTCAGATCATCGAGCAACTCGTGTCCGGAGTTACCCCAGTTGGTCGTTGTATTCGGCTTGTCATTGGGACCAACCGCGTCAGCGATCTTACCGGAGGTGAACAACAGGCCCTGGTCAATTGGTAGATCAGATGCCAATCCGTTGCTGAACACGCCCATCGAGAGGGATTCACCCACTTGATTGACGCCATTTAGTGTATACATACCCGAACTTAGACCACCTGCAGCCAACCCCATCTCAGCAAAGTTTGTCAGGGATGCAAAAGGATGGTCCAGGCTAATCACGTTCAGCGGACTCTCTTCACAACATGTGCCGTAGATGGTCATCTGCCAATCATCGATCGTGGCATTTTGGCCATCGCCAACACCCGTATCCAAAGCCTGAAGTGTCCACACACCTTCAGCATCTTCATCCCAGAACTGGTTGGTGGTGAAGGTGACGTTATTAATATCCTGTTGGGTACTAACACCACCAGGAGCGGACATGATGGACTGGGTACCACTTGGAGACTGAAGGACCAGCATCAGGTCGTCATTGTCCTGCACCGTCGCATTGATAGTGATCTCGACCCACTCTACGTGCAGTCCTGATTCCGTAACGAACGTATCAATATTGGAAAGGCTGTTGAGGCCACCAAGCGCACCTTCCGGCACGGCACCATTAGTCACTGTCTGCGTAAGACTGTCGATATGCAGTTCACTGTGCGCTGGCGTCCAGGAGGCTGCCGCTTGTACTGCAGCATTGGCATCGACCATACCGAATCCGAAATTGTCGCTGACCCAGTTGCCGGCACCATTCTGGAACCAGCCGGTATGGTAGGGATCTGCAAACCCATTGTTGTCGGTATCGAAAACGCCATCTGCGACACCATCACCATCGGTGTCGACATTGGCCGAGAAGGTGGTTCTGAGGTTGATATTATCAATCACGCCGTTGCTATTGGCGTCACCACCATCAAATACACCGTCGCCATCCGTGTCGATCAGTCCATTCTTCTGGGACGTGTCTACCAGGATGTGCTGCACGTTACGCCAATCCAGAGTCGCATTCGCCTCGAGCATGAGGGCAACCACACCACTGACCATGGGGGCAGCAGCAGAGGTACCATTAAAATTGGCGGTGATGTTGCCATCGGCATAACCGCGATTATCAGCGGCGACACCAAGAGTATCCGTAACATCGGAAGTGGTGCTATTGCCCGCCCCCGTCGCATTTACCGGAGCCGACACGAACACGTTGGATCCGGGATTACTATACGCCTCAACATCACCGTTCTGTTGGGCAGCTGCAATCACCAAGGTCTGGCGCACATGCCTATTTTCATAATTGGCACGATCCCAACCCTGAAACGCTCCAAACACATTTCTGTTGTTGCCGGCTGCAAACACATTAATATCATTGACCGCAGCATTCTCGATTGCCTGCACATCAAGAAACGGACGGTAACGCAATGTCCGAACATTATTTCTTCCCCAGCTATTGTTGAAGACATCAATATTGTTGATGTTCGCCCAGGAGAATGTGTTCGGTATGTTCTGTGGGCCATTTAAATAATTAAATGCTGCATACGTTGCGTCCGGCGCAACACCGACAATGCCAGTCCCCTCATCATCGCCCAACGCCAGACCAGCAACCGCTGTTCCATGGCTCTGGGTCCCGGTAGTTATATTGGGTGTGCCCGTACCGGCATCGTCATAGCTAATTGCAACATTAAGAGGGCCGGCCAGATCTGGATGGGCCAAATCCTGCCTGGTATCCACGATAGCGACGTTTACGTTTTCACCGGTCGCAGTGGCCCAGGCACCTTCAGCATCTATTCCCCATTGGGTACTGCTGGCCGTGGGATCCAAATGCCACTGGTTGGGGAAACTCCCGTCCACCACAGTTGACGGATCCAAAGTTCCAGTCGCTTCATCTGGGACGGAAAAGATTGGAATGACATCTAAGGTGGATCTACTGTCAGTAGCTAGTTTAACTAACTGCTGATAATCATTTGGTCTTTGAAGGTGCACTTCAAGAACACTAACCTTGTTGCCGGCTGCAAACAGTCGGTCACCAAATAGCGATGTACGGTCCTGAACTGATTGAACCTCCAAATGTTTCAGAACCTCGTGAAGGCCATTGGGATCACTGGTCACCACTGTCCAGGCACTTGCCTTTTGGAGTTCATCATCGGTAAACCATGAAAGATCACGGCTGCCTTCTATCGTATTTTGGACAGCGGGGCTCAGGTCGGCGAACCATGACTTTGCCGGTCCAGTACGGGAAACCTGTGGAATATGATCTACTTTCGGGGTCCACCGGGAACCAATAATACCCAGATCTGCAAGGTCAACCTTGTGGTCTCCATTAAAATCCGCAACCCTGGAATTCTCAGTATTCAGATTGTAATTGGCTCCTAGAATTGCCAAGTCGGCCACATCAATGACACCGTCGCGATTGGCATCTCCGGGCAACTGATTAATTTCCACGCTGGGGATTGACTGGTCAGTTACTGCCCCGGTATCTAGACCAACAGCCAACGGGTTACCAGAGAACAGTACTCTTTCTTCTAGATTCAGAAGTTCATTGTGTGTCCCCTTGGTACGACGCGTGCGATTGCATGCATCCCTGTTCTTGCGGCCCTTGATGGGACAACTTCCACTACAGTTTTTACATTTGTTTTTACGTTTCTTACTTCTAGCCACGGTTGTGCTCCTTTTGCTAGGGGGTTTTATTCATTGCCGCATCAGCCGCCCAAACGGGGCCAATGCATTTGAGTCACAATCAAAAAACGCACCAGATCTGACTGGTGCACAGAACCCAACGGTTGAAGATTTTCGGTATTACGTCTCACAAGCAGACCCATAAATGCAAAGGCCATGCCAGAAAAACGTTGTTATTCATAACTTTATATTTAAAATATACTTATGGCATGACCTACAGAATATGCGGCCCCAGATTGGGGGCTATGGCCCAACTATTCGCAGACCACTTGGGGCTTATATCCCACCGTATTACATGCCTGCAATGACCCGGACCGTGGCAAAGGCAGCCACCGCAGACACAAATAACCCGCAGCGTTTAAGGCCACTTATTGAGTGTCGAGATGAATTCCATGGAGTTGACGGGGTGACCCTGACGCCCTATCGCAGACCCGACGAGACACAAAAGGCAATGAAGTAAATACCATGAACATTGACCTTGATATACGCTGTCAAAATGAAGTCGCCAAGCATAAAGGATGCAATGCATGCTAAGAATCGAAACTAAAGGCAGTTGGCATCAAATGGGATGTCAAATTGGCGAAACATTTCGCGACGAGTTGGCCACTTGCGTGAAACGGTATTTTTATGGTCGCTTGGATGTCGATAAATGTGCGCCAGCGATCAAGATACTGCACGACATTTTAAGTGAACATTGCCCTGAAATGATTGAGGAAACCGAGGGGATGTCACAAGGCGCGGGAATTGAGCCCAACGTCATGCTGGGCTACCGTTTTTTCAATGAAGTCAAACAGCGAATGATTGAGGAATGCTCGGTCATGTTCATGGCCCAGACACCAGATGGTCCCTTGCTCGGGCGCAACTGCGACTTGGGCAGCGGTGATTCGAATATGCAGATCTGCCATGTATCACGACCTACCGATGGCCCAGCAGCCATCACGACATCCTACCTAGGGATGCCTGGCCAGGGTCTAAGCAGCTACGGTCTTGCCGTGGGCGGAGCCAGCGCTCATGCGGCCAAGAGTTTTGGAACCGACGGACTTCCCGGTGCTGTCCTGAGCCACTTGCTAAGGCGTGATTGCCGGACCGTACAGGATGCCATAGCGTTATTAGGTCGCCACAAGTTCCTGGGCAAGGGCGCAAATGTGATCGTCGGCGATGCAACCGGTGCATCAGTTCTGTTCGAGTTTGTTCCTGGCTGGTCACCACCGGCAACACCCCGACGTGATGACCGTGATTGGCAGGCGTGCACGAACTTTTTCTTTTCACCTGAGATCCCCAACCGTCCCAAGGCCGACTACCTGGAAAATGCCTACGCGCGTTATGGACGCATTGAACATCAATTGGAAGAGCGTCGCATTCCGCAGTCGTTTGACACACTCAAGCAGCTTCTCAGTGATATCGCACAGCCGGGACATTGCTGCGCCGAGGGCGCGTTGCATACTGCTTACAGTACGATCATGAATCCCAAGAAAGGTACGTTACACCTTGCGGCGGGAAATCCGAACGAGGTGGCGTTTGAGGAATTTTCGCTGTGAGCCATGTTTTATCACCAATTGGGCTCCCCCACGGCCACTTGCCTTGGCTTGAACAATCCGATGAAAGGCCGCAACCATGGCAAGTGACCAGCAGACCCTGAAGATCGGACTTGTCGGACTTGGCTGGTTTGGCACCAAGTGGGCGAGACTGATTGCCCAAACCACCGGAGTAGAACT
>Ga0310125_10001031_pt1 | contig 13798 bp, 9 predicted proteins | sample CB11b_Tmax_Bot8__FD_203508 | JGI IMG/M metagenome (GOLD analysis project Ga0310125, IMG submission 203508) | Marine microbial communities from Western Arctic Ocean, Canada - CB11b_Tmax_Bot8 | ecosystem: Environmental > Aquatic > Marine > Oceanic | place: Canada: Western Arctic Ocean | collected... | reverse complement strand
TGGTGCCGCCGATCAGGCTCAGCAAGACCACGATCAGCATCGCCACGATCGCCGAGTTTCGCTTGCGCCAGCGGACCAGGCGACCCACCGGCGTCACCGGCCGGGCCTTGATCTGGCGATGCTCCAGCCACGAACCCAGGTCCTCGGCCAAGTCCCGGGCCGACTGGTACCGCTTGGCAGGTTCCTTCTCAAGGCACTTCAGAGTGATCGTCTCGAGATCTCTGGACACCTGCCCGTTGAGTTTCCGGGGTGAGGGCGGGTCGTCGTAGACCATCTGTTCGAGCAACATCTTCTTGGTACCGCGGAAGGGGACCTCGCCGCACAGCAGGTGAAACAGCACGACGCCCAGCGAATACACATCCGCTCGACTGTCCGCCTCGTGGGCCGCTCCCAGGGCCTGCTCGGGCGACATGTAGGCCGGGGTCTCCAGCACCCGCCCGGCAACCGTCATCGTGATCTCGCCCATCTCCCGCTTGGCCAGACCGAAGTCCATGATGTGCGGGCGGCCCTCGGCATCGATCATGATGTTCGACGGCTTCAGATCGCGGTGGACCACACCCTGCTGGTGCGCGTAATGCACCGCCTCGGCCACCGTCCTGATCAACTCGGCCGCATCACGCGGAGTGAACCACCATTCGTCGAGCTGTTCCTTGAGATCCATGCCGTCGATGTGCTCGCTGACGATGAACAGAGTCTGCTCGTCGCGACCCACCTCGTGGATGCTCACGCATGTTGGGATGAGCCAGCTGCGCCGCGGCGCGAGCTTCCCTGAGAAAGAACTCGGCCTCGGATTCGTCCAACTCGGCACGTCGAGGGATCTTGATCGCGACGATCCGGTCCAGCTCCGTGTCCTGGGCCTTCCAGACGGTTCCGAAACCCCCGGCTCCGAGCCGTTCGAGCAGTTGAAACTGGGCGATCCGTCGAACCGAACCGTCGGCTTCCCTCGCCGCGACCGCGTCGCTGGCCATGTTGAAGCCGCTGCCGCAGGTCGGACAGTCGACATCCACCAGTGTCGACTCGGCCAGCACTTCGATCGGATTGTGGCAGTGGGGACAGCGAATGTGCATGGACCATGCTCCGTTCAGATTGCCCCTCGGCCAAGGACCAGCCACGACTCGCCGAAGGGCCGGCTAACGCTCCAGCTTCTGCAGACGCTTACCCTGGATCTCCACCACGTACAGGCTGCCCCGCTTGTCGACGGCGAGCATGTGAGGCAATTGGAACTGCCCGGGCTGGTCACCCTTGCTGCCAAACCGCGTCACGACCTTGCCCGAGCCGGGATCGACCTCCAGCACCTGGTTGGCTCGACCATCGGCCACGAAGATCGCACCCCGGGAATCCTCGACCAGACCAAACGGAGCAAATCCCGGCCAGGTGGCCAGCCACTTGCCATCGGCATCAAACACCTGCACCCGGTCGTTCTCGCGGTCGCCCACAACAACACGACCCTTGCGGTCGACCAGGATCGCGTGGGGAGTGTCGAATTCGCTGCGGCCCTTGCCGGGTTTGCCCCATTGAGCCAGGAACTTGCCGCGCTTATCGAACTTCATCACGCGGCTGTTGCCGTAGCCGTCCGAGACATAAATCACCCCCTTGGCTCCGAAACCGACGTCCGTCGGCTTGTCGAACTGGCCGGTGCCGGTGCCCGGCTTGTCGACCTGCCCGAGAGTCAGCAGCAGCTTGCCCCTGGGGCTGAACTTCATGACCACGTGGTGGCCAATGTCGGTCACCCAGACATTGTTGTCCTTGTCGACTCGCAGACCGTGAGCACTGCCCACCAGGTCGTCGCCCCAGGATCGCAGCAGTTTCCCACCCTTGTCGAAGCAGAGGATCGGGCGGGGGCCTCGATGAAACAGGTAGATCCGGCCCCTGCTGTCGACATCCACGCCCGAGGCCGCCCCCACGGGCAGCCCCTTGGGGATCTCCAGGAACCCGGCAACAGGCTTCAACAGCGGCGCCGCCGCTTCCGACTCCGTAGCCAACACCAACAGCAAAACCAGTCCAGGCAGCAACACGGTGAGTCTCATCGGGGCATGCTCCGGGTTGAAACGGGTTCAGTCGACTCCACTGGGCTCCATCGTTACCCAACCCAGTTCCCCGAGGCAACCAAGCCCGATGATCTAGGCCCGGCAGGTCAGGCCGCCGTCGACCACCAGCTCGGCACCGGTGATGTAGCGGGCTTCGTCGGAGGCCAAAAACAGCGCGGCGTGAGCCACGTCCCAGGCAGTGCCCATCGTCTTCATCGGGACCTGCGAGTCACGCATTTCGATCATCTTGTCGATGTCGCCGCCGGCGTAAGCCTCCTTGAGCGGTTCAACAATCATCGGCGTGTTCATCAGGCCCGGCAGGATCGAGTTGGCCCGGATGCCCCTCTCGGCGTACTCCAGGGCAATCGACTGAGTCAGTTGCAGCACGCCTCCCTTGGTCGCGCTGTAGGACACGTAGGGGATCCCCAGGTAACGGATGCCGGTGATCGACGAGATGTTGACGATCGCACCGCTGCCCTGGGCTTCCATCACCGGCAGCACGTACTTGCAGGTCAGAAACATGCTGGTCAGGTTGACCGAGACCACCCGCTCCCAACTCTCCAGGCTCGCCTCCACCGGACCACCCACCTCCAGGATCCCCACGTTGTTGTGCAGGATGTCGATCGTGCCCCAGGTCCCGGTACAGGTCTCGACCACCCCGGCCACCTGCTCGGCATCGGTCACGTCGACCTGCTCGACCAGGCACTCACCACCCTCCTCACGGACGATCTCGGCGGTCTCCTCGACCGCGTCCCGATTGACATCGACCAGGCAGACCCGGGCACCCTCTCGAGCAAACAACACGGCGGTGGCCTTGCCGTTGCCCCAGCCCGGTCCCGATGACCCTGCACCGGTCACCAACGCCACCTTCCCCGCCAATCGGTCACCCATCTCGATCCGCCTCCGGCTTGCCTCGTGATGCGACCCCAGAATACCGTGGAGACACGCAATTCGCCTTTCCGACCCCGACCCGGCTGTCGGTTTCGGTCCAGGCACGTCCCCTCAGGCCCAGACTGCAATGAACGTCGCCCAGTTCCTCACCAGGGCCGCTCGCAACTTTCCGCTTCGCTCGGCGATCGTGCACGGCGAGCGGAGTTGGACCTACGAGGAGTTCAATCGCCGCACCAGCCGACTGTGTCATGCACTCAAGGGCCTGGGGCTGGAGCGTGGCGACAACGTGGCGCTGTTGATGACCAACTGCGGCCCGATGCTCGAGGCGATGTTCGCCTGTTTCCGGCTGGGCTGCGGTGCGGTGCCGATCAACTTCCGGCTGCATCCCAGCGAATTCGCCTACATCATCGATCACAGCCAATCACGTGTCGTGATCACCTCGTCGGAATTCAACGAGTCGTTGCAGGAGGTTGCCGACGCGATGCCCGAGGTCCAGCACGTGGTCTCGACCTCGGGCGCACAGGGCAAGGTGATCGACTACGAGTCGCTGCTCGAGGACGAGCCGGATGAGTGTGAAGACGCCGACATCGATCCCGACGACGTGGCCTGGCTGTTTTACACCTCCGGCACCACCGGCCGGCCCAAGGGAGCGATGCTGACCCATCGCAACCTGGTGGCGATGTCGATGGGCTTCTTCGTCGACATGTACCCCGACGGCGGCCGCGACCCGGTGACCCTGCACGCCGCACCGCTCTCGCACGGCAGCGGACTCTACGCACTCCCCAACGTCGCCCGCGCCGCCGCTCATGTGATCCCTGCCGGGGCCAGCTTCGATCCGGTTGAGATCTTCGAGTGCATCCAGCAGCACCGGGTCACCAACATCTTTGTCGCACCCACCATGCTCAGGCGGCTGATCGAACACCCCGACATCGATCGGTATGACCTGGAGTCGCTGGTGTCGGTCATTTATGGAGGTGCCCCGATGCTGGTCGAGGACCTCGAGCGAGCGATCCGTCGACTGGGGCCCTGCCTGGTCCAGCTGTACGGACAGGGCGAGAGCCCGATGACGATCACCTACCTGCCTCATCACGACCACGTGCTCGATGGCACACCCGACCAGCACCAACGACTCGGCTCCGCGGGCATCGCCAGGTCCGATGTCGAGGTCGAGATTGTCGACGAGGACGACCGGCGACTGAGAGCCGGTCAGACCGGAGAGATTGTCACCCGCAGCGACCTGGTGATGAAGGGCTACTGGCGAGATCCGGACGCCTCGGCCAGTACGCTCCGAGGAGGCTGGCTTCACACCGGTGACGTGGGATATTTTGATGAAGCCGGTTACCTCTTCCTGATGGACCGCTCGCACGACATGATCATCAGTGGGGGAGAAAACATTTATCCGCGGGAAATCGAGGAGGTGCTGGTGCGGCACGAGGCGGTCGACGAGGTGGCGGTGATCGGGATCCCCGACCCCGAATGGGGCGAAGCGGTCAAGGCGGTCGTCTCGATCAAGACCGACGCCTCGGTGACCGAACAGGAACTGATCGACTTCTGCCGCGATCACATCGCCAGCTACAAGAAGCCCCGGAGCGTCGATTTCGTCGACGAGTTGCCTCGAAACAACTACGGCAAGATTCTCAAACGGGAACTCCGCGACGCCTACTGGCAGGGACGGGAGCGGCGGGTTTAGCCCGGCCGAACACTTCCGAGTACTTCATGGCACGACGAAGACAACTCGCTCGAAACGTCTCGGTCGTCGGAGCCGGGATGTCCGGTTTCGGAATGTTCCCCGAACTGGACTCCAAGGACCTCTTTCTGGAGGCCTTCGGTGACCTGGGGCACTCGGTCGACTCGGGCTTCGATCCGTCCGAGATCGAAGCACTGTACTTCGGCAACTTCACCAACGACTTCTTCGTCGGCCAGTCTCACTGGGGCGCCATCCTCTCGGATGCACTCGGCCTGGTGCCGGCGCCCGCAACACGGACCGAAGGAGCCTGTGCCTCGAGCGGACTCGCGTTTCGCGAGGCCTGCTTTGCCATCGCCAGCGGGTTCTACGACGTGGTGCTGGTTGGCGGCGTCGAGGACATGTCGAAGCGATCGACGGCCGAGGTCTCCGAGGGCCTTGCCCTGGCGGCGATCCCCTACGAACTCGATGCCGGCTTCAACTTCCCCGGCGTCTTTGGGGCCATCGCCTCGGCCTACTTCGACAAGTACGACGCCACCCGTGAACACCTGATCAACGTGACGATCAAGAGCCACGAAAACGCCGCACGCAACCCCCGCGCGCAGCTGGGCAAGTCGGTGTCGCAGATGATGGAATCCAAGGCCCGACGGGCCGCCGAGCGGGGGCACGAGACTCCGGTGTGGAGTGACCCGCGCGAGTTCCTTCGCGACGAAAAGGCCAACCCCGTTGTCGCGTCGCCACTGCACCTGTTTGACTGCTGCCCGATCAGCGACGGTGCCGCCTGCTTGCTGCTGGTCGCCGAAGAGATCGCCGGACGGTTCACCGATCACCCGCTGCAGGTGGCCGGAATCGGACAGGGCAGCGGACGCGGGCTGCAGGCGGCCCCGGAATTGACCAGCTTCGAGGCCACCCGGGCGGCCGCCGAGGAGGCCTACCAGATGGCGGGACTGGGACCCGGTGACATCCAGTTCGCCGAAGTCCACGACTGCTTCTCAATCGCCGAACTGATCCACATCGAAGACCTCGGCTTCTTCGAAGCCGGACACGGACACCTGGCCACCGCCGATGGACTCACCGGCCTGCAAGGAAGCATGCCGATCAATACCTCCGGAGGACTCAAGTGCAAGGGGCACCCGGTCGGAGCCACCGGAGCCGCACAACTGGTCGAGGTCTGGCAACAGCTCAGGCAACAGGCCAAAGACCGCCAGGTGCCCGGCAATGATCTCAGCATCGGACTGGCCCACAACCTCGGTGGCACCGGCGGCACCAGCTCGGTGACGATCCTGAGACGAGGAGCCTGACGTGACACAAGAGACTGACGTAACAAGCGAACGTCCCTTTTCCGATCGATCCTACGCAGCCTTCCTCGGCGAAGAACAACTGATGGGGTCGCGGTGCCAGAACTGCAAACAGCTGTTCATCCCGCCTCGCGGCCTGTGCCCGAACTGCCACACCGGAAACCTGAGCTGGGAACAGGCCAGCGGCCGCGGATTGCTGGTCGCGATGACACGCATGGCCATGGTCTCACCAGACCTGGCAGCAGAGGGCTACGGAGGATCTCGCCCGTACTGCTCGGGAGTCATCCAGCTCGACGAGGGACCCCGCGTGGTCGCTCGACTCGAAGGCAGTCGGGACGCAGAACCCGACCAGGACATGATCGGCCAGGCGATGCAGGTCGGGTTCGAACATCTCGACCGCGAAACACCACGCCTGGTCTTCCGCCCCGTGTGATCCGTCTCAGCACCGCTACGGTTGGGGAGACGGCGGGAATAGTGAATAGTAGAGTCTCACACGCGGCTTGGGCCGACAACTTGCCACCGGGGATCAACCGATGATCAGACGCCAGGAACTGTTCCACCTCACGCTGCTGCTGGGGCTGACGTCGGCCGTTGCGATCACCGGCGGTGTGGTGCGGGCCCAGGACCCCGCTTCGCTGGTGCGGTTCAGCGCCATGGGCGATGTGCCCTACTCATCGGGCGAAGATCGACTGCTCGCACAACAGATCACCGCGCTGCCAGTGGCCAACGAATTCGTGATTCACCTCGGTGACATCAAGTCGGGACTCTCTCCCTGCAACGAGCAGGCCTACATCAAGGTCCAGCAACTGCTCTCCAGGTCCCGGACACCGGTCTTCATCATCCCGGGCGACAACGAGTGGAATGACTGCCCCGACCCGGCCAAGGCGTGGGCGCACTGGGTCAAGCACTTCACTCGGTTCGATAAAAAGTGGAAGCACCAGTTGCCGGTCTTCCGACAGATTGGCCGCAACGAAAACTTCTCGTTCCTGCACCGCGGCGTGCTGTTTGTCGGGCTGAACATCGTCGGTGGCCGGCTGCACGATGCGGCTGAGTGGAAGAAGCGGCACGCGGAGTGCCTGGAATGGACACGGCGGAACCTCGAGATCTTCGGCGAAAAGGCCAGCAGCCTGGTCATCTTCGGCCACGCGTTGCCCAACCAGAATCACAAGGACTTCTTCGATCCGTTCAACAAGGATGCCGGCGACTTTGGCAAGCCGATCCTCTACCTGCACGGCGACGGACACCGCTGGATTCACGACCGGCCGTTTGCGGCGAAGAACATCCTGAGGGTCCAGGTCGACATGGGAGGCATCGCTCCTCCGGTACTGGTCACCGTGACCGACGACCCCAGGTCCCCCTTCGTCTTCGATCGCCGCATGTCCGAAGACAAGGCCGCCGCCGCACTGGTCAAGATCGGCGGCAAGCTCAAGAGAGACGACGCCGGCAGAATCGTCGAAGTCGACCTCGGTGAAAAACCCATCACCGACGCCGACCTGGTGCACCTGGTCGGATTGCGGGCCGTGCGAGAACTGAGCCTGCATCAGACCCGGATCACCGGCGCCGGGCTGGTGCACCTGAAAAACCTGACCACTCTGAACCGGGTCTTCTTCAGCGACACCGCGGTCGACGACCAGGGCGTTTCGCAACTGGGGAAACTCAAGAGCCTCAAGACTCTCGGCCTCTCGGGAACCCGGATCACCGACGGGGGACTCGAACACCTCGCCGGCCTCAAGGCACTCACGTCGCTGTTCGCCCTGGGGACCAAGGTCACCGACGCCGGAGTCGCCAAGCTGAAGAAGGCCCTGCCCGACTGCGACATCGTCCACTGAAACCCGCGCGGACCGCTGTGCCGGGCTTCGCTTCAGTCGGTCTGCGGCAAGGTCACCGCCGCAGGGATCGTCGATTCCAGTGCCAGCCCACCCCGATGGACCCTTACTCAATGCGGATTTCCAGTCCTCCGGTCTTGGACAACGCAAAGTTGAGGACGAGCCCATAGAGCAGGCCAAAGACAAAGCTCGTAATCCCATACATGATCGGTGCGGCGATGATGGCAATAATTGCACCCACAATACCAATGCCCGCAATTCCCATTTCACCGCCCGCAACCCCGCCGACAATGGTGATGATCATCACGAGTCCTCCATATATTAGGCCGATGATCAACCCTACGATCATGCCGACAAATCCCATGAGTTTTGCGAATGAAACCACTCCAAGTCCGGTAATTCGTCGTATCGTGTGCCTCTCTCAATTTTCGTGAACCGGCTCTGCCATTGTTGAACTTCGATAATATACCCCACGCCCAAACACCAGCCCGCGGATCTCGATCGCCAGGCTGAACAGCGTCGGCACCAGCACCAGTGTGAAGATCGTCGAGACGATCAGCCCGCCCAGGACCACGCTGCCCAGGCCGCGATACAACTCGCTGCCGGCACCCGGGAACAAGACCAGCGGCAGCAGGCCGAGCACCGTGGTGGCGGTGGTCATGAAGATCGGGCGGACCCGGGTGCGGATGCTCGCCAGGATCGCCTCATTCGGCGAGAGTCCCTCCTCCCGCATGTGATTCAGAGACTGGTGCACGATCAGGATCGGGTTGTTGACCACCGTGCCGATCAGGATCACGAAACCGAGCATCGTCAGGACGTCGAGCGACTGGGGCACGTACAGGTTGAGCACGAACAGGCCGAGGATCCCGCCGACGGAGCCGAGTGGTACGCTGAGGATGATCACCAGCGGGTAGAGCCACGACTCGAACAGCGCGGCCATCAACAGGTAGGTGATCAACAGCGCCAGCATGATGTTGAACCGCAACGCCAGCCAGGTGCTTCTCAGCTTGTCGGCGGTGCCTCCGAGCGTGACCCGGTACCCTCCCTCAAGCTGGCCTCCGGCAACCAGCGGGGCGACGATCTTCGAGTCGATCCTCCGCATCGCTTCTTCGAGAGCCATCTCCGGCGGCGGGGTGACCTGGATCGTGACCACCCGAAACCGCTCGCGGTGGTTGACCTGCTCGGGACCGCTGCTCATCACCACATCGGCGATCGCACCCAGCGGGACGATCTGGCCCAGCGGGGTCGCCACCGGCAACGCCTCGATCTCCTGCGTACTGTCGGCGTTCCGCAGCCACCCCTTGATCGTCAGGTCAATCTTGTCGCCGTCCAGGAAGTAGTCTCCCGCATAGGCTCCATCGACCAGCGCGTTGACGGTGAAGCCGAGGTCGGAGTTGGAGATCCCCATTTCGCTGGCCTGCAGTAGCCGCGGCCGGATGTGGACTTCGGGAGTCGAAAGATCCAGGCTCGGGACCGGACGCGCCTGGGCACCCTCGCCCAGCACGGTTCGGACCTGCCCGAGCACCTGGCCACCGAGGCGGACCAAGTGCGTCAGTTCCGGGCCGGTGATCTCGATGTCGATCGACCGCCCCGACCCGAGGCCCCGTTCGAACAGGCTCGATTGACTCGCAATCGCAATCGTGCCCGGCAGCTGGGCGCAGGCCCGGCGGACCACCGGAATCAACTCGCCCGCACGTGTTGACTCGTGGGCTCGCAGCCCGACAAAGACCCGTTGTCGGCGTGCCACGAAGAAGCAGTCTCCGATGATCGGTCCATCCAAAGCTGCCGCCTCGGGACTACCCGGATCCACATCCCAGTTAGCAGTCAAGTTCTGCTCGACCTGCTCACCCAGGTTCTGCAACTGGTCGACGTTGTAGCCCGGTGGCGGCATCAGGATCGCGAAGACCAGGTTCCGATTGCCTGCCGGCAGGTACTCGACCCGCGGCCAAAAGACGTAGCTGAGCCCGACCGAGACTCCGACCAACAGCACCACGACCGCCAGGCGACGAGCCACACCGCGCTGGACCCACTGGTTGATCGCGACGATGAGGTCGACGGACAAGGCAGCGAACTGCCTAGGCAGGCGAACCGGCCACGGGGCCGCCGGCGAGGCCACTCGGTCAGCCGCCTGTGGCTGGTCATCAGCCCGGTCATCAGCCCGGTCATCAGCCCGGTCATCGAGTGGGCCGGCAAACAGCCGCGCCGAGGCGGTGCAGATGACCGTCATCGAGAAGAGCATCGAGAGACCAACCGCGGCACTGATCGCCAGGGCGATGTCGCGGAACAACTGCCCGGCCTCCTCCTGGATGAACACCACCGGCAGAAACACCGCCACGGTGGTCAGAGTGGAAGCGGCCACAGCACCCCAGACCTCCTTGGTACCTCGCACCGCCGCCACCGCCGCACGCTCGCCCAACGCACAACGACGCATGATGTTCTCGAGCACCACGACGGCGTTGTCGACGAGCATCCCCACGGCAAAGGCCAGCCCGGCCAGGCTGATCACGTTCAGCGAACGTCCGAGCAGTCCGAGAATCAGAAAGGTACCGATGATGCTGGTGGGAATCGCCGCACCGACCAGCAGTGCTCCGCGAGCCAGCCAGAATCCGGCTCCGATCAGGATCAGCAGGCCGGGCACCGCGAACCACGGCGAAATGTAGGTCGCCGCAAGTGCGGCCGCCACGACCAACGGCACGACCAGCAGCGTGCGGATGTCCAGGTGCAGGAACACCATCAGCACGATCATCGTCAGTGCACCGCCCAGGAAGATGTTCTGGCGGACCAGGGCGATCGCCGAGTAGATGTAGTCGGTTTCGTCGTAGACCTGCGCCAACTCAAGGCCCAGCGGCTCCAGAATCTCAGTGTTGACCCTCCGGTTCGCCTCACGCAGCCCCGCCATCACCTCCAGCACGTTGGCACCCGATTCACGAATGCAGTTGAGCGAAATGCTCGATTCCCCGAACCGCCGGACCACCCCGGTCGACTTCTTGAACCCCAACTTCACCTCCGCGACATCGCCGACGTGGATCGGTGCCCCGTTCTGCACAACCAGCAGCTGGTTCCTGACATCCTCGAGGTCGCGGAACTGCCCGAGTGTCCTGACGACCCAGCGACGCTTGCCTTCGGAGAAGTCGCCGGCGGAGGTGTCCTTGTTCTGGCCGCGGAGTACGCGGACCACGTCGGCGATGGTGATCTGCCGGGCCGCCAGCTTCTCGGCATCGACGATCACCTGCAGTTCTTCTTCGAGACCCCCAAACACGTTGGACTGCGAGATGCCCGGGACACGCTCGAACCTCGACTCGATCTCGTTCTCAGCAAATCGACGCATGAGGGTGACATCCACGTCCGGCGGCAGCAACTCCCTGACCTCCGGGTGTTCCTCCGCCATCGCTCTCAATCGAAACACCCCCAGCCCCACACTGTGACTCTCGCGGATCGCCTGGATGCGGCCGGACAGTTTCGGGTGACGTACCTGGAACTCGGCCAGTTGCTGGTCGCTGGAACGGCGGGCACTGAGCATGAACCAGGCGATCGGGCGGTCGTCGGAATTCGCCGTCGAGATCACCGGCTGGTCGGCATCCTCGGGGTATTCGCGAACCTGCTGCAGGCGGCTGTTGACCTTCAACAGCGCCTCGTCCATGTCGGTCCCGACCAGGAACTCCAGGGTAATCCGCGACCGCGAATCGGAACTCTCAGAGCTCATCTTCTTGAGCCCCTCGACACTCTTGAGCTGCTCTTCCTGCTCGAGAGTGATCTCACGCTCGATCTCCTGCGGGCTGGCACCAGGCCAGCGGGTCTGGATGGTGATCGTCGGAGTCTGCACCTCCGGCGTCAGCTGCATCGGCATCCGGTCCAGCGCCACGAAGCCGAAGAGCGCAACCAGCAGCACGCCGACGGTCACCTTGACCGGGTTGCGGATGAAGGACTCAATCAGGTGCATGGGCCTAGGGCTGAGTTCGAGTTGGCCGCGTGGATTTGACAGACTTGGTCGACCGGGAAGTCTTGCCAGTCGGGACCTTGCGGGGGATCACCGCCTGGCCGGGCCGCAATCGCTCGTTTCCCTGCACGACGACCAGCTGGTTGGTGCGGATGTCTCCGCTGACCTGGATCAACGCCCCGTCGGCGACCCCGAGCCGGACCGACACCGGTTGGACCACCAGGACCTTCGGGTCCTTCTTGTCGGGACCCACGACGTAGACGACTGGCCCGGAACCACCACCCAGCACCAGGGCATCCTTGGGCACCAACACCGCCAGCGTTCGGCCCCCCGTGGGCAGCATGACTCGTGCCAGCATTCCCGCCTTGATCAGCGGAACTCCCTTGGTGATCGTGTTGGTCAAGCGGATCTTGGCCGGAAACGTGCGGGTCCTCGGATCGGCCTGGGGAATGATCGCGGCAATCTTCCCGATCAGGATCTGCTCGGACAATGCCGGGATCTCGACCCGCACCGAGGTCCCGATTCGCAGGTGGGGCACGTGGTTTTCGAGCACGTGGACCTTCACGTCGACCTGGTCCAGCGACACGACATCGACAACCGGATCACCACGGCTGACCCATTCACCCACCTCGGTCCGCCGCGACGTGATGTAGCCGTCGAAACGCGAACGGATCGTGTGCTTGGTGATGCGGTCCTTGAGTTGATCGACGACGGCCTGCTGAACCGCCAGCCTCGCGGTGGCCTGCACCAGTTTCTCTCTGCGGGGCCCCTCCACGGCCAGCTCGTGGCCGGCTTTCGCATCGTCGTAGTCCCGTTCGGCGGTGATCGCCGCCGAGACGACTGCCGCGAGATCGTCATCGGTGACGGTCCCCTGCTTGGCCAGGGCGACAAACCGGGCCCGCCGCTCGACATGGAAATCACGCCGGGCAGAAGCCGCCAGCATCCGCGCTCGCAGCTGGACGATTTCGCCGGGTCGCGTTCCGTTCTTCAGTTCTCTGAGTGATTCCTGCCGAAACGCCAATTCACCCTCGGCCGCCTTCAACTCGAGCTGGATCGTCGCCGTCAAGAGCTTCGCCAACGGTTGCCCGCTCCGGATCCGATCCCCTTCCTCGACCCCGAACTCGACCACCCGACCGTCGACGGCACTGCCGATCGTCGCCCGCTTCAGCGGCTCAACCGAGCCGACAAACGCGTGCACCACAGTCACCTCCCGCTGCACGACCGGAACGACAACCACGACCGCCGGGCCCCCCTGGGCCGGCAATCGGTCAGCCGACAGCAGCAGCAGGACCCCCGAAAGCAGCACCCGATTCATCACGACTCGCGACACGATTCACCCTCCCTCACACGGCCATCGATTCGACCGGTGGTGATCGATCGACGAGCAGCGTTCCTTGCAATCTATCCTAGCAGAGACCACGACCCGACCGAGCACGATACCCGGGCCGGGATCAACGGCCTGTAGCCGCAGCAGGCTAGGGCGTCGCCGGCTTCTGCTTGAGCAACTCGATGCACCGGGCTCGACCCTGCGCGAATGCCTTGGCATCCAGCTTCACCTGCAACAGCCCTGCCGCGACCCGGGTGGTCGCCAGATCGGCCTCGGTCATCTGCAACGGAGTCTCGTCGTCGGCGTTCTTGGCGCTGGCAACAGCCCCTTGCTTGAGCAACAGCCCGAGCACCGCCGAATGACCGGTGAAGGCGGCCGCGTGAAGCGGTCGTGATCCGTCCTCGTTCTTGCCGTTGACATCGGCGCCCGCGGCAATCAACAGCCCGGCGATCTCGACGTTTCCATGGTAGGCCGCCCAGGCCAGGGCCGTGATTCCCAGGTCGGGGTCCCGCGAGTTGGCGTTTTTCTTCGACTTGGCCAGCAACTGCTTGACCGCCGCGACATCCTGCTTGCGGACCGCGGCAGAGAGTTCCTTACCACCGGTTCCATTCTTGAGCAGCTCCACACACTTTGCACGGCCTGCCTGGACCTTGGCCAGGTCGTAGTCCAGCTTCAGCAACCCGGCAATGAACTGGGTGGTCCCGGCATCGGCCATCGTCGGAACCAAGGGGTCTTCGCCCTTGGCGTTCTTCTGCTTGGGATCGCCCCCCTTGCTGAGCAGTAACTCGCAGACATCAGCTCGGCCCAT
>Ga0310125_10001030_pt1 | contig 13800 bp, 9 predicted proteins | sample CB11b_Tmax_Bot8__FD_203508 | JGI IMG/M metagenome (GOLD analysis project Ga0310125, IMG submission 203508) | Marine microbial communities from Western Arctic Ocean, Canada - CB11b_Tmax_Bot8 | ecosystem: Environmental > Aquatic > Marine > Oceanic | place: Canada: Western Arctic Ocean | collected... | reverse complement strand
CTGGAATATCATCGCGATTTCGCCGCCGCGCACTTCGCGCATCCGCGATTCGCTCGCGTCGAGCAGCGACTCGCCGGCGAGGGTGATGCGGCCGGAGTGGACCCGGCCGGTCGAGGGGAGCAGTCGCAGCGTCGAATAGGTGGTGACCGACTTGCCGCAGCCGGTCTCGCCGACCAGCCCGAAGATTTCGCCTTCGCGCACCTCGAAGCTGACGCCCTCGAGCGCGCGCACCACGCCGTCGTAGGTGTGGAAGCGAGTGACGAGGTTCTCGACGCGTAGCATCATTCCCTCTGCCGCGGGTCAAGGATGTCCCGCAGTCCGTCACCAAGCAGGTAGAACGCCAGCGCCCAGAGTGCAATCGCCAGTCCCGGGAAGAAGAACGCCCACCAGTCACCCGCCAGCAGGTGCTCCTGTCCGTAGCCGACAAGCTTGCCCCACTCGGCCAGGTCGGGGCCGCCGCCGAAGCCGAGGTAGCCCAGCCCCGCCAGCACCAGCACGATTGACCCCATGTCCATCGTCGCGGCGATGACCACCGGCGTCAGGCAGTTAGGCAGTACGTGCCGGAAGATGATGCGGAAGTCGCTCGCGCCGGCGGCGCGCGCCGCCTCGACGTATGGCAGGTTGCGGACGGTGAGCGCCTGCGCCCGCACGATGCGCGTGAAACCAGGCCACCAGACGATTATCAGCGCATACATCAAGTATTCAATCGAGGGATTATTCGTCACTGCCACAATCGCCAGCGCCAGTATCAGCCCCGGAATCGCAAGGAAGACGTCGGTGATGCGCATCATGATTTCGTCGACGCGTCCGCCGTAGTAGCCCGAAATTACTCCCAGCACGACGGCGATGAAGGTGCCGCTGATGACCACCTTCAGCGCCACGTCGAGCGAGGTGCGGCTGCCCCAGATGATGCCGTACCAGATGTCGTAGCCCTTGCTGGTCGAGCCGAGGATGTAGCCGTCGGCTTCACCCCGCTCGCCAGTGCAGGACCAGTAGCAGGGCGGCTGCAGGTCGTGGTTGAACTCGAAGTGCTCGACCATGCGATCGGCGTCGCGCTGCCCCGGCTCGAGCGGAGCCAGGAATGGCGCCATGAGCGCGACCAGCAGGATGGCGAGCGCGATGAAGAGCCCCAGCAGCGCCAGCGGGTTGCGCCGCAGCTGGTGCGCCATGCGCCACAGCTCGGCCCGCCGTGGCGGGATTTCGGCGACGAAATCCCTCCAGTTGAGCGCCAGCCGCACCAGCAGGAACAGCACGAAAAGCAGCACCATCCCGGTCGCGTAGCCCCGGAAAATTCCGACGACCGCCAGCACGGTCCCTCCCGCCAGTAGTGGCACCCACAGGTATTCCCGCAACTGCACCAGGAAGTCTGCGCGGTCACGCCGCAGCCGCCAGCCCAGCCCCGCCAGCGCACCGAGCAGCAGCGCGTAGAGCAGCAGCTTGCCCAAACCGAGGCCGAGGTCTACGCTTATCCATGTGACCCCGACCAGCAGGATGGCCATCCCGGCGATGACCCACTCGGCGAGCCCGACGTCGCCGCTCAGCTCGACGCGTGGGTCAAGCCAGGCATACGCAACGTCGACGACGAGGTTCGCCAGCACGTAGAGCATCCCGGCGAAGAGCGTGTAGCCCAGGATGGCCGCGGTGTCGAGGTTGCGCATCGCCGTGATGGCCCATAACCCCAGCCCGGGCCATTGCCAGACCGTCTCGGTCAGCACCGAGCCGTTGAGCAGCCCACCGAACGCGAGGCCGAGCAGAGTCACGGTCGGAATCATGGCGTTGCGCGCAGCGTGGTTGACGACCACCTTGTGCTCGGGCAGCCCTTTGGCGCGCGCGGTGCGCACGTAATCCTGCTCCAGCACGTCGAGCATGCTCCCGCGCATCAGCCGGATGGTGGTCGCCATGGAGGCATACGCCAGCGTTGTTGCCGGCAGCAGCATATGCATCAGCGCGTCCTTGAAATGAATCCATGAGCCCGCCAGCAACGCGTCGACCAGCAGCAGCCCGGTGCGTTGCTCAATCGGGTCCTCCAGATCCCACAGGATGGCGTCGTAGCGGTAGCCCAGTGGCAGCTGCGTCGCGTCGCCCCACTGGAAGGCGAGGAAATATTTCAGTATCAGTGCGAACCAGAAAATAGGCACCGCCGAGCCGAAGAGCGCGAAGAGTCGAATCCAGTGGTCCTCCCAGCGATTATGCTTGACGCTGGAGAAAATGCCGAGCGGCAAGGCTGTCAGCACCGCGACGGCGAATGCTAACAACGAAAGTTCGAGAGTCGCAGCAAATTTCATCACGATGGCATCCGACACCGGCTGGTTGATGGTCTGCGAGTAGCCCCATTCGCCGTGGAGCAGGTTGTTGATGTAGGTGAAGTAGCGGACCGGTAACGACTTGTCGAGGTTGTGCAGCTTGCGCAGCTCCTCAATCTGCTCGGGGGTCGATTTCTCGGTGACGTAGGGCGCGACCGGGTCGCCCATCAGGTTCGAGAGCGAGAAGGTGATGAGCGTCACCCCCAGCATCACCGGGATGGTGAAAGCCAGCCTCCGCAGCACGTATTGCCACAGCTTCACGGCAGCGGCAGGCAGCCGCCGCTAAAAACCGCTCAGCCCTTGCTCAGCGAGTAGTAGTAGGTGCCGCCATACATCGGATTGTAGTACCACCCTTGCACCCAGTCGCGCTCGACGTGGAAGGTGATGCTCTGATGGGTCCAGATGTAAATTGCCTCATCGTGCTCCAGGTCGATAATGTCGGCGTAGAGCTGGATGCGCGTTGCGTCATCAGTCTCGCGCGCGGCGTCCATGATGAGCTGGTCCAGCTCATCGTTCTGGTAGGAGAGGTAGTACGGGAAGTGGCCGTTGCTGTGCAGGAACGGCTGGACGTAGTCGTGCGGGTCGGCGTAGTCGGGCGCCCAGCCGAGGAAGAATAGCGGCATCTCGGACTGGATGAACTTGTCGAGGTAGTCGGGCCACTCGAGTCCCTGCACCACCAGGTCGAACTTGGCGTTGAGCGACTCGATGTTGTTCTCGAGCATCAGCAGCCCGTTCTCACGCGCGGTGTTGCCCGAGTTGTAGTAGACTGTCAGCGTGAAGCCGGTGTCCCAGACGCCAGCTTCCTTGAAATAGTATTCAGCCTGCTCGAGGTCGAGCTCGTATTCCGGGCCGTATTCATTGTAGCCAAGCATCCCGGCCGGGATTGGTCCCTTCGGCTTGAGCGCGTGGTCGTCCAGCTCATCGGTGATGAACTGCTGGTAGGGGAACGAGTAGCAGAACGCCTTGCGAACGTTGATGTCGGCGAAGAATTCGGACGAGGGGGCGGTCTCCGCCCAGTTCTGGATGTCCTGATTAAAACCGATGAAACCCATGCTGAAGCTGCCCTGACCTTCCAAGATGCGGATGCCATCCTTGCCGTCAATCTTGTCGCGGTCGGCAATCGGGACGTACGCAAAGTCGGCGTCGCCCGCGAGCAGCTCCAGGATGCGCGAATCCTTGTCGTTGTTCTTCTTCATGTAGACTGTCTTGATGAAACCGTCCGGGTAGCCCTGTGCCTTGCGCTCGGCGGTCGACCAGCCGCCCCAGTAGTCGGGGTGGTATTCCATCAGCACATACTGGTCGGGAACCCACTTGACGAACTTGTATGGTCCGGTGCCCATGGTATCGCGCTCGATGTTTTCGCACGGGACTCCCTCGATTGGGGCACCGCAGCCCCGGGAGGCAACCCAGTTCTGCGAGAGGATGGCGGCGGCGTTGTAGGCCATAATCGAGAGGAAGCGCGGTGCCGATTCGGTCAGCGTGAACTGGACCGTATACTGGTCAATCTTCTGGACGCCGCTCTCGTTCAGGATTTCGGCGTACATCCAGGCCGGGCCGTCGGGGAGGTTCATCACCAACAGCCGCTTTATCGAGAAGACGACGTCGTCGGCCGTCAGCGTTGAGCCGTCGTGGAATTTTACGTTCTGGCGAATATTGAAAGTGTAGGTGAGTCCATCAGGCGATATACCGCCGTTGGCCTGCGTCGGGACCACGGTCGCCAGCATCGGCTTCAGCTTGTCGGTCCGCTCGCGCTCGTACCAGATTAGCGTCTCATAGGCGTTCATGATGACCGCCCCCGAGGCGGTGTCGTAGGCGTGCGCCGGGTCCAATTCCTGCGGGTCACCGATTGAGACCGTCGTAAACGTGTCGGGATTCTTCACCTCTCTCGAGGCTGGTTCATCACGAATAACTCTTATTGTGTAAACAGTAGTGGCTGTGAGGCCGTTTTCGGCCGAAACCGTCAATGTAACTGGATAATTACCTGTCGTACTATCGCCTGTCAAACCGCCACCACCACCAAAAGTATGACTAGTGTCGGCTCCAACACCTGACTCTCCATCGCCAAAATCCCACTGCCAACCGGTAATCAGGTCATTGGATGTGACACAATCCGTTTTTCCGGTCTCACCGTCGGTTTCGCAAGACCATGCCCAAGATGCAGCTCCAGAGAAAAGGACCTCACTACCCGTCTCTACGACAGAAGCCGAGACGGAAATAATCGCTGACGGCGGTGACGAGTCGGAAGCGCTGGTCTCAAGCGGAAGGACTGTAATGTAAGCGAGATGGTGGTTATTGTTACCCACTGCACCTTTGTCGTCAGTGACTGCCAAAGCTATTGTATATTCTCCGGATTGGAAGTACTTATGTGTCACCATCTGACCACTTCCGGTCTCACCGTCACCAAAATTCCAGTTCCAATAACGGATTTCACCATCCTCATCAAATGAATATGAGCCGTCAAATTGAATCGTGTCACCGACATTGACGATATTCGTGCCGCCCGTAAGCGTGACGACCGACTGCGGGTTCTGGTTGGAACCTATGCCGCCGCCGGTGCCGAGGCAACCGGTGAGGAACAGCATCGTGACCATGATTGCTGCGAAGGGTTTTCGTTCGTACATTATCTCACTACCATCCCCGCCTGGCACGCTGGACAGGTGATGTTCAGCGGACGCGTCGGGTCGTTAATCTGGAGCCCGGCCTGGCAGGCGGGGCACTGGATAGTAACCGGCTGCGCGACCGGGGCTGCCGCAGTCACGGCTGCGGCAGCCATCGCCGGAGCGGCAGGTGTCATCGCGGGCGGTGCAGCCATGGGCACAGCCGCGGGCGCAACGGGCGCGTCCCAGTCATCTTCCGGGGCGCCGCCACCGCGCCAAGAATTGAAGCCGCCGAAGGCGACGAACCCGAGACCGAGCGCCACGAGTCCCGCGAACGCCAGCTCGGTCGTCGACGAGTAGCGCGGCGCAATCGCGTCGGCCGGCAGCGCCTCGGCGCTGGTCTCGTAGCCGGCAGGCGTCTCGCCCGAGCCGAGCTGGGCGACCTCGAAGATAATCACGATCTTGTCGTCGGGCCCGAAGTCGGCGAGCAAATCGCCGTTGAAACGGAACGCGATGTCGGTATCCGCAGCGCCGATACTCGCGAGCCAGACGCGGGTCTGCCCTTCGTCAAGCTGGATGCGGGCGATCGTGTCGACGATGGTGACACTGTCGCCCACGTCGTAGTCGTTGAAGGTCTCGATGTCACCCGAGCTGCTGATTTGCGCCACGAACTCCCCGCCGTCCGACGCGAGCATCCCAGGGAAAATCAGGAACTCACCCAGCAGCCCCAGCACCAGTAGCAGGGCGCCTCCAACCAGCAGCGGTCGCGCAACCATCCCCCCGCGAGATTCAAAAGCGATATAAGCCTGCGGTCGCCGGTCCCGGTTACCACCCACGTCATCGGGAAATCGCCGTGTGGGACTACCCGTTCCCGGCGTCCGGCCGGCCGCCCCGCGCGAGGAACAGCAGCGAGCAGGCCAGCCCCAGCACGCCCGCCGGCCACCACGGGCTGACGCTGCCAGCCACGACCGCCGCGTCGACAGCGTAGCCGAGCAGCGGTGCCACGACCATCGTGGCGCCGCGCCGCGCCTGGCTCTCGATGGAGAGCAGTGAGGCGCCCTGCACCGCGCCCCCCTGCGCGTCGAAGCGGCTGACCAGCAGCGGCCGCCAGACATTGTGCAGCACGTGCAGCGCGACGAACGCCAGCACGCTGCCGGTGAGCGCGCCGGTCCAGCCCGCCAGCGCCAGCCCGCCGAAGGCCGCAGCAGCCCCGCCCCAGAGCCAGCGCGTGGCGCGCTCTTCGCCCCCGGCGGCGGCGCTGACGCGGTGTGAGCGGCGGCTCGCGGCGCCGCTGAGCAGGTGCAGCACAAAGTAGACCGCGCCAACGAGCAGCGCAGTGCGTTGCGTTGCGGACCAGTCTCCGGCAACGAGCGCGGTCGCCGTGAGCGAGAGCGCCAGCGCCGCCAGCACCGGCTGCAGGTAGTCCCGCGTCGCGGCGAAGACGCCGTCGAAGCCCATCGACTCGAGGAATAGCCGGCGCAGACGCGGCCGCCGCACCGACTCGGAAAGCGTGCGGCCGGCGTGGCGCATCACTTCCGCTAGCGACGCCGGGCGACCGCCCGTTTCGTCGAGGGTGGCCGGGTAGCCCATGAAATTGACGACGTTGATAGCGTAGGGAATGATGGCCGCCAGAAAAATCCACTCGTAGCTGTCCGAGAAGAGCACAATGCCCGCGGCGATTAGCACCGAGACCGCCGAGCCATACTTGCTCCACGAGCGCGTGTAGCCGTAGACCCGCACCCGCTCGCCTTCGCGACCCGCACTGCGCAGCCAGGCGAATATCATCGCCTTGTGGGTGCCGCTGCGGAACGCTTCGCCAACGCCGTAAAGCACCATCCCGAGGTAGAGCAACCCCGGCTCGGTCGCGAAGCCAAAGGCGGCGAACGCGACGATATAGGCGACGAAGGAGAAAATCATCGAGAGCCGCCGGCCGTAGATGTCGGCGACCGCGCCGGAGGGGATTTCGAGCAGGCTCGTGGTGAGTTCCCGCACGGCAATCAGCAGCCCGATTTCAGTGAAGTCGAGCCCTTTCTCAAGGAAGGCGAGGAACAGGAACGGCTCGAAGTAGCGCTGGTTCTTGAGGAAGCCGTAGAGGCTAAAACGGAAGAGCATGCGTGGACACCGCCGGAGAAACGGCTCCGCTATTAGTAGCCGCCCGGAGACGGAGCTACGAAACTACGGTTCCCTTTCCACCAAGTCGGAGCCTTCGTAATCCACGTCGTTCACTAGGCCTGAATTAACTGTTACGAAAATGGTGGCGTTGCCGGTTCGCTCGAATTCGCTCACCGCCAGCTTCAGTTCGCGCCACTCGTTGGCGCCGTCGTTGATGGCGCCACCCGCAAGGTCGTCCTCAGTGATAACGTAAGTTGCGGAACCGGCGGTCACGACACACTCCTCTTCCTCGCAGTAGCCGTTCTCGAGCCGCCACTCGACCCAGTCGTAGCTGAGGTTCGCCTGCGCCTCGCCCCAGGCGCGGGATTTGTATTTCGTGAGGGCAGACTCGAGGCTGTTTTCAAGGACGGGCGTTTGCGTATACTCCTCCGCATCAAGCAACGCGAATTTCTGGATTGAGAAGCCGCTGTAGAGCGGAAAGATGTAGGCGTCCCGCACGGCGCCGGAATCTGTCATAATCGGGTAGAGGTAGCCCTCGTCAATCCGCAGCTGGCTGAAACCCTCGGCACCGCTGGCGAGGTATGCGTAGACCTGTTCCTCGGCAGTGTAAAGGTTGGCGAGCGACTTCGCCTCGCGGTTGTGGTACACCGCTTCTCCGGAGCGGGTATCTATCAGGATGTAGCCTGCTAGCACGTTCGAGCTGAGCTGGTTCATTGGAATATACCAGTAGGTCTGCCCATTGAGCACGATGAAGCGCGCCGAGTCGGACGGATAGGAGAGGTGTGTCTTCGTGAAAGTGTGGTAGAGGATGCCCTCGCGCCATTCACCCCACAGGCGGGCCCAGTCCTCGACGTAGTAGTCGGGAAAGACTACCTCCAGCCAGGCCGGGATTTCCGGGTCGTCTACATCGTAGACCACATGGTCATCGATGTCGCGAGCGTTGATTATCAGAATTTTCTCCAGCGTCACGACGTCCCTGATGACGCCGCGCTGGCCGAGGTAGACAATCCAGAATGGATTATGTTCGTCGTCGATGTCGAAGCGCACCTGCACCTTGACCAGTTCCAGTGCGTATTCATCGAACAGGATCTGGTCAATCCGGTTTGCCCAGCTAATCTGCGAGACGTGGACCGCGAAACCCTCGTCCGAACTCCGGACCGGATCGAAGCCTTCGCTCGACATGTTGGCAGGGTCGTTGGTGACTGTCACGTAGAACGGCACCTGTTTGCCCCCGGCCCATTTCCAGGCCTCGAACTTGGGCGCGTTGACCCAGACGAATTCGCCGTTGACCAGCGTGGGTGCGGTGTATTCCATCATCTCCCATTCATTTGTGTTCAGCGAGGAGGCAGCATCGCCGTACGAACGCTCCAGATATTGCGTGGCGAGGTACCAGGAAATGACGCGCACCTCGTTGGGGTCGGTCAGGTAGTTTGCGGGCGCAGCGGTGTTGTCGGCGCTCTCGTTCAGGTCCTTGAACAGCGGGTTGAATTCGAGGTTGCCCCTCAGTGGGGTGATGTTGGAGCCGACGAGCAGGAGGATAATGCCGATTACGACGAACGGGCGGACCCCGACGTATTTCAGCACTTTGCGATTCGCGGAGCCGCGCGCTGTTGAGGGGTAGACCATGCTGTCCGGGCCCCTGCCACAGATATACCCGACCATGATGTAGCGAGTTACGGTTCCCACCCCCAGGAAAACGATTGAGAGCGACAGGATTCCCAGGATGGAGCCAGTCCAGTTCGCAAAGGTAAAGTCCTGGAATACCGCCCAGCCGACCAGCGCTACCGCCCAGAATATGCCACTGGCGAGCGGAAAAAGGATGAAGCCGCTGACGCTGACAAAGCGGGCGTTTCGGAAGAATTCGGGAAGGTCAGAAAAGTCAGATCTGATTTTCGTGACACCGAACCTAGCCCGATCGTAACCGACAGGCATCAGACAGACGCAGAGCCAGAGCAGGAACCAGACCAGGTATTGCGACATGCCGCCCCCCGAGAAGACGAGTATTTAACTCTGTTTCAAAAATTTTTGTTTTTGAAAGCGGCCGGTCGAGCAACGCTAAAAAGCGGCCGTATCTCCCCACGCGATGGAACAGTTCGCGGTCGCTTCGCCGCTCGGCCCGCTGGAGCTGACGCTTGACGGCGACGCGGTCACACGGCTCGAGTTCCCCCGCTCCCCACGCACTGGCGCGCCCGCGATGGCCGCCAGCGACGGACCGCGCTCGCCCGCTGGCGAGCGCGTCGCGAGGGCGCTCGGCGCGTATTTCGACGCCGGCGAGCTGCCCGCGCTCATGCTGCGGCCGGGCGGCACCGCCTTCCAGCAGCGCGTCTGGGAAGCGCTGCGCGCGGTCCCGGCGGGCGAGACCGCCACCTACGGCGAACTGGCGGCGCGGGTCGGGTCGCGCCGTGTCGCGCGGGCGGTGGGGCAGGCGTGCGCGCGAAACCCGATTCCGGTGCTGATACCGTGTCACCGTGCGGTCGGCGCCAGTAGCCCGGGCGGCTGGTCGGGGCTGCCGGGCGCGAAGGAGTGGTTGCTAGCGCACGAAGCGGACGCGATTAATCGCGCGGCGCCGTAAGGTACCCGCCGCGCCACGCAACCACCGCGACCGTGCCGCCCAGCGCCACCGCGAGGGCGAGGATTAGCGGCAGCAGGTCGCGTGCGCTTGACTCGGGGGTAAAGCCGTCAGCAACAAAATGGGTGTGCGGCGTCAGTGAGTGGAAGCCACCGTTGCCGAGCGCGCGGACGAAGAGCGCGTGGTTGCCGCTGAACGCCAGTTCTTCCTCATTGAGCGTGATAGACCACGGGATGTAGGCACCGGTCGGCTGCGGCAGCTCGACCGCGTAGTCGTGCACCTCGCGCCACGCGCCGCCGTCGATGCGATACTGCACCGCCGAGACGTTGCCGATGCGGGCCCACGAAACGCCCTTGATGACGACGGAGTCGTTCGTGATGGTCTCGAGGATGTGCGCCTGCAGCTCGACATCGACGTTCTCGGGGTCTTCCAGCTTTATCGCCTCCTCGACCGCCAGCAGCGCGTCGACCATGCCCCAGCCGAAATCGCGGTTCCAGAACGGGTCCAGCTCAGGGTAAGTCGGCTCGCCGCGTGGCTCGGCGGTGGTGCGCAGGATTTCCTTGACCAGTGCCGGAGTCAGGTTGTCGTTGACCTCGAGCAGTAGCGCCATCACGCCCGCCACAGACGGCGTCGCGTAGCTGGTGCCAGAGCCACGGCCGGAGTAGCCGTTGTTGGAGGCGTCCTGCCCCGGGACGTTGTTGTTGCAGCTGCCGGAGGTGTAGCATCCCTCGGCCTGGACGATGTTAGTACCGGACGCCGAGACATCGGGCTTCAGCTCGTCGTAGGGGTAGCCGTCATTGTTGTCACGGCGCGGGCCGCGGCTGCTGTAGCCGGCGATGGTATCGTCGTCGCGCTCGACAGTATTCTGGTCGTCGAGCGCGCCGATGGTAACCGAGAGGCTCGACGACCCCATGCCGGAAAAACCGTCATTGTCGGGGCCGCTGTTGCCTGCCGCGACGCTGACGACGACACCCGCTTCGGTCACCTCGTCCAGCCTCCGCGAATGCATGTCGGTACCGTCGCTGCCGCCATCCTCGTGCGAGGTGATACCCCACGAAAGCGAGACAATGTCGATGCCGTAGTTCGCCTCGTCTACGTTGGGCCACGCGTCGTCACGGTGATCGATAACCCATTGCAGGCCGTTCATTGCCGACTCGTAAAACTCCTGCTCGAGAAGATAGTTCTCGAAGGGGCCTGCACCGACGTCGGAGCCAATCCTGACATCGACAAGCGATGCGTCTGGTGCAGCGCCCTGGTAATCGGTCAGGCTCCCATCGGCCAGAAGCCCGGTCGCAGTCGCCATCCCCGAGCAGGCAGTGCCGTGCTGGTTTCCGTCGTCTGGGTCGAAGGAACCATCGGTTTCGCGACCTGGATTATCGAAAAAGCAGGCGGGGTCTGTATGCATGTAGCAGACAGCATCGTAGCCGGCGACGAACTTGCCAACCAGTCCGGGATGCTCGTTGTCGATACCGGTATCGACAATCGCGATGTTGACTCCGCGGCCGGTGTAGCCCAGGTCCCACGCACCCATGGGGTAAGCAGTCGAATTCTTCGCCTTGATATTGGGCGTCTGCACGTCGCCGTAGAACACGACCTTGCCATACGGCTCAACCATCACGACCCCCGGCAGCGACGCCGCCAGCGCGAAGCGCTCGGGAGCGACGGGGCCGAGCAGCACCGCGTCGGAGAGCAGCAGCCGCGGCTCGAAGCCCGCCAGCAGCAGCGACTCCAGCTCGCGCTCGCCCGGCTGGTAGCCGTAGGAAACCCCGACGGCCGTGGGCGCGTCGCGCGTTTCAAGCCAGTCGACGATGCCGTCGCGGTCCCCGTCGCGCGAGGTGCGCTCCCACCACGGAGCGGCCGGCGGCGTGTCGCCGCCGGCCACAGGCGCTGGCGCCGTGGAAACGGCGGGCGCAGCCGGTTCGCTCGCCGCGGGCAACTGCAAGTTGCCCGCCAGCAGCAGCACCGCCAGCAGGATTGCCGCGAGTCGTTGCATTACGGCGGCGGAGCGTCGGCGGGTGATAAAGTTGGCGTCCGCAACCACAGTTACAGTCGCGCCGAGCAGTAGGGGCACATCGACCAGCCGGCATCTACTTCGCGTCCGCAGCCGCTGCACTCGGCGTGCGCGCGCTCGCGTCCCGCGGCGGGCGCCGACCACTGCCCCGGCGCGGGGGGCGGCGGCAGCGGGTCGGGCCACCACGCCGCAAGGCCGAACGCCGCCAGCGCCGCCAGATACGCCAGATACTCGACCAGCGCGCTCTCCGCCAGCAGAGTGTTGGCGAGCGCAAGGATGCCGCAAAGCGCGAAGCTGGCGCGCAGCAGGCTCATGCGTCGGCGTAGAGCGACTCGATTTCCGCCGCCCAGTTCGCGGCGATGGGCTTACGCTTGATTTTGAGCGTGGGAGTCAGCTCACCGTCATCGACGGTGAAGTCGCGCGATAGGATGGCGAATTTCTTGACCTGTTCGGGGTTCGAGAATTTCTGGTTCAGTTCATCCACCTGCGCCTGGATTTCAGCGCGGATGTCGGCCGAGCCGGTGTATTCCGCGAGCGGGTGCCCCAGCTTCTCCAGCTTCGCCACCTGCTCGACCGGGTTCTTGGGTATTTCGAGCGGGTCCATCCCGAGCTTGTCGCGCATGATGGCGAAAGCGTCGAGCGTCAGCAGCGCCGAGCAATACTTGCGGGCGTCACCGACCAGGAAGCATTGCGACACCAGCGGCATCGATTTCATGGTCTCCTCGATGACCAGCGGCGCGATGTTCTTGCCGCCCGAGCTGACGTAAATTTCCTTCTTGCGACCGGTGATTTTCACGAAGCCATCGCTGTCAATGGTTCCGACATCGCCGGTGTAGAGCCAGCCGTCGCGGAGCACCGCGTCGGTCGCCTTCTGGTCCTTGTAGTAGCCCTTCATGACGTGCGGGCCGCTAATCAGCAGCTCGCCGTCGTCGGCCACCTTCATCTCGGTGCCGGGGAAGACCGGGCCGACAGTGCCAACGCGGTTCTGCTCGGCGTAGTTGAGCGTCGCGCCCGCCGTGTTCTCGGTCATGCCGTATCCCTCAAAGATGGGGATGCCGAGCGACTGGAACAGCTCCAGGATATCGGGATTGATGGGCGCCGCGCCGGTGACGGCGAAGCGGCACGCCTTCATCCCGATTTTCTTCTTCAGCTTCTTGCGGAAGATGCCCGAGAGCAGCGGTAGCTTGAGCCCGACACGCAGCACCGCCTTGCCATCGATAGCGGCCTTGACGTTGGAGTAGATTTTCTCGTAGATGCGCGGGACGCCGATGAAGAGGTGCGGCTGCACCTCCTTGGCGAGGTCGACAACGTTGAGCGGGTTGTCCGCCACATACATGTGCATCGCCTTGTCGACCCAGTAGTGGTTGTCAATCAGCTGGCCGAAAACGTGCGCCAGCGGCAGCCACGAAACATAGCGCTCACCCTGAGTGAACAGGAAGGCGAAGTCTGCCGCCTTGACCTCGAAATTCCAGTTGCCGTGCGTCAGCTCGACGCCCTTGGGGTTGCCCGTTGTCCCGGAAGTGTAGATTAGCGCGCTCGTGCCGGCGTCGGTCAGCGCGCCGACGCGCTCGTGAAGCGTCGCGGTCTCGACTCCGCTGCCGTGGCCCATGAACGCATCCCAGGTCATCATCCGCTCGTGCTCCACTCCGCCCACGCCCGGCAGCAGCACGAAGTGCTCGACCGCGGGCAGGCCGTCGATGACTTGCATCAGCCGGTGCTGCGGCATCTTGTCCTTATCGTCAGCCGCCATCGGGTTGTCGCCTACAAATAGCACTTTCGATTCCGAGTTGCCGGCAACCCACTCGACCTCCTCGGCCGACGAAGTGTGGTAGATGCCAACTCCGGCACCGCCCGCCATCTGCGCGGCGAGGTAGCCGCCGTACCATTCGCGACGGTTGTAGCTGTAAATGCTCAGTTTATCGCCCGGCTCGAATCCCAGCGCGACCAGCGACTTGGCGATGTCCATCACGAATTCGGTGACTTCGGACCAGGTCTCGGTCATCCAGTCGTCGCCTGACAGGGATGAAAGCGCCGGTTGGTCGGCGTACTTCATTGCGTTCTCGAGCAAACGGGAGGGAGTCGTGGAGGCCATGGGGGGCAGCCGCTCAGGTATTAAACAACCTGCTCAGCCCGTATCGTCAGAGAGGGTGGCCGCAATTGCCACAGAACTTGAAACCGGGCTGCGCCGGCGTCCCGCAGCCGGTACAG
>Ga0310125_10001029_pt1 | contig 13804 bp, 11 predicted proteins | sample CB11b_Tmax_Bot8__FD_203508 | JGI IMG/M metagenome (GOLD analysis project Ga0310125, IMG submission 203508) | Marine microbial communities from Western Arctic Ocean, Canada - CB11b_Tmax_Bot8 | ecosystem: Environmental > Aquatic > Marine > Oceanic | place: Canada: Western Arctic Ocean | collected... | reverse complement strand
CTCTAGAGACACCTTTTTGAAACAATTCCCGAGACACCATGGAGGCACTCCTAGGGCGATACGTTATCCTGCTGTGTGTCCACGCAGAAGCAAAAGCAATGTCGTCTAGAAGTCCTTGGTCTTTGAGATTTTGCACGGTACGGTCAACTACTTCATTAGTGAATTTCCACCTGAGCCTAGATCTCGTTTCAAATTCGCTGCGCGGACGAAATGAAAGAAACCTTAGGGCATACGAACCGGCCTTCTCTAGTTCCTCTTCGTTCATGAGTTAGATCCTAACAAATTAATCGGAGCGACGATGTATGAGGAATTGCTATAACCTCATCTGTCACGTTTATTTGTGAAAATACAGTATGGAAATTTATATATTCCCTGCCATCTAGGTTCTTGGAACTCTAGTTAAGCCTACTAGGACTGCTCATCGTATCCTGTCGTTTTGCCAGTGTCAGGCGGTGGAAATCTTATTTTGTTCTCTATCTCGTCCCGTACCTCGGAGTGATCACTCAGGTATTCCTTCGAAGATTCCCTGCCCTGCCCCAAACGTGTGTCACCGTATGAGTAGAAGGAACCAGCTTTCTTGATGATTCCCATATTCGTACCAAGGTCTAAAATATCGCCCTCTTTACTTATTCCATGATTGAACATAATGTCGAATTCTGCAACCCGAAAGGGAGGAGAAACCTTGTTCTTGACTATTCTGGCTTTAACACGCGTGCCTACAACTTCTGCGCCTTGCTTGATTGTCTCCGCTTTTCGCAAATCTATCCTGACCGATGAATAGAATTTCAGCGCCCGTCCACCGGGGGTCACTTCGGGATTACCAAAAACTATCCCGATCTTCTCTCTTAGTTGGTTTATGAAAACGACTGAGGTATTAGAATGGTTTATGGCCGCAGACAGTTTCCTAAGTGCTTGTGACATGAGACGAGCCTGAAGTCCCATATGGGAATCTCCCATATCCCCTTCTAATTCCGCCCTAGGGACCAGAGCAGCTACACTGTCTATAACCACTACATCCAATGCCCCGCTCCTCACAAGATATTCTGCTATTTCCAAGGCTTGTTCTGCCGTATCAGGCTGGGCCACTAAGAGATCATTCAAATTCACACCTAGATTTGCCGCATATAGAGGATCCATAGCATGTTCCGCATCTATGTAGGCTGCAGTTCCCCCGGATCTTTGAGCTTCGGTAATGATATGCTGAGCCAAGGTGGATTTCCCCGAGGATTCGGCACCAAATATCTCGGTAACCCGGCCTCTTGGAACCCCTCCTATACCCAGAGCCAAATCTAAAGATATGGATCCTGTAGGAATAGCTCCTATTTCTAGGCTTTGTGAGGATTCGCCCAGCTTCATGATGCTACCTTTACCAATATGCTTTTCAATCTGGCTAAGCGCCAATTCTAAGGCTTTTTCTTTTTCAGTTACCATATGCACCTTCCAACAACCTAGCAATATAACAAAATGATAGCACGAGGGTAAAATGTGGACAAGAAGGTAGCATGTGTGGATACTTGCACTATCGGGTGTTTTAATCTTTTTTGTAGTGGCATTACACTAAATCCTACAAAGCGCTTACACTCTTTATTTACCAAAACCCTTGTTTCTATGATAAATCGATTACACTCGATATTACTATCCCCACTAGTTTTTGTACTCCTTGCGAGCTGCGCTCAAAATCCAAGTGTCCCCCAAGCATCTACCAGTTCTGGAGATGGTCCCTCTTCAGCATCCACTGGTACTCCAACATCTCTACCCCTTGAAGAAGGCCCAACCCCCGTTGAGAAGGACTCGATCAGTTCTCCGTACAGCCTCATCACCACTCCCCCGGATCGAGATATTGTTGATATTAATCGCAGGTTGCGACCTAATTATTTGGGGAATAAAGATCTTGATTTAGCCAACGTTGAACCTCATCTGACCCTCGGTTCCAGTTCCCTATTTTGGGTTGTAGATCCAATTGACAAAAGCGCTGTTCAAATTACTGCTGCCCTCACGGATATAAGTGAACATGCCTATTGGTACTTCGAAGAAGCATTTATTCCCGATCCAGAGGATCTGGCCCAGGCAATAAATGCTTTCGAATCTGATATATACCCATCGGTGACTCAGGCTTTCGGACGCGAGTGGCTACCCGGTATCGACAACGACCCCAAGCTCACTATATTACATACGGATTTGGGATATATTGATGGGTACTACAGGTCAACTGATGAATATCCCAAAAACGTTCAGCGGCTGAGCAATGAAAGAGAAATGATATACATAAATTTGCGTCGTATCGAGTTAGGGACACCCGCTCATGGCGCAGTTCTTGCCCACGAGCTGCAGCACGTCGTCCACTGGGCCTCTGACCCTAGCGAGGAAACTTGGGTCAACGAGGGAATGTCGGAGGTAGCCAAGGCAATAGCTGGTTATGGATTTCCATCAAAAGACTATTTCTTGGCCGATCCAAGCATATCACTTAACAATTGGCCTTCTGCAATGCAATCACAATTGCCTTACTACGGGGGATCCGCTCTGTTTATGGAATACTTGGTTCAACATTACGGAGGATACAAGAATATAGACGTTCTGTTAGGAACCGAATCAGACGGGATAGCCGGTATAAACGACTACCTCCGAGCTTCTGGATACGATGACACTTTCGATCATATCTTCAACAACTGGCTGACCTCGACCTATTTGGACAGCTGGGGCTTACCCTCATACTCCTACGATCGTATAGACACGCAAATTGATCCTGAACCACTTAAAGCATCTACAAGTGAACACACTGGCACTATTCAGCAATACGCTGGTGAATATCTTGAGATCAACGACCATAAAGGGGACGTCGTTCTGCACTTCCAAGGTCACCCTCAGGTACCCATCATACCCATTGACCCAAGGGAAGGTAGTACTTGTTGGTGGGGCAATCACGGGGATTCCATAGACTCTTCAATGACTGCTCCTTTTGATTTATCCGGTGTATCTACTGCAACGCTGAATTTCTGGATATGGTATGCGATCGAAGAATCTTGGGACTACACATACGTACAAGTATCACGGGACGGGGGGAAATCCTGGGATATTCTTCTCGGTACCCACATGTCGGCAAACAATCCTGTAGGGCCTGACCTGGGGCCTGGCTACACCGGGGAGAGTAAGATATGGCTACAGGAATCAATAGACCTCACCCCTTACGTAGGTGAATTCATATTGCTCAGATTTGAATACATTACAGACGAAACAATCAATGATACTGGAGTTTGTATCGATGATATATCCATACCAGAAATCGGGTTCTTTGACGAGCCTGAAGCTCCCAGCTCATGGAGTACCTCAGGATTCATTCCAATTAATAACCTATTGCCTCAACTATATTCTGTTCAAATAATTGAGATCGGTAAATCGGTAGCCATTAAACCAATGCACATAGGAGAAGATGGAACTGGATCGATAGAAATATCTGGACTGGGAGACACTCTAGATAAAGCCGTGATAGTTATCGCGGCGGTAAATCCTGATACCAAACAACCAAACTCCTATACTTTGTATATAACTGATAACGGATAGTCCCCTCGACAGAAGAGTCAACTTCACATAGAGCAACTATTCTTTCTTCTTATTCCACCCCATATGCCGTGCCAGAGAATCATAATCGCCGTGACACATTTGTTTAGCTTTTTTGGGGTCTTTAATGAACGTACTCACATGTAATCCTGATTTCGTATTGTTTTCCCATTTTTCGATATCCTTCACGTCTGCCATCCACACTTCCTCAATCTCGAAAGTCTCGCCAAGTAGCACCAAAACACCCGTTTTAAAGTGATATTTACCCTTTCTACCAAATCTTCCCATTCGGCCGGCCTTAAAGTTGTCGCTGGACCAAAGTTTTCTAGTCTTAATCTGAATTAAGACTTCCCCCTTACGGGCATCATATCCAAAACTTGGATCCCATGTGTAATCGTATTTCTTGCAAAACGCTAGTTCCCCGATTATCCCTGTCAATTCCGTGAAATGTTCCTTTCTCTCTACCTTTTCTCCGGATTATTCCTGTTCTTTTTTTGCAACGACTTCTTCAGCAACTTCCCTTAACCAATTAAGTAGTTTACATTCTTTTGCATTTAATCCCACTGTTGACCTCCCACCTTAGAAATATATCTCGGTTGTGACTCACACGAGTGCCCACTCGGGTATTTTCCCTCCGAGATACTTTAATTGGTTAATACTATTCTTATAATTCGGAAATGAACGCCCAAGTTCCTTCCAGAACTTAGGTGAGTGATTTAAAACCTTTAGATGGACAAGCTCATGGTGCACCACGTAATCAACGACCTCTGAAGGCATAAACATCAGATTTCGATTCAGATTTATATTCTTCCCAATGGAACAACTCCCCCAACGAGTCTTTTGTCGTTTGATTCTCACCTTGTTGTATGAAAGCTTTAGCTTAATGGAGACGCTATCCAGATGCGTTGGCAGATATCGAAGCGCCTTCTCTTGAAGCCATTCTTGAAGCATCAAGGGAACCCAGAACACATCGTCTGGCTTTTCTGGAACCTCGAGATTACGTGATGTTTCGGTTATGATGTTGGTATTTCCATCTTGCATTCCTCTATACACAATCTCCCAGGAGCTTTCAGTCGCTGGGAGATCAATAAATATCGGCTTAAGCTCTGATCTGGCTTCCTTGATTTCAGCCAGGCTTTTTTCGATCTTGGGCTTGCTTTTGGTTATAGCTTCCAAGACCCATCTCTCCTCGTAAAGGCGCGGAAGAACTATTTCCAATCCGTTTCGAATAGAAACCCTAAAAATCAACCTTTTCGCTCTCTTACTTTGCCTCAGCGAAAACAAGTTGCTGTTTTCTTCAAGGGCAGCTAGCAACCCAAGTAGTGAATCTTTGTTTATCATCGGCTATAGGCTCCAATGCGGGTTGGGCATCAAGAATCTACTATAACAGATGGTCTATATCAACTTAACATCTATATTGATATACTCCCTCAAGGAGAATCCTTTGTCTGGTGCGCGCGAGTTTATCTAAAGGGGCTTCGGTGAAAGTGCAAAAGGGCGGCATTTTTTATGGGTGGTGGATGGTGGGTATCGCCATCATATCCAGCTTTAGCGCCATGAGCATAGGCCAAGCCATCCCAGGGGTTTTCATGGAGCCCATGACCCAGGATTTTGACTGGCCTATATCCCACTTCTACATAGCCATATCTTGCGGCACGGTCATGGGGGGCCTCATGGCAGTTATTGTGGGGCCATTGGTTGACAAACACGGTCCACGTCGGCTGATGATGTTCGGGGCAATTTGTTGTTCCGCGGGTCTCTTGGGACTATCAAATCTTTCAAGCTTATGGCAATTCATATTACTACAATCTGTTTGCGGGGCTTTAGGCTGGACTTTCTTCTCGCCACTTGTAGTAAACACTTCTTTGAATAAGTGGTTCGTTACCAAACGCGGTTGGGCACTTGCTCTTGGCTCAGCGGGAATCTCGTTGGGGGGGATAATCACTCCTAAGACTATGACCCTGATAGTCGATAATGCTGACTGGCGCACCGGCTATATAACCCTAGCTATAGCAGTCATAGTGATAATCATTCCATCCGCTCTCATGATGCGTTCGAGGCCAGAAGATTACGGACAGTTACCGGATGGAGTTAACCCAGATGAAATCTCGCCTGAGATTACGCTGAGAAGGGCGGCAATTGCCGCAGATGACCGCCAGTCTTATACAAGAGCTCTTGCAATAAGGACACCGGGATTCTGGCTTTTAATCCTAGGATTCGGCCTTAACGGAGCAGCACTAAGTTCAGTGTTACTCCATGCCATACCATTCGCCACAGCCTTTGGATTCACAAGGTCGCTGGCAGCCTGGGGAGTTAGCATAAATGGGTTCGGTAATCTATGTTCAAAGTTCGTCTGGGGATGGGGACTCCAAAGAATCAATGCAAGGGTATTGGTGGCCTGTGCCTTTCCCATTTCAGCGACAGGCGTTCTAACCCTGTTAATCGCTGCTCATCAAGGCAATACTCTCTTGCTGTTCGCGGGATTCTATTTATACGGATTCGGGTTTGGCGGAAGTGTTCCTCTATCTGAATTCCTGTTCGCGCGTTACTTCGGACGAAAACACATAGGAGCTATAAGGGGATTCGGCATACCGGTTTCTCTCATATGTAGCGCGGGGGCACCTGTCCTAACCGGCGTCTGGGTGGACACTTTTGGATCATATACCGGAGCGTTTATGTTAATCATGTGCCTATATCTGACCGGCGCAGTAGTTATCAACATATCTAGAGAGCCCCCTCCTCTATATGTGGACGCACAACAGATTGAGGACAAGGTAAACACCTAGACAGAGCTTTCCAGGCGTTCCTTTCGGGCGTTCATAGCCTCATGACAACCAAAGACTGTGGTAAGTTTCCGTTTACCCTTACTTTTTGTTTACCGATAAGTTCGGATTTATAAAGAGACCAAAAGGACCAGCTTAATGCTGAGCGCTTCAATCTCGGGAATATGCGTAGCGGCCTTCTTCATTATTATATTCAAACACCTCGTCGGGCCGGGGCTTAAGTTCTTCTAATAGCATAACTGCAACGGAGGCAGACCAACATCATTTGGTCCATGCGAAGTGATGATCTGGGATATTTTCACTATTAGTCCTAAGTAATGAATAGTTCTTACAAGGGGTTATAAGCATTCTTATAAATTGTTCAAGCGCTGAATAGTTATTGGGACCCGACGAAGGAAAAGAGGGACAGTATTACGATAGCTTGGTGGCGAAGAAAGTCACCACCAAATTTGTTTATCTACCGTTTTTCTAAGCTCGGTGAAGTCTGTAGTCCACATAGCCGTGCTTAGGTATTTCCAACCCCCGTCTGCTAATAGACACACTATATTGCCTTTATCTATTCTAAGGGCAAGCCTTTGTGCACAATGGACCACAGAGCCTGAAGAGACTCCAGCGAATATTCCTTCGGTCTGCATTAGTTCCCTGACTGACTGGAAAGCTTCCTTACTTTCAACCATTATCCTACTGTCAAGCAAAGATAAGTCCAAAATGGGAGGTATGAAACCCTCTTCTAGACTCCTAAGTCCTTGTATAACATCGTCCGGATGTGGGACAACGGCTACCACCTTTACACTAGGATTATATTCCTTTAGGCGCCTGCCCACCCCCATTAGGGTTCCACCAGTCCCTAGACCAGCGACGAAATAATCTACGTCTGGGCAATCTCGGATGATTTCCTTGCCTGTGGTTTCATAATGAGCCAGAGGATTGGATTCGTTCCCATATTGATACAGCATAAGAAAGTCGGGGTTCCCGGCAGCCATTTCCTGCGCTACGGCTATAGCTCCGTTTGTGCCCTTAGACCCATCTGTATAGACTATTTCAGCGCCATATGCCTGCAGAAGTTGAGTTCTTTCCTTACTGACGTTTTCCGGCATCACCACCTTGATCTTATAGCCTTTTCTTCTTGCTAGGAAGGCGAGGGAAATCCCCGTGTTGCCGCTTGTAGGTTCGAGTATGGTCTTGTCTCGGGTCAATGTACCCTCGGACTCTGCCCTTTCCACCATGTATTTTGCTATTCTATCCTTGAGACTACCGGTAGGGTTCTGTCCCTCTAATTTAGCGAATATATGGACTTCTTTCTTGGGGCTCATCCGGCTTATCTCGACCATAGGGGTGTTGCCTACCGTATCAAGAATATCTCGACCCTTGGCCGTTGCCCGCTCACCTTCTTGCACTGTTACCTTCTCTCTGTTTCTAACTAACTTACAGCAGCTGGTTCCCGAAGCCCACAAAATACCTCATAGTCTATAAGCTCTGTAACTGTCGGGTTGTCACCACACAAAGGACACTTCGGGTTTCTCCTTAACTTAACTGTTCGGAAATCCATGTCCAGTGCATTCACAAGCAACAGACGACCCGTCAAGGCTTCGCCAGTTCCTAGGATCTGCTTAATTGTTTCTATGACTTGAATTGTGCCAATCAAACCAGGCAAGGCACCAAGGACCCCAGCCTCCGCACAACTAGGAACTGCTCCTGGCGGTGGAGGTGTAGGGAACAGGCAACGATAGCAACCATTACCGGGTATATAAACACTGGCTTGGCCGTCAAACAGCAAAATACTACCGTCAACCAAAGGCTTTCCCGCCAAGTAGCATGCATCATTAACTAGATATCTTGCCGGGAAATTATCTGCTCCATTCACCACGATATCGTATTGCGGGATGATATCCATGGCATTCTCTGATGTGATTGGTACCTCATGTGTCACAACCTTTACGTCTGGGTTGTAGGCGTTCAGGGTTTCCCGAGCTGACACCACCTTGGGCTTGCCTACGTCATCATTTCCATGGAGTATCTGCCTTTGGAGATTACTAAGATCCACAGTATCAAAGTCTACTATTCCTATCGTGCCAACCCCCGCCAGAGCCAAGTACACCGCAACAGGAGACCCAAGCCCTCCTGCGCCCACAATAAGAACCTTTGAATCTATTATCTTTCTCTGGCCTTGGCTTCCCACCTGCGGCATGATTATATGTCGGCTATACCTTTGTACCTGATATGGAGTCAACGCTTTTGCTTGAGCCATAGTATTGTTTCTCCTCTAATTCTTTCTCGTTTTTGCTACCGAACCAAACGATAAAGGAATCTCTTTCCTTGGATATCTGTCTTCCACAAAATGGAAATTTCTCTGATAGACTACATCCTGTCATACATATAGCTATCAGTATATAGTATTATATCATTCGCTCCGGCGCTCTGATCCCTCGGCCACAACCTGCCATCCATTCGAAGCCAAGGGCTGTTCCATACACTACCCCAACTTCTTCTTTTAGACAACTTAGTTCTGATTATCGGCTTGGCCCCGATATGGCCTGACTACGCTCGACGGCTTCCTTGGAGCCGAAGCTGGTTTTGTCGGTTTACTAAATCAGCAATACTTGTTGAATTTAGAACCGTCTGTATAGCCTCTTCAACCGATTTCCACACATCTCGCTGAGCGCAAATATCTGAAAGGTTGCATTGGCGTGGCTCATCGAAGCATTCCAGCGGGGCCGCTGTTCCTTCGAGGCCGTTTACAATCATTCCCAAGGTTATATCCCTTGGATCCTGCGCCAGTACGTGGCCTCCTTGTGGGCCCCTGCGGCTTACCACAAAACCAAACTTATGAAGAGTAGGCAGCAACTGTTCCAAGTATGCCCCTGGTATGTTTTGTCGTTCCGCTATCTCTATGGTCTGCACTGGCCCAGCGCCCCGTTGTTGGGCCAACTCTATCAATGCTCTAACTCCGTAGTCGACTTTCATGGGAATCCTCATGCCTCTACCTCCTGTATCCCTTATCCCTGTCAAGAAATTATAGCACTACCTCTGTACACCCTCAAGCCCAAGTTATATTATGTACCAACATTACAGCAATGAAACAAGGAGCTCAGACATGGAAACCACATCTCTTAAAGTCTCCCAAAGAGAAACATTGAGGAAAAAAGTGAAAGCGCTCAGGAGATCTGGCCTCATACCTCTCAATCTTTATGGATTGGGGATGCCTTCACGGACTCTGCAGTGCGACAGCCCTACGGTAACGACAGCCGTAGGTAAAGTGGGCCACCATCTCCCCTTGGTATTGGAGATGCCAGAAAGTGGCACCACAGAGGTAGTGCTCGTTCGAGAAATCCAGAGAGACCCCATCACTAATAGTCTGATCCATGTTGACTTCCAGCGGATAGATGTTTCCGAAAAAACCACAGGCAATATTCCTGTGGTTTTAATTGGTGAGGCTCCTGCCATAAGGGCTCGCGGTGGGATTCTAAACCAGACCACACAATATCTACCTGTAGAATGCCTACCGATGGATATGCCTAAGAGAATCGAGGTAGATATTACTCATCTTGAGAACCTCGGTCAATCCATACGCGTGGCTGAGATAGATATAGGGCCGAATGTAACCATACTTTCTGATCCAGAAGATTTTATCGTCAGAATCAATGCTCAGCGGACCACTCAGAAAGGGTCTGAGGAAACACAAGGACTGGAGAACAGCACCGCTTCTTCCGTCTCCCCCGAAGTAACGAGGGTTGGCAAAGCAGATGAAGCCTAGGAAGGTAGCCTTTGACCAATCATCTGGGAATAACCGGCTACAAAGCTGGCTGCTCCTGTGACTGCTCTTCCTGCCAGTTGTATTTCCAAAACTCCCAGCATCCCATCTCCGGTTATTATGCCAAGTGGGGTTTGGTGGTTGCCTTTAATCGATACCACCTCCCCAGGATTTCCACCCGGTAGCGCAGTCATCGCGATAGCGTCCACAATCTTTAACATTCTACCTTCCCAGAGTGTGAAGGTTCCTGGCCAAGGTGTATAGGCTTTGATTTGCCTTTGTAGGCTTTCTGCAGGCAAGGACCAGTCTACCGCGCCGTCATTCTTAGTTAGTTTTTTTGAGAACGTAGCATTTTCCTCTTGTTGAGGCTCTAGATCCAATTCACCTTGTAAATACCGGGGCAACACTTTTACCATAAGCTCGGCCCCTCGCGTGAAGAGCCTATGTGAGAGACTTAAGGTTGTATCCTTTGGGAACACCGCTTCCTCCTTCTGGGCCAAGATAGGCCCGGAGTCCATGCCTTGATCCACCATTATAATTGTAACTCCCGTCATTGAATCTCCATTTCGTATTGCGGTCGCCACCGGAGACGGTCCTCTATATTTGGGTAACATAGATGGGTGAATATTTAAGCAACCAAAGCGCGGCACTCTTAGAACCTCTTTCGGTAGGAACTGACCATACGCTGCAACCACTATTAAGTCTGGAGCGATTGATTCAAGTTGACTCACAACTTCCCGAGATCTTAGCGATTTAGGTTGAACCACGTCTAGCTTATTGTTTTGGGCAAACACTTTAACGGGCGGAGCCTGCGTTCTCCGGCCGCGACCAGCTAATCTGTCCGGCTGCGTATATACTCCGGCTATCCTAATCCCCATTTTGATTAAATACTCTAGGGGGTAAACAGAGTCCTCTGGGGTCCCAAAATACACAATTCTTGTTGCCATACTTATCCGATTATAGAAGGTCGTGCGTAAGTGGACAACCGCGTTTCAAAATTGCTCAAAAATCCCCTCCCTCTTCCCTTGTATGTCCCATGAAATAGCTCTGTTATATTCTATTCATCAACCTTCAGCTTAGGGATTCCTTTTCCCTTCTGGAGGCCCTACCAGTCTCCATAGAGGCTATCGATTCAACCTATTTCTTTGCTATTTTGATTGAATTACGTCCGTCCGGTTTGTCGTTACCGACCTTGGGCAACCTTGGTTAGCACTTAATATTTTGGAGCGCAAAGCATTGTGAAAACGTGGACCCCAGAGCACTTATGGGAAGTGACATTAGGAAGCCTTGAATTACAAGTCAGCCGACCAAGCTTCTCCACATGGCTAAAACAAACCATCGGCATTTCATGGGACGGCTCTTCGCTGGTAGTAGGGGCCCACTCCTCTTTCGTAGCCGAATGGCTAGAGAAACGAATGTCCGTTCTCGTGGAAGAAGCCGTGTCAAAGATAGTAGCCTTCCCTGTGGACGTGCGATTTAAGGTGGTCACTTCGTTTGATGCATCTCAACCATCCGAATCGGGTATACCTAGCATTACTCCGCGGCCACATACCATAAACATGAGTAACGAGAGTTCTTTCCTAGGGACCAAACTTAACACCAAATACACTCTCTCGTCTTTCGTAGTAGGTACTTCTAATCAACTAGCCTACGCCGCGGCGGTCGCGGTATCATCTCGTCCCGGCAAGGCATACAATCCATTATTTCTCCACTCAGGAGTTGGCCTCGGAAAAACACATCTGCTTCACGCCATTGGTAATGAGTCGGTCGGCAACGGCCTGAGTTGCTTATATGTCACATCAGAGCAGTTCACTAACGACTTCATAACTTCTATTCAGACCAAGCAAACCAAGTCCTTTAGGGACCGCTATCGATCCATAGACGTGCTACTTGTCGACGACGTTCAATTCTTTCGAGGTAAAGACTCTATACAAGAAGGCTTCTTCCACACATTCAACGACCTCCACAACTCTGATAGGCAAATTGTCATTGCTAGCGACAGGCCAAGTGGTGATCTCTCACTTTTGGAGGATCGCCTTAAATCCCGTTTGGAGTGGGGATTAAGTGCCGAGATGGATCGCCCAGACTGGGAGACCAGAGTAGCGATCCTCCAAAAGAAAGCAGGTGTACTAGGGATAACCCTTCCTGATGACGTACTCAATATGTTAAGCCAAACTTTTCTCCACAGCATACGCCAACTTGAAGGAGCATTGAATCGGCTGCATGCATTTTCGGACCTCACGCAACGTCCAATGTCCCTTACCACCGCGCAACATGCACTGGCGGACCTAATGTCCCTAAACCAGCACCCTAGCCCTCCATCTACGTCAGAAGTTCTTCTACAAGTATGCGCTCTTTACGATATCTCCCTTGCATCCCTAGCCAGCAAGAAGCGAACAAAGGCACTCACCCAGGCTCGGCGCACCGTTATCTATTTACTTCGAGAGGATGGACAGTGTACTCTGACGGCTATCGGCCATCTTTTGGGGGGCCGTGATCACACAACTATAAGACATATGTATAACCAAGTTGTTTCACAAATGCCTTCCGATCAACTCCTCCAGAAGGACATTCGAACAGCTCGCGATGCCATTGCTACATCCGCTGCAGGCTGACTACTTACACCCTACAACCCTTAGCCATACGGGCTTCCATATCCCACGGAATCCACATAATCCACATAGGTGTTTCTACTGTTACACTCCATCTCATACAGACGTAGAGCTACGAACTCTCAGTCATTACATCCACAATATTCACACATATAGTGTTACTATTATTGTTATCCTATTCATATAATATATAACACTATATATAAGAACTTAATAACCTATGATCGATCATATCGAGATTTTAATACGGGCTGGGACTGGAGGTAGTGGGGCCATAAGCTTCCGTCGGGAAAAGTTTGCACCGCTAGGAGGCCCTGATGGAGGCGATGGAGGCGACGGGGGAAATGTTATACTCCGGGCCGTGGATAACACGCATATGCTTAGGAACTTCCAGTATAAGAGATCTTTTACAGCGGGAGATGGTGGAGCTGGGAGTGCTAACCGCAAAACAGGGAAAGGCGGTGACAATCTGGTTGTAGATGTACCGATAGGTACTGTAGCGAGCATTGTCGATAGAAATGGCCGGACGGATATTGTTGCAGACCTAATAGATCTGGGGCAAGAGTACACAGTTGCTAGGGGTGGAAGAGGAGGGAAAGGGAATACGCGCTATGCGGGGCCACAGAACAGAGCGCCTCTTATCGCAGAGGCTGGTGATGTAACCACCGCGGTTGTCATACAGCTAGAATTGCAACTTATAGCTGACGTCGCGGTAATAGGACTCCCGAACGTTGGTAAATCTTCGTTGTTGGGTGCCTTGACTGGAGCGCATCCACAGGTAGCTGATTATCCGTTTACAACACTGGAACCGGTTTTAGGGGTTATTGAGCAAACGGCAAAAGATATGGTGATTGTTGAAATCCCCGGGTTGATAGAGAACGCTCACAGAGGGGTTGGCTTGGGCGATGAGTTTCTAAAACATGCTCAGAGAACAGCGATGACATTACATCTGCTAGATGGGTTAAGCCAAAATATACTTCGGGACTATAACCAGACGAAACAGGAAATGGCTCTGTACGATCGCAACCTTAGCGAGAAGCCAGAAGTCGTTGCAATCACCAAGGTTGATATATCAGAAGCGAGAGAAAACCTAAATGTGAATG
>Ga0310125_10001028_pt1 | contig 13810 bp, 11 predicted proteins | sample CB11b_Tmax_Bot8__FD_203508 | JGI IMG/M metagenome (GOLD analysis project Ga0310125, IMG submission 203508) | Marine microbial communities from Western Arctic Ocean, Canada - CB11b_Tmax_Bot8 | ecosystem: Environmental > Aquatic > Marine > Oceanic | place: Canada: Western Arctic Ocean | collected... | reverse complement strand
GATTGCTCTCCGACGGAAACGTCCATTCTCACGTCGATCATCTGGAGGCGATGCTGGAGACTGCCAAGGCGCAGGGCGTCCGTACCGCCCGCGTGCATCCTCTCCTCGACGGCCGCGACGTCGCGCCCACCTCGGCGCTGGAATACGTCGACCGCCTGGAGGCCCACCTCGCCCGCATGAATGCGGACGGCGGAGTCGACTATGCCATCGCCTCGGGCGGCGGCCGGCTCAACATTACCATGGATCGCTATGAGGCCGACTGGTCCATGGTGGAACGCGGCTGGGATATTCATGTGCGGGGACGCGGACCCACCTTCGGCTCCGCTCGCGAGGCGATCGAGTCCCACCGGGCCGCCGACCCCGGGGTCATCGATCAGGATCTGCCACCGTTTGTCATCGTGCGGGACGGCCACCCGGTGGGTCCGGTTCGCGATGGCGACAGCGTGATCTTCTTCAACTTCCGCGGCGACCGGGCGATGGAGATGACGCGCGCCCTGGAAGAGGACGGTTTTGACCTCTTCGATCGCACGCCCCGTCCGCAAATTGCCTTCGCCGGTATGATGGAATACGACGGAGACCTGCACATCCCGGCGAGTTACCTGGTCGTGCCGCCCGCCATCGACAGAACCATGGGCGAATACTTGAGCCGGAGCGGGCTGCGCCAGTTTGCGTTGAGCGAGACCCAGAAGTACGGCCATGTGACCTATTTCTTTAATGGAAATCGCTCGGGCAAATTTGACGATGACCTCGAGGAATACGTAGAGATTCCGTCCGACCGGCTACCCTTCGAGCAGCGCCCCTGGATGAAGGCGGGCGAGATTACCGACGCGGCCATCGAGGCCATGCGGCGCGGCGGCATTGATTTCATCCGGATGAACTATCCGAATGGGGACATGGTGGGCCATACCGGCAATCTCCTCGCGGTGGAGGTCTCGGTAGAGGCCGTAGACCTGGCGGTAGGGCGGTTGATGGAGACGGCCCGCGAAACCGGCGCCATCCTGGTGATTACGGCCGACCATGGGAATGCCGACGACATGGCGCAGCGCTCGAAAACCGGCGAAATCATTGTCGATCCAGCCACCGGGAAGCCCGCGCCCAAGACCGCCCATTCGTTGAATCCGGTACCCGTCTATATCTTTGATCCGGACGGGCGTGCCGGGGCGCGCCTGGCCGCAGTGGAGGATCCCGGAATCAGCAGCCTGGCCGCCACTTGCCTGAATCTGATGGGATTCCAGGCCCCGGAAGGCTACAGCCCGTCGCTGGTTGACGGCCCAGAGGTAGCGAAGCTGTCATGAGCCGCCATCTGGGTCGTCTGGAGGGTCGAGCGGCAAGCGTTTCGCCTTGCCCTAACTTTTCAGCGACCACCTTATCAAGGTCATCATCCAGGTCGGTAGCATTATAGGTGATATCGAAGGTCTGGCTCTGTTGGACGACGAAGCCGTTGGGCGGGGCTATGATCTGCATTCGGGGCTTGCATTGCCTCCCGTGATGTCAACGACGATTGGTTGCGAGATGGGTCCTCTTATTCCTCTACAGTCGTAAGCAATGGCAGTGATGCTGTGCATTCCCCTTCGTAACACCGGCGCCGCAGGAGGTGGTGTGGCCGGGTCATCTTGGAAGAGGTCGTCGATCACGTCGCCAAAAGGTTCTATGTAATCAATACCCATGAGCTCCCCATTGTCATAGAATTCAACGCGCGCGATCTCTTGGTCCGCGCCTGAGAACGAGAATGTCGTGTCGAAGTTCGCCACCTGTTCGGTCGCCGATGGCGTAGGCATAGTGGTGCTTATGGTCACTGAGGGTAAACTGTTCGGATTCACGGTCACGCGCCGAGCGCCAATGGCGATGACGGCGTCCGCGGCGTCCACGACTTTGGCGTGCACTTCGTAGCTGCCTTCGACGTCGGGCAGCCACAGGACACTACCGTGCCAGAGATACCACTTGATCCTTTCGAGATGCTCTTCAATCTGATCGCCATCACCTGCCGAGGTTTCTCCACGCAGCCCTTTGGCCATCTGACCCATTACGGTCAGCCGCATGGTCACGTGGAACCAATCCAGCAGGTGTTCTGCCTGGGGATTCAGATAGAACTGAAGCTCTCGAACCGTATCGCCCCCAAGTGTTTGCTTCTCCTTTCCCGACGAGCCTCGTATATCCGAATGTGCAGAATACTTTCAACGGATATATGGGCCCCAACCTCCACCTCGCGCCGAACACCGTCCCGTCTACCGGCAGCACGTTGGCAATGCTGTTCGCGAGTCTGCTCGGAATCCACGTGGGGCGGGCAAAGACCCTACGCTCCTTGACGTGGGTTGAGGCGAACCGCGCTGAATAAATCGGCCCATCGCCATTCCCTTGGAAAAAGCGCAGGCAATACCTTTTGGAAAACCCAGTCGAACTCCTAATCGAAAACCCCGAGGCAGCTCATTTTGCCAAGGTTCTCGGAAACGGGTTCGGTAATATGCTTGGACGAGGTTCACGATTAGGTGCTCGACATTGATTTTTTCGAGGAGGTTTACGTTTAGGTTCCGGACAAGGTTTGCCGATCAGGCATTTGCTGGGGTTCACCAGCAGGTTCCTCTGAATCTTTTCGGGATTTGACTTTACAAAAAGGGGATAGATATGGCACGAATCCCGCGATTTTATCCAACTCAACCGACAAAAAAGGAGCACATATCATGAGTTTCGACCTGAGCAAGCAGGATCTTCACGTGGCCAACATCCACCGCAACCCCTCTGTGGCATGGATGTTCAAACGGGCGATGCCCCAGAAGGAATACGTCCCCTCCAGTGCCGGGGCCCTCATCGCCATGTCCGGAGTCAAGACCGGCCGCAGTCCCACCGACAAGCGGCTGCTCAAGGAACCGGGCACGGAGAACGATGTCTGGTGGGGCAAGGTCAACATGCCGATCGAGCCCGGCCCCTTCGCGGAGTTGAAGAAAGAGGCCCTCGCCTATCTCAACCTGCAGGATGACATCTTCGTCATCGACGGCTTCGCCGGGTGGGATCCTACCTATCGGATTAAAGTCCGGATTATCTGCACCCGCGTCTACCACGCCCTCTTCATGCACAACATGCTGATCCGCCCCACCGCGGAAGAGCTGGCGGACTTCGGCGAGCCCGACTGGGTGGTCTACAACGCGGGGGTGGCCCGGGCCCGCGACGGAATCAAGGGGTTGACCAGCAGCACCTGTTCGGGGCTCAACCTGGCCGACCAGGAAATGATCATCATCGGCAGCGAGTATGCCGGGGAGATGAAGAAGGGGATCTTCACGGTCTTGAACTACACCCTTCCCAAGCAGGGTGTCTTCTCCATGCATTGTTCTGCCAACGAGGGCGACAACGGGGATACTGCACTGTTCTTCGGATTGTCGGGCACGGGCAAGACGACCCTTTCCGCCGATCCGAACCGGAAGCTGATCGGCGACGATGAGCACGGCTGGTCGGACGACGGCATCTTCAACTTCGAAGGCGGCTGCTACGCCAAGACCATAGACCTCAGTGCCGAAAAAGAGCCGCAGATCTTTAACGCCATCCGGTTTGGCAGCGTGCTTGAAAACGTGGTATACGATCCGCAGACCTACAAGGTGGACTACACCGACGGATCGATCACGGAAAACACGCGGTGCAGCTATCCGGTTGAGTTCATCGACAACGCGAAGATTCCCTGCGTGGGCGGGCACCCGCGGAACGTCATCTTCCTCACCTGTGACGCCTTTGGCGTACTGCCGCCGGTGAGCCGGTTGACGCGTGGGCAGGCGATGTATCATTTCATCAGCGGCTACACCGCCAAGGTGGCGGGGACCGAAGTGGGGGTCACCGAACCCGAGGCCACCTTTTCCGCCTGTTTTGGCGCGGCCTTCCTGGTGTGGCATCCCACCAAGTATGCCGAAATGCTGGCCGAAAAGCTCGACCAGTACGGCGCGACGGTGTGGTTGGTCAATACCGGCTGGACGGGCGGCGCCTACGGCGTCGGCCAACGCTTTGCCCTCAAACACACGCGGTCTATCATCGACGGCATCCTGGAAGGCAAACTGGACGGAGGGGATTTCCGGACCATGGACGTCTTCGGCCTGGAGATTCCCAAGGCGGTCCCCGGGGTGCCCAGCGAGGTGCTCAATCCGCGGGACCCCTGGGCGGACAAGAACGCATTCGATGAAACGGCGGTCAAACTGGCCACCATGTTCAACGAGAACTTCAAGAAGTACGCCGACAAGGCCTCCGCGGAAATCCTCGACGCCGGACCGAAAGTCCCGGTGTAATTCCCGCGGTCAAGGAATCATGTACCCGCCTGTCATCGCGAGCTAGGTGCCGGGCTGGGTCCACGGCTCAAGGCCGCGAAGCGATCCACTATCCCATGACTCGGCGTCGTGGGCAGGTGGATTGCTTCGCAGAATTCGTCTCCGGAATGTCTGAGCGCCCAGCTCGCAATGACAGTTTATTGAGGAAACGTCCATTTTTTGCCTCACTTGGGTTATGCCGCCTGTCTCAGCACAGAATCTTTCGTCCATGTATCGCCCCGGCTATCGGTTGTGATTGCATTCCCGTTGCCGGCCCTCTAAGAATGTGAGGCATGGGCGATATTGGATTTAGTGTAGTTGGGCTCGGCATGGGCAAGGTGCGTGCGCCCGAGGTCGTGCAGGCCGAAGGCGCACGGCTGGTCAGCGTGGTGGACATGAATGCGGAACTGGCCGAGCAGATCGCCGGGGAGCACGGCTGCAAATCCGCCACGAATCTGGAAGAGGCGCTGGCGGATCCCGCGGTGGACGTCGTGTTCATCCTTACGCCCTCCGGCACCCATGGCGACCTTTCCATTCAGGCCTTGGAGGCGGGCAAGCACGTCATCACCACAAAACCGATGGACGTCACCCTCGCGAAGTGCGACGAGATGATTGCCGCACAAAGGAAAACCGGCAAGCTGCTCAGCGTCGATTTCGAGGAACGCTACTCCGAGACCAATCAGAAGCTGAAGTTCGCCATGGACCATGGATTGTTCGGCACACCGGTTCTCGGGGAAGCGCGACTGAAGTGGTACCGGTCGCAGGCGTACTACGACGCAGGAGGGGGATGGAGAGGCACCTGGAACATGGACGGGGGCGGATCCCTGGCCAACCAGTCGATTCACTGGATCGACGTGCTTCAATGGGTGATGGGCCCGGTGAACCGGGTCTGGGGCCGGACCCGGGTGATGGCCCACGACATTGAAACCGAGGACATCGGGCAGGCCATGATCGAATTCGCCAGCGGCGCCTTCGGCGGCATCCTGGGGACGACCACCTTCCCCCTGGATTGCTTCGCCGGATTGCAAGTCCACGGTGCCGAGGGCGGTTACATCAGCACCCGGCCGGAGCCGAAATGGTTTTTTATCGAAGAATGCGCGGACCGGAAGGAGCAACTGCAGCGCACGACGGAGGCAAGAAATTCGGTCGAAAATATGGTCTCGGCACTGCGGGATGGCACGCCGTTACTCTGCGATGCCGAAGAAGGGCGGAAATCCATCGAACTGCTCACCGCCGTCTACGAATCCGCGCGGCAGGATGGGAAGCCGGTTTCCCTATGAATGCTCCACTCAGTGGCCACAAAACACACCAAGACGCACCGGCCTTATTTTCTGCACTCCTTATGACAAAAATGGCTCTTATAGTGTCATCGCGAGCATTCAGCTCGCAATGACAAGGAGTTTTAACTACATTGAATACGGTGGAACCAAACGTAATCCAATTGAATGCCGGTCCGCACGATCGTGTGCATACCCCGATCGAGATCGACATCGGTTCCGGCATCGCCATCGGTGCGTTGGTCGATGATGCCACGGGCGAGGAAGTACCGTGCCAGATCCACCAGGGCAAACTGCATTTTATCCTGGAAGGCCTGCTCGCCGGAGAGTCTGCCACCTACCGGTTTGTGCCGGGCCAGGCATCGGCCGCTCCGGCGAAAGGCGTGAGCCTCCGGCTTCGCATGCGGAGTCATTGCATCGATGTACGCGTGCTCGGCCGCCCGTTCACGACGTACCATTTTGCGCCCGGCGCCGCCCGGCCGTTTTTTCACCCTTTTCTCGGTCCGAATAAGAAGCGAATGACCCGCGCCTATCCCATGGAAACGGTGGAAGGCGAGACAAACGATCACGAGCATCATCGCAGCGTATGGGTCGCCCACGGCGACGTGAACGGCACCGACAACTGGTCCGAGGTGGAGAATCACGGGTGGCAGGTTCATCGGGACTTCAGCTCCATCCTGGACGGTCCGGTCCTGGGCGAGTTTCGCCAGGCGCTGGATTGGCAGGATCCCGCCCGCGAAACCCAACTCACCGAGACGCGCACGGTTCGATTTCTGGCCACACCGGATGCGAGCCGGTGCATGGACCTCACGGTGGCGCTCACCGCATCCGAGGGCGACGTGCGTCTGGGGGACACCAAGGAGGGCGGGATCTGCAGCGTGCGGGTAGCGACGAGCATGGATGCAGACAAGGGCGGGCAGCTCCGCAACAGCGCCGGCGGCATCGGCGAGGCGGAGTGTTGGGGGAAGCCGGCGCATTGGTGCGACTTCGAAGGGGAGGTCGAGGGGAAGAAGGCCGGGATCGCCATCTTCGACCATCCGCTGAACTTCCGGCATCCGACGTGCTGGCACGTCCGCGGATACGGCCTGATGACCGCGAACCCGTTTGGCTACTCCGATTACCAGAGCAGTTTCACAAAAGAGGGATCTTACACCCTCCCGGCCGGCGACACGCTCACCTTCCGGTACCGCATTTTTCTCCATCGGCCCGACTCAAAACGCTCCACCGTCGCGGACCGCTACCAGGACTACGCGAATCCGCCCGCGGTGGACGTGCTTCGGGGATAGATAAGAGGATTTGCTTCCAACGGATTCGGGGCTACAGCGGATGGAGGAGGATTGGATTCCAACGGATTCAGGGCTACAGCGGATGGAGGAGGATTGGTTTCCAACGGATTCGGGCCTGACCGAGTCCGTTGGAAGATCTATCTTCAACCTCATCCGTTGCCGCCCCGAATCCGCTGGAAATCTCCGTTCCAATACTTGGAAGTAGATTCCAATTCCTGGACGGTTTGGGGATTGCAGTGTGACTCCCGTGTGGTACCTTCCCCGCGGGTTTGTTCAGGGATTGGAAACGAGCAACCGTAAGGAGAGTACCATATGAAATCCCTTATCGCCGTCTTTACCTTTTTTGTCCTCGCCCTGCAGGGGTTCGCCCACTGCCAGATACCGTGCGGAGTCTATACCGACGACATGCGCTTCACCCGCATCGAGGAAGACCTGCAGACCATTGAGAAGGCCATGGCCCAGATCAAGGAGCTCTCCGCGGCCTCCTCGCCGGACTACGCCACCATCGTCCGCTGGACGTCCAACAAGGAAATTCATGCCGGCAGCATCCAGGAAATCGTCAGCGTCTATTTCATGACCCAGCGCATCAAGCCGGACGCCGCGAGCTACGAGGACAAGCTGAAGCTCCTCCACGGCATGCTGATCAGTGCCATGAAATGCAAACAGACCCTGGATCCGGCGCACGTGGCAAAGACACGCGAACTGACCGCGCGCTTCTACGATCTCTATTTCGGAAAGACCAAGGCGGCCGATCACGCCGGGCACGACCATTCCGGCCACGATCATTGAGCTGCGGCTCGAGATCCCGTCATTCCAGGAGCCGGTGTTGCTCCAGGAATTCCCGCAGCGAAGGATCGTCGAGAGAGAGGGGCGGGAGGTAGGTGCCGATGCGTTCCCGGGTCCACCAGTTTTTGCTTGTGTCGTCCGGTTTCGTGAATCGGTAGCGGTAGTGCTCGATCCGGATATAGGCGGGCGGGGCATCGGGGAAGGGATTGTGTGCGAGGAGCCGGTTCGGGGTGTCATCCCCCTGCAAAAGCTTATACACCAGGTGCACCAGCCACGGGTTATGCCGGTAATCCTGCATGGCGGCGAACCAGATCTGCCAGTCCAGGCGGTAATGGAACGGGGCGACGATGGCCGGGCGGCGGTCGAGACGGCCCGGTTTGGCGGGAAACTCATAGGCCTCCCACACCGTGTCCGGCGTCAGCCGGCGGTCACGGGTCCCTTCCAGGATCACTTCGTACCGCTCCCGCCCGATGGAACCGAAAGCGCCGTACGTTCCCATGATGTAGAACGGGTCGAAGGACCGGTTCATGACCTGGTGGGGCGACAGCATGTTGCGAATGGGGTTTACGCTGAGGACCAGCAACAGGACGGCCAGGGCGCCAATGACGCCCCTGTGAATTTTCCATATGGTGTTCGAGACCACTGGCGGGTGGTCCTCCGCGCGCTCCCGGCGAAAGCGCATCGGGATGCACGCGCGGAGGGCCCGGTCGTCGAAGCAGGGAACGGCGATCACAATGGTCAGCCAGTTCAGCCAGGAGAGATTGCCGCTCAGGATCAGCATGACTTGAAACAGGATGAAGAGGATGCCGGCCACGATGCGGAACCGGCGGGGGCCGAAGAGGAACAGGGGGATGATGACCTCCACGATGTGGTTCGAGAGAGTGCCCAGTTTGTGGAACCAGGGCGGAGCCTGGTGAAGATACCAGCTCAGGGGATTGGGAATCGGCTGGGTTTCGTAGTGGTAGATCAGGCAGGTCAGGTCCCGCCAACACGCATCACCCCGCAACTTGATGAGGCCGGCCCCGAACATCACCCGGAAGATCAGCCAGCGAATGAACCAGATCACTGCCAGTGGAGGGGGGAGGGGGGCTTTCGAGAGTCGGAAGCGGGTGAGCGGGCAAAGAAAGATGGCCAGGAACGTCGCCTCGAGGAGGATGGATTCCCATCCATACCCGTAGAAGATTTGTCCAATATTCACGAACGACAGGTAGATCACCCAGAGGGCCGCCACGAGGACGGCGTTGGCGCACCCCGCGGCCAGGGCTGCCGAGAGGGCCAGGCCGGTCCAGGCCAGCCCGGCCATGACCGGATCGGAAACATGAAAGAGGAACAGGGTGGGGCGGGACCAGAACGGGTGCCCGTCATAGGCGTCCTTCAGCAATGGAATGTAACGCCGCGCCGGCAGAAGGCCCGATTCACCGAAGAGCGGGTCGAGGTGCACCAACAGGCTGAGAAAGGCGAAAAGGAAGATGACACCGAGGCCCTGGAGGTATCCGCGCCTCACCAGGGTATAGGTTTCGCCGGAGGGTTCGACGGCGGCGACGGTGCGGCGGAGGCGGCGCCACAGCTTCGACCGATTGACCATACATGCCGTCCCGGCCCCGGGTGGCCTCAGCTCTCGGCCTGCCGCACCGCGTCGTCCAGTGTTTCGCAGATGGAAAGGGTGCCGGAGAGGCCCACGCGGTCCATGACATAGCGGATGCGGTCGTTGAGTCCGGATACGATCAGTTTTCCCCCTTTTTCAACGACCTGGCGGTGGGCCTGGCTGAGATACCCGATGCCGCGGCTGTTTAGGTAGGTCAGATCGCTGCAATCGAGGACGACACGGGGTGATTCGTCCTCTATGAAAGGGGCAATCACACCCTTAAAGCGGTCGAAGGTGTAGGAATCCACTTCGCCGCACAGGTGCGCAATCCGAACCGGTCCCTGCTCTTCGGTGGTGTGTTCAAATATGCGGACTGTCATGACACCTCGCTCCCGATGAGGTACATGGGAACAACGGGACGCGTAAAGGGAAAACTACCGGGACAGCTCCTGTCGAACCATTTCCTCGAGGGCGATCCGGGGGCAGATGTGGCCGTGGATATAGTCGATGAGATGGGTGGCTACCCCGCGAATGCGTTTCTCTACGGCGTCGTCCGTGCAGTGCCCGGCTTCGTCAAAGACGCCGCGAACCCCGGCCACCGACACCGGTCCCGGGAGTACGATGGCGCCCACGTGGGAGCAGACGCTGCGGAGTTGCTCGAGCGACTTCACGGCGCCAATGGCGCCCGCGGCGACCCCGAGCAGCGCCACCGGCTTGCCCGCCAGCACCGAGGGAAATCCCAGGTTCTCGATGGCCAGCTTGGTGACGCTGCTGAAACTGCCGTGATACTCCGGCGTGGCAAAGATGACCCCCGTCGCCCGCGAGACCGATTCGACGAAGGCTTCGACCGCGGCGGACCCTCCGCCGATCCCCGGCGGGGGAAGATTCAGCACCGCCAGATCAAACAGGTCGAGGGAAATATCATCGTGTTTCCGGATTTCGTCGACGACGATTGCGGTCGCCTTCGCGGTGTAGTTATCCGGCCGGACGCTGCCCGGGATGACGGCAATCCGGATGCCGCTGTTTGTTTCTGCTGCCATAATCCTGAGTGTAGTGTGAAGGAATTGTCCCAGGTTGAAAACCATGCATTCCGTTCGATTTTGAGAGTGACAATGGGGGAGAGAGAGGGAAGGATGCGGCCTGAACGCAGGCAACCAACGATCCTCAGAGATCGCAATAAGAGGAGAAGAGATGATCACGGTACAGAATGGGGTCCTGTCGCCCTCGGTTTCCGAGGCGGTACTGTTTCCCTTTGATGACTACACCATTCCGTTCACCGCGGGATTACGATTGCACCTGGTCCCGGGCAAGCGGCCGGGGCAGAACAACCCGATTGTAGTGCCGATCGGTGAACCGGGTGATCCGGACGACCACATGGTGCGGTTCTATGGCACGGTCATCCCGGTCGATGGCGAGTTGCGCATGTGGTACATGGCCCAGGGCACCCGCGACGATCCCGAGCGCGACGGCAAACAGTTCCGCGTCTGCTACGCCACCAGCCAGGATGGTGTGCATTGGGAGAAGCCCGAACTGGGACTGGTGGAGTACGAGGGCAGCAAGAAGAACAATATCGTCAACCTCCGGGAAGGCCGGCGCGACTTTGCCTGCATCCCGATCATTCATGATCCGGAAGACCCCGATCCGAACCGGCGTTTCAAGATCGTGTTCGAGAGCTGGATCTACAGCAATCAATTCGCCGTTGCCACCAGTCCGGACGGATTGAACTGGACCGAATCGCCGAACAACCCGGTGGGGCCGGGGCTGGAGCAGACCGGACTGATCAGGCACAACGGCTGCTACTACGTGAACGGCCAGGGCGGACACCATTTCGGATCGGGCCGGGTGATGTCCACCTACGCCTCCTACGACTTCGAGACCTGGACGGAGGCCAGTTGTCTGAGTTTTCGCCGCGACGCCGTATCGCCTCAGCCGATGCCGACGGAATGGAACGTCGGCGAGGAGGTCCACCTGGGGGCCGGCTTGTGGGACCGGGGCAACGTGATCCTGGGCGTGTACGACATCTGGCACGGACACCCATCGAGCGACCGACTGATGGTCATGATGGACCTGGGGTTGTTGATCAGCCATGACGCATTGCATTTTCAGGAGCCGATCAAGGACTTTCGATTCGTGGCGGCCTTCGAGGAACTGGGTGAATTGAAGGGGAAACCACCCACCATCAGCCACGGCCAGGGCATGTGCAATTGGGGGGACAAGACGCTGCTGTGGTACGAGAACTGGGGCAATCCGCCGGTGCAGGTTCGCCTGGCCAGTTGGGCACGCGACCGGTTGGGGTATTACGAACCGCTGGGCAAGGGGGGCGGGCATTGCCTGAGTTGTGCCCTGGATGTCAGCGGCGATGTCAAGCTGTCGGCCAACGTAGACGGGCTGGGACAGCACAGCGAATTACGGTTTGAGTTGCTGGACGAGCACTTTCATCCCATCGACGGTTTCAGCGGGGACGCGGCAGCCGTCCTGACCGCGCTCGACACCACGGCAGACGGCCAGGACATCATCCGGGTGCCCGGGGACGCCGGCGCGGAGGAATCGGGCGAGGTGCCGGGACTCCGCGTGCCGGTCGAGTGGGCCCAAGGGAAGATCCCCGGCGGCAAGGGTCCCGTTCGCATTAAGACCACCTTCGGCGGCGTCCGTCCCGAGGATGCGCATCTTTATGCGATGTACCTGGAGTCCGATTAATACGCATTCGCGGTTCGGGCTGGCCTCTGATGGCGCGGTGCGCCATCAGATTTTTCATGGGTGGAGAGTAAATTTAGTCGACACTCGTAGTCGCTACCCTTGGTCGAAAAGAGGATGGATCGACTACGAGTGGCGATTAGGAGTTTCGACTAGGAGTTCGAGGGCATTAATCTTACACCATAAAAAATCTGAGCGGTCCTAACGGGGTTCGGTCTCCGGCTACGGCCTGCCATACAAAAAATCCATGTCCGGCTTCTCGGTGGCGAAGTAGTGGACCCAGATATAGGCGTGGCTGAATGCGGCGACGGTGAGTGCGGCCGCCGAGTTGAACGCGGGTGCGACGGCCCTCGGGAGAATGGGGAGATGGAGGCTTCCGCGATCCATCCAGGCCAGGGTGAGGAGGGACACGAACCGGCCGCCAAAGAGCAGGAAGAAAAGGGCGAGGTATCCCCGGAATCCGATCGTCCTGCTGGTCCCCTTGGAATTGAGCTCAAGTCGCCAGGCCTGCCAGACGAAGACCTGGTGCACGACGGGAAACGCGACAGCGATCCAGAACGCGGCAGGGAACGGCTTGCCCAGGACGTTCCAGGCCACTCAAATGGGGACGAGCAGGACGGCCAGGCAGGTGAAATGCAGCCGTTGGCCCACCCCGAGGCCGGGCAATGTGTCGCGAATCGTCATCTATGTTATTATTCATCAAATTGCGAGTACTGTGAAAACGATTCTCCAAATTACCGACCTCCACCTGTCCCCGGATCCGGATGCTCTAAATCGGGGCGTCGAGGTGCTCAAAACCCTTCGGAATGTACTGGGACATATCCGCACGCATCATTCGGGCTTTGATTTTCTCGTCCTATCGGGCGACCTGGCGGACGGTGAACAAAAGAAGAGCTATGAAACGGTGAAGGAAGAACTCGGCGATTGGATTTCCCGCGCTCTACTGATTCCGGGCAATCACGATCACCGTGGACGGATGCGCGACGTATTCGGGGACCGAGTACCCGCGGGGGACGATACGGTCTCGTTCCGGCAGGAATCCGGGGCCTGGATGATGCTTGGGCTCGATACCCTTGTGCCGGGAGAGGTGGGCGGCCGGGTGGAACCCGGGCACCTGGAGTGGGTGGAGCGAGAGGTGAAGAAAAACGCTTCCGTGCCCGTGCTCCTGTTCATGCATCATCCCCCGGTGTCCGTGAATTGTGCCTGGGTCGATGAGTTGGGCTTGGTGGAAGGCGATGCCTTTCGAGACCTGGTGCAGCGGTCACCCAATGTTCGGGCGGTGTTTGCCGGTCATGTCCACCAGGAGTTCAATGGATTCCTAGGCGATGTGCCGGTGTACACAACCCCGTCCACGGCCATGCAGTTCGTGCCCGGCATTGACGAGTTCGCGGTCGATCGCGTCCCACCCGGCTATCGGGTGATTGAATTGGACGGGGAGGATTTCCGCACCCGTGTCGTGCGGTTTCCGGAATGGGTCTATTCGCCGGAATGAGGTCCGTTGTTGCAGCCATTCAGCCTGCAGGGCGGTCCGATCCATGATTCTACGGAATTCCTTTTTCTTGCTTCAAGAGTCCCTCTTCAACCGAACCAACGACTTTCGAGCCGGAGTGCCGCCCAAGCTCTACTGGACAGCTGCTGTGTGGATCGGTATCTTGAATTCGGGAGTGTAGGGGTTTACGTAGTCGAAGATTTTGCCGAAATCAGGTCGGGAAACGACGGGCGCGGAGCGTGGATGATTGACATTGATTTCCCGATCGCTGCGTATGATTTAGCTACGGGTATGATTATTGGGATGGACAGGATTGCTTCGCAGAGGGCATTGTGGGATCATCCGGAGTCTTCAGCTCGCAATGACGATTGTTTGTATTTTAGTTTCTCTAGAGTTCTGATCCTTGCTATAGG
>Ga0310125_10001025_pt1 | contig 13830 bp, 9 predicted proteins | sample CB11b_Tmax_Bot8__FD_203508 | JGI IMG/M metagenome (GOLD analysis project Ga0310125, IMG submission 203508) | Marine microbial communities from Western Arctic Ocean, Canada - CB11b_Tmax_Bot8 | ecosystem: Environmental > Aquatic > Marine > Oceanic | place: Canada: Western Arctic Ocean | collected... | reverse complement strand
CGGCGCAGGTCGTCGTCGCTGAACTCGCCGCTACCGACGGCGAGCAACTCGTCGCCGTACGCGCCCAGGTACACGGCATCGCGGCCACCCTCCGCCAGGGCCCGCAGCACACGGGCCACCCCGGGTCGTCGGACCACCTGACCGGTCCGCACCAGCCCTTCGAAGTCCTGCGCTCCGTGAAGGCCCCGGACCCCGGCGGCCACGGACATCAGCTGGGGCGACGCCTCGAAGCCCCCCTCGGCGAGAGCGATCGCCGACGACAGGACCTCGGCGAGCGGCATCGAACCGAAGCGGTCGTGGAGCGCTGCCCAGCCGTCGACGCAACCGGGAAGGGTCACCACCCGCACATCGCCCCGCCTCGGCATCGACTGGTGGCCCTCGGCGACCAGGCGCTCGGGATCGGCGCCGGAGCCGGAGCGCCCGGAGGCGTTCAGGCACACCGGCGGACCGTCGCCACGGTGGACGAGGGCGAGCAGGTCACCACCGAGTCCGCACATGTGCTGGGCGGTCACGGCCAGTACGGCATTGGCGGCGATGGCCGCGTCGGCGGCATTCCCACCCGCCCCGAGGATCCTGACGCCTGCCCTCGAGGCGAGGGCGTCGATCGTGCACACCATGGCGGTTCCGAAGCGCCGCTCGGGATCCTCCCAGGGTGCCGGAGTGCTCACGGGTCGAGCATGCCACGCCGGTCGGGCACGTGTGGCCTCCCGACCCGCCGGACTGGGAGAGTGGAGGCAGCCGGCGACCAGGGAGACGTGAGATGGGTGACCAGCAGGTACGGGAGGCTCTGGAGGAGGCGACGTGAGCCGCCGGACGGCCTGACGATGCGCTTCTCATTCACCCACCCGATGTCAGTCGGCGATCATGACCCGCGGCTCGTGGGCCGGGAGGGACTGACCCGGCTGGCCGAGGCCGCCGAGGCCGCCGGCTTCGACGCCATCGGGTTCACCGACCACCCGATGCCGGGCAGCCGCTGGCTGGCGGCGGGCGGGCACGACGCCCTCGACCCGTTCTCGGCGCTCGCCTTCTGCGCTGCCGCCACCAGCCGATTGCGGCTCATGACCAACATCGCCGTGCTGCCCTACCGGAATCCGTTCATCCTGGCCAAGGCAGCGGCGACGGTCGACGTGCTCTCCGACGGGCGGCTGATCCTCGGTGTCGGCACCGGGTACCAGAAGGCCGAGTACCGGGCACTGGGCGCCGACTTCGATGACCGCAACGACCGCTTCGACGAGGCGCTCGAGGCCATGGTCGCCGCCTGGACGACCGACGACCTGGCGTTCGAGGGGCATCGGTTCGCCGCTGTGGGCAACACCGCCCGTCCCCGACCCGTGCAGCAGCCGCATCCCCCGATCTGGATCGGGGGCAACTCGGCCCGTGCACGTGCCCGGGTCGCCCGCTACGGGCAGGGATGGAGCCCGTTCCCGACATCTGCAGCGATGGCGGCCACCGCCAGGACGGCAGCCCTAGAGACCGTCGATGACCTGCGCCCGATGCTCGACGACCTCCGGCGTCGGCTGGAGGAGGCCGGCCGGTCCGACCCGGTCGACGTGCACTTCACCTGTGCGGCGGGCGGAGCGCCGGGTGACGACCGCTTCGACCCCGAGGAGCACCTGGCGGGCCTCGACCGGCTTGCCGGGGCCGGCGTGACCTGGATCGGGGTGACGGTTCCCGGCGACGACCTGGGGCGGGCGGTCGAGGCACTCGGGCGCTATGGCGAAGAGGTCATCGGGTAGGACCGGGGAGCCGTGGCCGGTTGAACCGGTCCGGGTCGACGGCGGTACTGTTGGCGGCCAGCGAGGCAGGGAAGAGGAGCGATGGCCACCGATCAGGTTCTGGCAGACGAGATCGTCGGCGCCGTCCGAGCCTGGGTCGAACGCGACGTCATTCCCAACGTCGCCGAGTTCGAACAGGCCGACGAGTTCCCCCAGGCCATGTTCGAGCAGATGTGTGAGTTTGGGCTGTTCGGCTCGACGATCCCCGAGGAGTACGGCGGCCTGGGCCTCGACGTCACCACCTACGCGCGCCTCATCGAGGAGATCTCCCGCGGGTACATGTCACTGGCCGGCATCCTCAACACTCACAAGATCGGTGCCACCATGATCTGGCGCTACGGAACCGACGAGCAGCGGCAGCGGTTCCTTCCCCGGATGTGTGACGGGTCGTTCCGGGCCGCCTTCTCGCTCTCGGAGCCCGACGCCGGTAGCGACACCGGCGCCCTGCGCTGCCGGGCCGAGTGGGATGGCGACGAGTGGGTGGTCAACGGGACGAAGATGTGGGTCACCAATGGCATGCGGTCCTCGCTCGTCATGCTGCTGGCCCGCACGCCCGACGACCGCATCACCTGTTTCCTCGTCGAGAAGGACCCGGGCGAGACGTTCGAGGGGATCTCGGTGTCGCGCAAGATCGACAAGCTCGGCTACCGCGGACTCGAGACCGTCGAGATGTCATACGTCGACCACCGGGTCCCTCACGCCAACGTGCTCGGCGGCGACGACGGCATCGGCCACGGTCGCCGCTACGCCCTCTCGGCATTGGAACTCGGGCGCATCAACGTGGCGGCGCGGGCCGTCGGGGTGGCCCAGGCCGCCTTCGAGGCGGCGATGGCCTACTCGCAGCAGCGCGAGACCTTCGGCCGGCCGATCTTCGAGCACCAGGCCATCCAGTTCATGCTCGCCGAGATGGCCACCAAGCTCCAGGCCGCTCGCCTCATGACCTACGACGCCGCCCGCCGGGCCGACGCTGGAGAACGCGTCGACATGGAGGCCGGCATGGCCAAGCTGTTCGCCTCCGAGGCCGCCTTCGAGATCGCCTCCGATGCGCTGCGGATCCACGGCGGCAACGGCTACACCACCGAGTTCCCCGTGGAGCGCTACTTCCGCGACGCGCCGCTGATGATCATCGGCGAGGGGACCAGCGAGATCCAGAAGCTCGTCATCGCCCGCAAACTGCTCGAACGGTTCCCGGTCAAGTGACTCGGGACGCCTGATCATCGACACCCGGAACACGGAGACACCATGAGCGAAACACTTGGCCAGCCCGGAACGACCAGCACGTCGATCCTCGGCAATCCGGTCCTGCGCCGCGAGGACGACGCCCTCGTACGTGGTCAGGGCGAATACGTGGGCAACGTTCCCCTCGAAGGCGCCCTGCACGCCCACTTCGTGCGGTCCACGACGGCACACGGCACCATCGAGTCGATCGAGGTCGACGATGCCCGGAGCATGCCCGGCGTCGTCGCCGTGTACACCGCCGCCGACCTCGGACTCGACGACCGCCCGGTGACCATGGGCTTCTACCCGTCCGAGATGGGCCGCTCCTTCCTCGCCCGCGACCGGGTGAGGTTCGTCGGAGAGCCGATAGCGGTCGTGGTCGCCGAGTCTCCATACCTGGCCGCCGACGCCGCCGAGATGATCTGGGCCGACATCGAACCCCTACCGCCGGTGTTGGACCTCGCCGACGCGCTGGCCGGCAACACCGTGCTGTTCCCGGACCTCGGCCACAACGTCGCATTCCGCAACGCCGTCGAGGATCCGATCGACTTTTCCGGCTACGAGGTCGTAGTCACGGAAGACGTCGCCAACTCTCGTGTCGCTGCCGTATCCATCGAGCCCCGCGTGGTCGCTGCCAGCATCGTGGACGGCCGCCTCACCTGCTGGGCCAGTTCCCAGGGAGCCCACAACTTCCGGCAGACGGTCGCCGACATCCTCGGCCTCGAGCCGGAGGACATGCGGGTCTATGTGAAGGACATCGGCGGCGGATTCGGCGCCAAGGGAGTCCCCTCGGAGGAGGAGGTCGTGGTCGTGTACCTGGCCCACCTCCTGGAACGGCCCGTGCGTTGGACCGAGACGCGCACCGAGAACCTCACCAGCTACGTCCACGGTCGGGCCCAGGACCAGAAGGTGACGATCGCCGGCACCCGCGACGGCGACATCCAGGCTTACCGGCTCGAACTGATCCAGGACAGTGGGGCCTACCCCAAGTACGGGGCCTTCCTCCCCGAGTTCACCCGGCAGATGGCCAGCGGCGTCTACGACATCGGGCGGGTCGAGTTGGAGTTCGCATCGGTCGTGACCACGACCGCCCCCATCTGTGCCTACCGGGGCGCCGGACGCCCCGAGGCCACGGCCGCCATCGAGCGGGCCGTCGACCTGTTCGCCGCCGAGATCGGCATGGACCCGGTCGAGGTGAGGCGGCGTAACCTTCCCTCCCCCGACGCCTTCCCGTTCACCAACGGCACCGGCACCGTGTACGACAGCGGCGAGTACGAGCGTTCCCTCGATGTCGCCCTCGAGACGGCCGACTACACAGGCCTCCGGGCCGAACAGCAGCGGCGGCGCGACGCCGGCGATGTCCGACAACTCGGGATCGGCGTGTGCACCTACGTCGAGATCACGGGCTTCGGCGGCAGCGAGCACGGCGAGGTCTGCCTCCAGCCCGACGGCACCGTGCTGGCCGTCACGGGCTCGACCCCGATCGGCACCGGGCACCTCACCACCTGGGCGATGATCGTCGCCGACCGAATGGGTGTGCCCATCGAGGCCGTCACCGTGTTCCACGGTGACACCGACCGGGTGCCCTCGGGCCAGGTCACCGGTGGGTCCCGGTCCGTCCAGATCGCCGGCTCGTCGATGGGTGACGCCGCCGACAAGCTGATCGAACTGGCCCGTGAGGCTGCTGCCGACCTGCTCGAGGCCGCTCCGGGCGACATCGTGCTCGACCGCGAACGGGGCGCCTTCCACGTGGCCGGCTCCCCGACGGCGGCCCGATCGTGGGCCGAGATCGCCGGTGATGCAGGGGAACCACTCGTCGGGCTCTCGGACTTCGCCCAGGCAGGTGCGACCTTCCCGTTCGGCACCCACATCGCCGTCGCCGAAGTCGACACCGAGACGGGGCATGCGACCGTCGAGCGGATCATCGCCGTGGACGACGCCGGCGTAATCATCAACCCGCTGCTGGCCGCCGGCCAGATCCATGGCGGCCTGGCGCAGGGCATCGCCCAGGCACTGCTCGAGGAGTTCCGCTACGACGAGGACGGCAACCCCCAGACCTCCAACCTCGCCGACTACACGGCGATCTCGATGATGGAGGTGCCCATGTACGAGCGTTCGTTCACCGAGACGTCGACGCCCCGCAATCCGCTGGGCGCCAAGGGGATCGGCGAGGCGGGCAGCATCGGTTCCACGCCGGCCGTGCAGAGCGCCGTGATCGACGCACTGGCACCGTTCGGGATCCGCCACCTCGACATGCCGCTCACCCCGGAGCGCATCTGGTCGGCGCTGCAGTCGTCGGGCGCCTGACCGGAAGTGGCTGGACCAGGGGGTGACGGAGTGAGCGACCCCACGCTGACCTATGAGCAGGCGACCGCCGCACTCACCGGTCCCGGCGGCTATTTCGAACTCGCCACCGAGGAGGTCCTCGGTGAGCCGATGCAGGTCTTCGTCAACCGACCCCGGTCGCTGCGCGACCTCCTGATCGGGGCCGCCGAGAAGGGCGATGAGGAATACGCCGTGTTCGACGACGACGGTGAGCGACGGGTCCTAACGTTCGGCGGTCTCCAGCGACAGGTCGCCTCGGTGGCCGCAGCCCTCGCCGACCGGGGAATCGGCCACGGAGACCGGGTGGCGATCCTCGCCGCCAACTGCCCCGAGTACATCCTCACCTTCTGGGCCTGTGCGGCCATGGGCGCTGTGGCGGTCTGCTTCAACGGCTGGTGGACCCGGAGCGAGATCGAGTATGGGCTCGAGGCCACCAGCCCGGCCCTGCTGGTCGTCGACCGTCGTCGCCTCGCCCGCCTCGAGGGCGACGTTCCGGAGGTCCCGACGATCGTGGTCGAGGACGACTTCGCCGACCTGCTCGCCTTCGCCCCCGATGCCGACCTGCCCGGGACGCCGATCGCCGAGGACGACCCCATCGTCCTGCAGTTCACTTCCGGTACCACCGGACGCCCCAAGGCAGCGATGGTGAGCCACCGCAGCTTCATCTCGTTCGTGCTGGCGGCATTCGTGATCGGCGCACGCGATGCGATGCTGTCCGACGCCCCTCCGTCGGCCGGTGGCGCCCGCCTGGCGGTGTTCCCGCTGTTCCACCTCTCCGGGATGCAGAGTTCGACGGTCATGTCGCTCATGGGCGGCGTCAAGACCGTCTGGCCGATGGGCCGCTTCGATCCCGCACGGGTCGTACAACTCACCATCGACGAGGGCATCACCGCCTGGAACGGCACCGCCACCCACGTCTACCGCCTGCTCGCCGAGCCGGACATCGAGGGCCTCGACCCCGGCCAACTCACCTCGGTGGCGATCGGCGGTTCGGCAAGCACGCCCGAGTTGATCCGGGCCACCGAGGAACGGTTCCCCCACCTGGTCGGCACATTCGGCTCCGGCTACGGGCTCACCGAATCGGGCGGCCTCGTCAGCCACGCCCCCAACGACATGCTCCGGGATGCACCCGACTGCGTCGGCTGTCCACTCCCCACGGTTGAGTTGAGGATCATCGACGAGGAGTGCAACGACCTGCCCGACGGGGAGAACGGCGAGATCTGCGTCCGGAGCCCGTTGGTCATGCTCGGCTACTGGGACGACCCGGCGGCGGACGAGGCGGCGTTCCTGCCGGGCCGCTGGCTACGCACCGGCGACTTCGGCCGCATGGCCGGCGGACGCCTCCACCTGGCCACCCGCCTGCGGGACCTCATCCTGCGGGGCGGGGAGAACGTGTTCCCGGGCGAGGTCGAGCAACGCCTCGAGGAGCATCCTGCGGTCGCCGAGGTGGCGGTCCACGGTGTCGACCATCCGACCCTCGTCCAGGAGGTGAAGGCGGTCGTGGTCCTGCACCCGGAATCCGAAGCCTCGGCCGATGAGCTCACGGCCTTCTGCGCCGAGACCCTCTCGTACTACAAGGTGCCGACGATCGTGGAGTTCCGGGACGAACCGTTGCCGCGCAACGCCACCGGCAAGGTCGTCAAGGCCGTCCTCACCGGCGACGCCGAGCACACGTTCGTGGAGGAATAGGAACCAGCGGTTCGGGGCGCTGCGCTTTGATGGTCAGACCCGGGATGCGGCTTCGGTGAGGACCCTCAACTTCTGGACGGCCAGGTCGCGGCCCAGGTAGCCGAGGCCGCAGTCGGGTGCGGCCACCAGGCGCTCCCGGTCGATGTGGCGCAGCGCCTCGGTCAGGCGGGCGGCGACCTCGTCGACCGTCTCGACCCGGCTGCGGGCGATTGCCACGCATCCGAGGATCACCGTCGTCTGCTGAAACCGGGGGAGCAGGTCCGCGAGGTCGTTGGGGCGGTGGGCGTCCTCGAGGCTGAACCGGTCGATCGGCGCCGCATCCACGGCCTCGGCGATGTCGAGGTAGGTCGACGGCGGTGCCTTCTCGTAGTCGTCGTCGTCGAGGTGGCGGGGGTAGCCGCAGCAACAGTGCACGGTACGGGTGACCGGGTCGGGGACGCCTGCGAAGCACGTGGCGAGGGCGTCCACGCCGAAGTCGAGGGCGTCGTCGACCCGGCGGGCGAACACCGGCTCGTCGACCTGGATGTGGATGCAGCCGGCGTCGACCAGGGCACGCACCTCGGCATTGATGGCGACGGCCAGGTCGGCGACGAGGGCCGCCCGATCCCCGTAGTGCCGGTCGACGACGCTGTCGGTGATGGTCAGCGGCCCGGGGATCGTGACCTTGACGGGATGGTCGGTCGCCGCCTGGGCGACCCGCCAGTCGTGGGGCAGGAAGGACTCTGTGGCGACGACAGGGCCGACGATCACCGGAAGGACCACCGGCAGCACGCCGCGCATTGTCTTCTCGGCACGGTGCTCGAAGTCGAAGCCGGTGAGGTGCCGGCAGTGGTAGTGGATGTAGTTCTCGCGCCGCACCTCGCCGTCGGTGACCACGTCGATGCCGGCGTCGACCTGAGCGGCGATCACCTCGGCTGCCGCCCGGGCGAAGAGGGCTTCCGCCTCGTCGCCGGCGGCCTCCATCTCGTCCGCCCAACGGGCGGCGTAGTCCCGGTCGGACAGGTCGAACCAGTCGGACACCGGCACGTAGTCGGGCTTCGGAAAGGCGCCCATGACCGTGGTGGGCAGGCAGGGTTCCATGCGCCGCGCACCGTAGTCCCGACCGGGAGGCGCGAACAGACCTGTGCAAGGCTGAAGCCATGAACCCCTATGTCGAAGGGTCGATGGCTCCAGTCGACGACGAGGTGACGGCGTTCGACCTGCCGGTCACGGGCACGATCCCCGAAGAACTCGAGGGTCGATGGCTGCGTAACGGCCCGAACCCCCGGAGCGCCGTCGATCCGTCCACCCACCACTGGTTCCTCGGCGATGGCATGGTCCACGGCGTGCGGCTGCGGGGCGGGAAGGCCGAGTGGTACCGCAACCGGTGGGTGCGGGGAACCCGGATCGCCGCCGAACTGGGCGAGGATCCGCCGCAGGGCCACTCCTACGGCGACCGTGACTTCGGCCCGAACACGTCGGTGGGCGGCTTCGCCGGCAGAACCTGGGCGATGGTCGAGGCCGGTACCTCGCCCATGACCCTCACCTACGAACTCGACACCATTGGCTACAACGGCTTCGACGGCACGCTGCCCGGCGCCTTCACCGCCCACCCGAGGTACGACGCGGCGACCGGCGAACTGCACGCCGTCTGCTACGCCTACCCGGACCAGCTCGACCGCGTGCAGCACGTGGTCGTCGGCCGCGACGGCCGGGTGGCGAAGGTGACCGACGTGCCGCTCACCGGCATGCCGATGGTGCACGACATGTCGCTCACCTCCCGCTACGTCCTCGTCTACGACCTGCCGGTCTGCCTCGACATCGAGGCTGCCATGGGCGGCAGCCCGTTCCCGTTTGCCTGGAATCCCGACCATCCGGCTCGGGTCGGGCTCCTGCCGCGTGACGGAACCGCCAATGACATCGTCTGGTGTGTGGCGCCTCAGTGCTACGTGTTCCACTCCGTCAATGCCTACGACGCCGACGACGGCACGGTCCTGGTCGACCTCTGCCGCTACGACCGGATGTTCGACGGCGATCGCAACGGTCCGGTAGGCGACAGCTCACCGACCATCGTCCGGTGGGTGGTTGATCCGGGCATGGCAACCGTTGCCGAGACGCCGCTCGCCGATGGCCACCACGAGTTCCCGACCTGCGATCCCCGGGTGGGCGCCGGTCGGCACCGCTACGCCTACACGGCCGACGGGCTCGAGTTGGGTCCGACACACCGGGTAGACGTCGAGACCGGCGACACCGTCACCCACGACCACGGTGAGGGACGGTTCGGCGCCGAGCCGCTGCTGGTGCCCAAGGACGGTTCCACCGAAGAGGGCGTCGGCTGGGTGTTGGTGTGCGTCAACGACCGTGGTGGTGGGCCGGCCGAACTGGTGGTGCTCGACGGTGAGGACCTGGCCGCCGAGCCCGTGGCGCGCATCCACCTGCCGCAGCGGGTGCCCGACGGCTTCCACGGCAACTGGGTTCCCGACTCGTCGGTGCCCCCGGAATGAGCGCCCGCGAGTGGGCGCAGTCCGAGCGGCACGCCCTCTGCGACCTGATGGACGAGGTCGGCCCCGATGCCCCAACCCTGTGCGGCGGGTGGACCGCCGCCCACCTGGCCGCCCATCTGGTGGTTCGTGAACGCCGCCCCGACACCGGGCCGGGCCTGGTGCTGTCGGGGGCTCCCGCACGACACACCGCCCGGGTCACGAACCGCCTCGCAGAACGCGGGAACTTCACGCAGCAGGTCGACCGGGTCCGTCGGGGACCGCCGGTATACCTGCGGCCCTTCGACGGGCAGATGAACCTCGTCGAGTTCGTGGTGCACCATGAGGACGTGCGACGTGCGGGCGACGAGTGGACGCCGCGGTCCGGCCTGGACGGCCTCGACGACCTGCTCTGGCAGCGCCTCGGGAAGGGCGCCAGGATGATGTGTCGGGGACTCGTCGACGTTGACCTCACGCTTGCCCGCACGGGCGGCGACACGATCCACGTCGGGAAGGCCGGCCGCCCGGCGACGCTCACCGGTGAACCGGTCGAGTTGGTGAACTTCCTGTTCGGTCGACGCGACCGTGTCGAGGTCGAGGTGGCCGGCGACGAGGGCGCCGCCCACGAACTTCGTACAGGCCGCCTGGGAATCTGAACCTCAGTCCACGTAGCCGCCGTCCTGGAGCACCTGCTCGAGGACGGCTGGGCGCCCGGCGATGATGCCGTCGATACCGAGGTCCAGCAGTTCGGCATAGAAGCCGCCCGCTTCCTGTTCGGTGCTGTCGGGCCATACCCAGACCTCGACGCCGGCCTCCGCCACGGCGGAGAAGAACGCCTCGATCAGGACCTCGACGCCGTCATACCTGGGTGGAACCTGGACGACGGGGTGGTCACCCAGGGTCTCGCCACCGAGGATCCAGGCGATCATCTCGTCGGTGCCGGGGCTGGTGGCGACATCCGGGGCAGCCTCGTTGAATGCGGCGACCACGTCGCTCGAGAACGACACCACGACCACCGAGTCGCGTCGATCAAGGGCGTCGAGGTCGGCAACCAGGGCGGCGATGGCGGCCTCGGCGTGGTCGCCTCGGTTCTTGATCTCGACGTCGAGGGCGAGCGTGGGGAACGCCTCGGCGACCGAGCGGAACGTCTCGATCCGGAAGTCGTTGGCGGTGAACCCCTCTGGCGGCTCGGCGTCGCCGGTGCGGACTCCCCGGAACGGGTAGTCGTCGTCGGCCAGGTCCCGGCAGGGCCAGCAGGTGGACGACCACCACCAGGCATTGTCCAGTTCCTGGAGTTCGGCGACGGTCATCTCGGAGACCACGCCCTCGCCGCCGGTGGTGCCGAACACGTCGGCGTCGTGGTGCACGACGAGCACCCCGTCGGTGGTGATCCTCACGTCCATCTCGAGCAGGTCGACGCCGGCCTCGGCGGCCCGCCGAAAGGCGTACATGGTCGAGTGCGGGTGGTCCTGGTCGCCGCCGGCGTGGGCCAGGTTGAGGGGCCGGTCGAGTGCCAGCAACTCGTCGATCGTCGGCGGCCGTGGTGGCAAGGTCGTGGTGGTGGGCGGGAGAGTGGTCGTGGTCGTGGTGGTGGTGGTGGTCGTGGTGGTGGTGGTGGGCGGGAGAGTGGTCGTGGTCGTGGTCGTGGTCGTCGTGGTGGTGGTGGGCGGGAGAGTGGTCGTGGTCGTGGTCGTGGTCGTGGTCGTGGTCGTGGTGGTGGTGGTGGGCGGGAGAGTGGTCGTCGTGGGCGAAAGAGTGGTCGTGGTGGGAGCGTCGGTCGTCGTCGGGGTGCCCGTGTCCCCACCACCTCCACAGGCAGAAGCAAGTAGTGCGACGACCAGAAGGGAGCGCAGCATCTGCATGGCGCGACCGTAACCCGGGTGGTGTCATCGTGGAGGGGTGCGAGACCGACGCGGCGCAGGACGCAGTACCCGACATGACGTGCTCGTGGTGTGCCCGCCGGGCCTCGAGGACCTGGTGGCGGGTGAACTCACCGGCCAGGGCGTGGAGCGCACGCGGACCCACAAGGGGGCCGTGGCGACCGACCTCACCACCCGCCAGCTCTACGTCGCCAACAGGTCGTTGCGTTGCGCCACCCGGGTGCTGGTGCGGGTCGCCGGTTTCACCGCCCGTTCGTTCGCCGACCTGGAGCGCCGCCTCAGCGAGGTCGACTGGGCGCCCTGGCTGGTGGAGGACGCCCGACCCTCCTACCGGATCACCTCCCGGGGTTCGCAGCTCGTCCACACCGGTGCGATCGAGGAACGGTTCGCCGCTGCTCTGGGGGCCGGCCGACCCGATGGTCCGGAGCAGATCGTCGTGGTCCGGGTCTCCCGGGACCGGTTCACCGTCAGCGTTGATTCGTCGGGAGCGCCGCTCCATATGCGGGGCTGGCGCCAGGCGACGGCGAAGGCACCACTGCGGGAGTCGGTGGCCGCAGGGATGCTGCTCGCCGCCGGATGGGACCCGACCACGCCACTGGTCGACCCGATGTGTGGTTCGGGGACCGTCGCCATCGAGGCGGCACTGTTCGCCGCCGGTCGGGCTCCTGGCGCTGATCGTCCCTTCGCGTTCCAGCAGTGGCCGTCGTTCGAGCCGGGCACCTGGGCCAGCGCGACGGCGGCCCCGGTAGACCCCGTGGCCAAGTTTCCGGCCATCGTCGGAAGCGACCGGGACGCCGGTGCGGTCGAGGCCGCCCGGTCGAATGCCGAGCGGGCGGGCGTCGCCGACCTGGTCGAGTTCCGGCAGGCGCCCGTCTCCGACCTCGAGGCGCCGGGTGGAGGCCCCGGACACCTCGTCACCAATCCTCCCTGGGGTGGGCGCCTCTCACCCGGCGGCGACCTGCGCAACCTCTACGCCACGCTCGGACGGGTCGCCGCGGAACGCCTTCCGGGGTGGGGACTGGGCCTGCTGGTCACCGACCGGGACCTCGCCCGCCAGGTGCGTCCAGGCCTCTCCGAGGCGCTGCACCTGGAACTGGGCGGCCAGCGTGCCGCCTTCCTGACGGGGATTCTGGGATGAGTCAGCTGACGACGATGGTGGCGGTCATGTCCGGGTGGAGGGCACAGAAGAACGTGTAGGCGCCCGCCGTCGAGGTGTCCAGCTCCCAGTTGTCACCGGGATCGAGTAAGCCGGAATCGAACGACTCCAAGTCGGGCGCGTCGGGTGTCCCGGCGCTGATGGTGTGGGGGACCGAGTCGCTGTTGTTGAAGTAGACGCTCGTTCCGATGTCGACCTCGATCTCGTCCTCGAAGGCGAAGTCACTGATGAGTGTCTGGCGCGCATTCTCGGGGAAGTCGCTGCCCTGCACCATGGCGGCCGCGCGCATCGACTTTTCGCCGAGGAACGGGGTGATCGAGGAGTTCCACATCGAGAACACACCGAGTTGGTTGTCGTGTTCGGGATCGACCCAGGCGTGGAGCATCCAACCGATGGAGTCGTGGAACGTGCCGCCCACCCCCCGACATTCCTCCTCGGTGACGAAGTTGTCACTGCCCTTGCTGTTCCCCCTGCAGAGGTTGAAGTGGGTGTGCCAGTTGTCGAGGTTGCCGCTGAAGCCATCGGGGTGTTCGAGCCCGATCGTGTAGGGCGACAGGAGGAAGGCCGTGCCGACCAGTTGCAGCGGGTCGCCGTCCCAGATGCCTCCGCGGCACTGGCCGATTGCACCGCTCGGCAACTGGTCGTCGGCCAGCGCGTAGAGGAGGATCTGTGGCTGGCCGGGGTCGAAGCCGTCGTTCATCGTGGACAGGTTGATGAAGTGCGATCCCATGTTCGGGGTCTGGATCCTGTCCGAGATGAAGCCGTCGGCACAGGTGTCGTTCACGTCCCGGTGTGCCTCCATGAACGCGTTCAGTTCGTCCAGTTCGGCGACGAGGTCCGCCAACTCGTCCGGTGTCAGATTGAGTTCGTCCGGGATCGGATCACCGCTCTCGAGCAACGCCCGCAACTCGACGTACGAACATGGCAGGTCGGGGTCCTGGCACCTGACCTGGTCCCCGATCGGACCCTCGACGAGGGTCGGGACCACGCCGGCCGAGGTCTCCCGGAAGACGTAGCGGGTGTAGCCGGGAGCGCCACCGGCCTGGGGGTCCAGGTCGTCGGGGAGCAGGAAAGCCGAATCGGCCTGCTTGAAGCTCGCCGCCTGGGCGACGTACTCCTGCATCTGTTCAGCGGTCTGGATCGAGTGGATGTCGATCGTGGTCGTCGTGGGGAGGGTCGTCGTGGGCGCTGTGGTCGTCGTGGGGAGGGTCGTCGTGGGAAGGGTCGTCGTGGGAAGGGTCGTCGTGGGCGCTGCAGTCGTCGTGGGCGCTGCAGTCGTCGTGGGCGCTGCAGTCGTCGTGGGCGCTGCAGTCGTCGTGGTGGGCAGG
>Ga0310125_10001023_pt1 | contig 13836 bp, 10 predicted proteins | sample CB11b_Tmax_Bot8__FD_203508 | JGI IMG/M metagenome (GOLD analysis project Ga0310125, IMG submission 203508) | Marine microbial communities from Western Arctic Ocean, Canada - CB11b_Tmax_Bot8 | ecosystem: Environmental > Aquatic > Marine > Oceanic | place: Canada: Western Arctic Ocean | collected... | reverse complement strand
GTCGCCGAGCGCGAAACGACTTGCTCGTGAACTGGGGATAGACCTTGCAACTATCTCCGGATCGGGACCCCAAGGCCGGATAATCAGTAGTGACGTAGAAGTAGCCGCTACGAACCCACCTACCAGCGCGGGCTTCTCAGCGAAGAGCGGACCCCGACCGCTCGCCACCATTGCTGGCCGCAACCTCGCCGATCTCATCGGCATTGAGCTTGATGATATCCAGCCAGCTGGCCCGGATCGAAGGATCACTCGATTAGACGTCATTCAACACATTCAGGCTCTCATAACTCCTGCCCCCCAAGACCCTCCGATAGCTGAATTAGCAGCGCTGTCACAGACTCCGAGCGAAGTGATCCCAATGACTGGGATGCGCGGAACCATCGCCCGACGCATGCACGCGGCATTGCAAGAGATGGCTCAGCTGACCATCACTATGGAAGTGGAAATGACAGCGGTAGTGGAAGACCGCGAAAACCGGAAAGGCGAAAATGAGCCACCCGGGTACACCGATTACGTAATTGCTGCAACAGCCGCAGCCTTACATCAGCACCCCTATGTCAACAGCCAAATGACCGGAGAGGGTCTCGCTCTGCTACCGGTTGCACACGTTGGGATGGCCGTCGCGTTGGACCGGGGATTAATAGTTCCGGTTATCCGGAATACGCATTCGCTCGATCTCGGAGCAGTAGCCGCAGAAACCAAGCGTCTTGCAGTCGCGGCCCGCGAGGGGAAGCTAAGCCTGGAGGAACTCGAGGGCGGGACCTTCGTTGTGACAGCGCTTGGGATGTACGGCGTTGACAGTTTCACACCGATAATCAATCCACCCAACACAGCGATCTTGGGTGTCGGCAGGCTACGCGAAATAGCGATCTGGGAAAACGATTCCTTCACTGGGGTCACAGCCATAACACTCAGCCTTAGCTGGGATCATCGAGCCTTCGACGGAGCACCCGCAGCTCTATTCCTGCAGACCGTAAAACAGCAGCTCGAAAGGTGGGGGACCGTTTCCGTGAAAAAGGAGACTTCCTGATGCGAAGGATGCGGTGCGCGGAGTGTGTTCAGAGCCTGGATTGAAACAGCTCCCAGGGGCACCTCTGGGGCACCAGCCACTGCGTAACCCCACAAAACAACCATTACTAACCGGTACTCAAAAGCTGATGAATACTGGGGTAGGTCCCGCAAAGCCTAAGTATTCAAGGCCCCGTTTATTTCTATGGCCCGCCGGGTAATGACTCACATGGCTCTTCATCACCATCACCGTCGAGTCCAGCGACGTCGCCGTAGTGCGGGAAGTAGGTATCGAACCAGGTCTTAGCTTCGTTGTAGGTAGAGAAATCTGAACAGTTTTTCGTGTTACCGGGGTTCGCAGGGATTGTTGTCGTTGTCGGTGAAGTAGTCGTTGCCGTGGTGGTGGTTGTCGTGGTGCTGGTTGTAGCTGTGGTTGGACCGCCTGGTAGTGACTCACATGGTTCGCCGTCACTGTCGTTGTCGAGTCCTGCTACGTCTCCATACAACGGGAAATAAGTGTCAAACCACTCCTTGGCCTCTGTGTAGGTGGAGAAGTCTGAACAGTTTTTGGTGTTGCCCGGGTTCGCGAGGCCGGTAGTGGTGGTGCTACTGGTTGTTGCTGGAGCAGCTGGGGGAGTCCACGTCGAAGCTGGTTCTGCGTCGCACGTATTCAACATTGAGGTGAGCGCAGACAGCTCAGATGTGGTGACGGTGAGTTCCCAACGGGTTTTGATGTTGGCCCATGTGTGGGCGTACACGCACCAGTAACTGGTGTCTGTTGGTTTCCAGCTTTCAGGGCCACGCGAACCCTTGGACCGGTTTGCTGACGCGGTGACAGCGATCAGATGTTTCGGGTCGGAGAGGTCGTTGTAATAGTTGCGTTTCGTGGTCGATGACCATGCCCAACCACCCGAAGCGTGGGCGTTGGCGAGGGGCACGAAGTGATCAATGTCGAGATTGCTGGGGTTCGTGACCCATGTGCCGGTGAATGCCCCATACCAGCGGCCCCCGGTAACGGTGCAACCGGACCAACTGATCTGAGTGGGATCAACGGACTCGGCTTTCAACACTTCGTGACGGGCACTCATGCAGTCCCCATCGGCGTCAGACCAGCCTGACCCCCAGTCATCGCGGTCATAGGACACCGGAGCGGAACCGTTATTGACCTGCAACCCAGCGAGGAGTTCCTCGTCCCAGTCACCGTTAGGCGACGAAGGAACGGTGGTTGTGGTTCCCGCTGGTGGTTGGGGGAGTGTGGTGGTGGTTTCAGTGGTCGGTTGAGTACCTGTCGTAGTTGTACTTGTGGCGGCCTGAGCGGTGGTTGAGGGTGATGTGTGGACAGGCGCGTTGGTGGTAGTCGCCCGCGACGATGTCGTTGCCTCGACCGCAACACCGTCCTTGATGGTTTGATCGCTGCTTGTTTGGGTGTCATTGGTTTGTGTGTCGCTGCTCCCAGCTGTTGCGCCGCGAGTCTCAGCCGTTGTGACTTGCGTCGTTGAACCTTGCGCGCTGTCAGCGACCTTCGATTTGTCGCTACCGCTCTGTTGTTGAGTGCTGTCGGTAGCTGCCTGACACCCCGAAGCGAGAACCGCAATAGCGACCCCCACAACTACCCAACGACGTGCCCCTACACCAATCCCCACGACAACAAGATTAGATGGCGGGAACAAGTAGCCACGCGAGTAGCCACACAGGTGAAACACCGTGACATTTCAGGACACAACCGGTGTCACAGAAGCTTTGTAAAGTCGGGTTTACAGCCTCTTGGAGTACCCATGATTGTTACTTACAAGGAGGGGGTCACAGGTTCGAGTCCTGTAGCGCCCACCCTGGTTGATGCAAACCGGACATAGCGACACAGGAAATACCGATACTTCCTAATGTCATCTGTCGTGGCATCATCTTCCTGGAAATGCAGAAGGGGAAATCATGAAGCAACTCGATGGCAGGGTCGCCGTGGTCACTGGGGGCGCGAGCGGAATTGGCCTCGGAATGGCGCGGGCGTTCGCTCGGTCCGGTATGCGTCTGGTTATCGCTGACCTTGACGACGGTGCACTACAAGCAGCAGTGGCAGAGCTCGAAGCCGGCGGCTCCCAGGTGATGGGCATGCGCTGCGATGTCTCGAGTCATGAGCAAATCCAAGCTCTGGCGGACGCCACGATCGCGGAGTATGGCGCCGTTCACGTGCTGTGTAACAACGCGGGGATTGGTATCCCCACAGCGACCCATTCGATGAAGCTCGCCGACTGGAAGTGGATTATTGATGTCTGCCTGTGGGGTCCGATTTACGGAGTCGACGTGTTTCTTCCTCTCATCGAGCAACAAGAGGAAGGTCATATCAACTCGACTTCCTCCATGGCAGGCCTGGTGGCTGCCCAGATGATGGGCGCCTACAACGTTGCCAAACACGGCGTCGTCGCCCTTATGGCGACCCTCGAACGAGATCTTCGCGGTCGTAACAGCCCAGTGCATGCCTCAGTTCTGTGTCCTGGGCCAATCAACACCAACATCAGCCGACATTCAGTCGAGTACAGGCCCGGTCAAGCAAAACCAAAGACCGACGGTAAGACTTCTGGCAAGGTGGCGAAATCCATACAGGACGTGCTTGACAATGGGATGGACCCCAATGAGGTTGGCGACATGGTTGTTGAAGCCATCGCCTCAGAGCAGTTCTGGATCTTCACCCATCCTCACTGGACGAAAGCCGTTCAGAAGATGCTTGACGCTATGAACGCTGACCGGAGCCTGACCCGAGGCTAACCCCGGTTTCGCACTGGTTATCGCGGCTATCGAAGCGGCGGAAGAGTGCCCCGGAGAATGGATCTTTCTCGAAGCCGAATAAAAACCTAATTTTCTGACAACGGCCTCCCTTTGGGGAGGTCTTTGTCGTTTTCGGGGGCCTATGACCTTCGAAAGAAGGCAAGGAGGCGCTGGAGTGGGTTCGCCGGTGCGTCCTCTTCAGGTGGGTCCGCTGCAGGTGGGTCCGCTGCAGGTGGGTCCGCTGCAGGTGGGTCCGCTGCAGGTGGGTCCGCTGCAGGTGGGTCTACGTTAGGTGGGTCTACGTTAGGTGGGTCTTCGTTCCAACTCATGTCCTATTTTCCCACTAAACGAGCGTTAAGTGGGGGATCGTACTGAAAGACAAGCCATCGGGGGAGGTCTCTTGTCGTTTTTAGGAGACCTACGATTTACGAAAGAAGACAGGGACGCGCCGAAAGAGGCTCACCGGTTCGTCCTTTTGTCCGATCTCTAGGCACTCGATAGCAACCCGCTCACCCATCCGTTCGTAGTCTTCAAAACCCAACGGTCCTGAGTCCTTCCACTTCAAGTTCATGTCCTATTTTCCCACAAGGCCAACATCCCCAAAGGGATACCCACTTCAGACGCAGCGTTCTTCTTCGCCGCCGTTATCAACAAACTCCGGTGTCCGGCGAATTTGGCTGAGGCTAATCGCATAGCCGATGACGTCTAGCTCGCGCAGTTGGCCGTCCGAGCTCGACGTTCCATCGTCGGGGCTCTTTCGGATGTAGATGGCTGAGTTGGTCTTCACCATTGAATATCGGTTCCCTTTTCGTGGTTGTGCCACGAAGAACCAATCTTGTTTGCAGTATTGGACCTATAGCGATGTAGCGCCCACACCTCAAAGCGTGACATCTTGAATCAGCTCCGTGATCACTCGCCCCGACGGGGGCTAGCAAGGATGCATGGTTCGGCTGCTGTGGCAGAACTCCCTCGGGCGCTATAGGTATTACCCATCGATACTGTGTGGGGATGCGTTGGCTTTCTGTAGTGATGGTTCTGGGCTTCTCCGCTGCATGCACTCCCGCGACCCAGGATTTGTCGGACACTGACGAGAGTCGCGCAACGGTTGCTCCGGCGACTACCTCGGTTGCTCCCACGACTACCACGGTTGCTCCCACGACTACCACGGTTGCTCCCACGACTACAGCGGCTGTTTCGACAACGGTTGTTGTTTCTGGCCAAACGACGACGACAGCACCGTCTAGCGCGGGGGACCAGGCGGAAGAGTCGGAGCCAGTCGTGTCATACATGCCCCCAACCGAACCCGGTGAAGACACCTCCCTATGTGAATTAAAGGATTTGGTCCGAGGCGCAAGAGATCCAGTTCGGGTCGGTTTTCCGCGACCCACTGAGAACGTTTCTCCGCAAGGGACGACGAAGTACGCGCTGGTGCCTATTGACTTTCCCGATGCTGCTGGGGAGCCTTCGGAAATAACGGCCGCTGTTCAAGACGCAGAAAGGGTGGTCGATTACTACAGGGAAGTATCGGATGGACGTTTTGAGGTCGAATGGGTTTTCAGCGACGTGTTTACCCGGGTATCCAAGGCTTCGGTGGACTACGACCCTACTGCTGGCAATCCTGGTGGCTCAAAAAATCCCTGGGGAGCAGTGCTTTCGCAAGAAATTATCGACCTGGTCGATCCACACCTCGACTTCACAGGTGTCGCAGCGGTCTTCTTTGTCATACCGGAGGCAACTCCCGATGACGCGGCTATTAACTCTGGAGGGTGGGGCCATTTCATGCTTGAAGGCGCTTTCAGCACTGATGAGGGCACGGTGATGTTTGCTCATGGTGCTCCGAGTACTAAAGCGACACGCCCAAATCACGCTTGGCTGTTGGCCCACGAAATAGGTCACACCCTAGGTCCTCTCGACCTTTACATTTCTCCGACTACCGGAGACGAACTGGCCGATTTGCCCATGGGGCAGTGGGGAGTGATGTCTTCCTTTTATGGCGCGCCCAAAACTATGACGGCATGGAATCGATGGCTCATCGGATGGCTCGAACCCGAATCAATTTACTGTCGCTCGGCCGCCTCGATCGCCTCGGTTGAGTTCACACTCAGACCATTAGTCCTCACCGGGGTTGGCTATAGGGCCGCCATCATCCATATAAATGACCATACCGCCGTGGTCGTAGAGTCTCGACGCGGCCTTGGAGTGGACTCGAGGTTGGGCGACCATGCCGGCATTCTTGTCTATACGGTGGACACCTCGGTCGGTCAGCATCAAGGACCGCTTCGGGTTCAAATACCCGAGGGCCGGTCATTAGAACGCACCTACTCGCAAGGTTGGCCCGACGCCCTTCTTCGTGTGGGCGACAGCGTCGCTGTCGCGGGCCTCACTATCGAGCTGATCCAGTCAGGCGAATATGACAGGGTTCGTATCAGCCAGTAACTCCAATCCGGTATTTCTCTGATCACCGGCAAGGACGCTCTCCCTCATGTTGTTTCACGAAGGCGGCATGTGGTGTCTAAGCTTTGGCGGCCTCGTAATAGGGGTTTTCGCCGGAGGCGTGGTCGGTTACGTCGATGATGTTGGTGATCTCGGGGATCGCTTCTTTGATGGTCTGTGCAATGCCCTGGGACAGTGTCACCGAGGCCATGCCGCAGCCCTGGCAACCCCCGCCCAGCCTCAGGTACGCGGTTCCTTCCTCAACTGCGACGAGTTCGGCTACCCCGCCGTGTGCCGCGATGGTGGGGTTGATCTCGTGGTTGAGAACCTGAACGATCCGTTGCTCGACGGGCCCGGTTAGGTCTAGGGGTGGGCCGTCCGTCACGATGCGGGGGCTTGGCCCGTTGGGGTTGTCCAGCACGAGGCTCGGGTTGAGGAGGTCGCGGGACACATCGAGGGTGGCGCCCTTCAGGTTTTCTACAGAGTCGGCGGGGATGACCACGTTGAGCACACCATGGTCTTCGGTGTGGTCGTCGGGCGGGATCTCCTTGACCAGAATCATGGCTAGGTCGTATGTGAACTGTCCGCCGCTTACCCCGGTGATACCAACCTCTAATGCCAACTGGTCGCCGTCGGCCTCCTGGGCGCGAATGTCCAGAATCTTGGTGAGGGCCTTGTCGGTGATCGATAGCACCTGGTCGGCGGCCATGGCGGTCTCCTGCGGTTCGACGAGTGATCATCAGGCTAGCGGAGTTCAGTCGTGTGGCTTCGCTGTAGTGTGGCGGTGGTGGTGGCTCGGGTGCTCATCGTCTTGCCCAGCGCGTCGTATCGCACTGCCGACTTCGTCGCAGCGGCCAAGACCTTGCGCGCGGAAGCAATTATTGCCACAGATGCCGCCCAGGTGATTCGAGGGCGGACAGCGTCGCCCAGGATGGTTCGCGTCGATCCGCTGCGTCCGGAGTGGTCGGCTCGTCGCATTGTTGAGTTCGCGGAGGAGTTTCCCCTTGATGCGGTGGTCGCGGCTGACGATGGCGGTGTCGTGATGGCCGCTGTCGCCGCGAAGGAACTCGGCCTGGTCCACAACTCGCTTGAGGCTGTGCGCGCAACACGCGACAAGTCGACGATGCGCGAGATCTTCGCCAGGGCCGAGTTGCCCCAACCCGCCTATCGCATCATTGGACCCAACGACGATCCGAGCCGGGCATGTACCGAAGTTGGGTATCCCGCGGTACTCAAGCCCGTATCTCTCTCTGCGAGTCGAGGCGTCATCAGGGTTGATGACGCTGACGCGGTTCCCGCCGCGGTTGCCCGCATTGGAGCCATCACAGCCGAGGCGGGTCGCGATCCCGACGAGCCCATCCTGGCGGAGGCGTTCTTGCCTGGTACTGAGATTGCCCTCGAGGGTCTCCTCGTCGACGGAGATCTCGAGGTGCTTGCACTGTTCGACAAGCCAGACCTGATGAACGGCCCGTACTTCGAGGAGACGATCCTAGTTACTCCCTCTGTGCTTGATGGTCGGGTCCAAGATCAGATCGCCTCAATTGCCCGTGCTGCTGCTGCTGCCCTTGGACTTGTTCAGGGACCGATCCATGCCGAGATGCGCATAGACGATGGTCGAGTGTCGCTGCTCGAGGTCGCGGCCCGCTCCATCGGGGGCTTGTGTGGCCGGTCGCTACGTTTTGGCCTGTTGGGTACATCGCTGGAGGTGACGCTGCTGCGAAGCGCCCTGGGATACCGCGGTGGGCCCTCCGCGCTGCAGTCGGCTGCGTCGGGAGTCATGATGTTGCCCATTCCCAGGGCAGGCACCCTCACCAATATCAGCGGCCAAGAACAGGCAAGAGCGGTGCCGGGCATCGTCGATATGGAGCTGACCATCCCCATCGGCAGCCACGTACGTCCGCCACCAGAAGCAGACCGCTATCTAGGTTTCCTGTTCGCCCTGGGCGACACACCCCAGGCGACGGAGGAGTCGCTCCGTCAGGCTCATGCCGAGCTGACCATCGAGATTCGCTAAAACCGCTCTCCGTTCGCCAATGACCTCGGCTGGGTACGAGGCGATTCGAGCTTTGGGGCGGCATCGTGAACAGGTTGTGGGGCACTGGCCATCTGATCGCCTGGTACGATGCCCTTCTCTGACCTGGTTAACAGAGCCTGGACCTGTCATGTCACGCACCGTCGTACTGTTGTCGACCTATGAGCTCGGGCGCCAACCCTTCGGACTTGCGTCACCGGCGGCGTGGCTGGCCCGTGCAGGTGCAGATGTCGTCGTGCAGGACCTCTCGTTGTGCGATCTCGACGAGAGCGCTGTTCGTAAAGCGGCGCTGATCGGTTTCTACGTTCCGATGCACACCGCCACCCGGCTGGCAAAACCAGTTCTTGAACGGGTCACAGAGATCAACCCGCAGGCCCACATCTGTTTCTTCGGGTTGTATGCGCCTCTCAACCACGAGTTTCTCCGTAGCGCAGGAGCGGACACGATTCTGGGGGGCGAATACGAGAGCGGCCTGGTCGAGTTGTTCGAGGATGTGGTTGTGAAAGGGCGACGACTCGTCCAACAGTCGCTGCCGCTGATTTCCCTTGCCCGCCAGAAGTTCATGATCCCTGACCGTCGATCGCTTCCGCCTTTGGAGCAGTACGCCCACCTTGTGCTTCCTGGTGGAGCGACTCGTGTGGTTGGCTACACCGAGGCGTCTCGCGGTTGTCGGCACCGCTGTCGGCACTGTCCGATCGTTCCGGTATATGACGGTCGGTTCCACATAGTGCCAAGGGAGATCGTTCTTGCTGATATCGGCCGCCAGGTTGATGCAGGAGCCGAGCACATCACCTTCGGAGATCCCGATTTCTTCAACGGACCTGCCCACGCACTCCGCCTGGTACGCGCCCTGCACGCCCTGTTCCCAAATCTCTCCTATGACGTCACTATCAAGGTCGAACACCTCTGCGATCGCATCGATCTGCTTTCAGAGCTGAAGGACACCGGTTGCGTCCTGGTCACTAGCGCGGTGGAATCGTTCGACAACGAAATCCTCGAGAGATTCGACAAAGGGCATACTCCTGGCGATGTCGCGATCGTTATCGACGCGCTGAGCGCTATAGGCCTAGCGATCAACCCGACGTTTGTCCCGTTCACGCCGTGGACAACGATTGAGGGGTACGCCGAGTTCCTAAGGACCCTCAACAGGCTCGGGCTCGTCGACAACATGTCGCCGGTGCAGTACGCGATCCGCCTGCTGATTCCGCCCGGCTCGAAACTGCTTGACCTGTCCGAGCTCGCCGACGCGGTGGGCGAGCTCGATCGTGAGGCCCTGTGTCACCCATGGAGACACCCCGACCCCGCCGTTGACCGTTTGGGTCAGCGGGTGCTGTCGGCCGTGGTCGACGCTCAGGCCGCAAAGCGAACACGGAGAGAAGTGTTCGACGAGGTCTGGCGCATAACCGCGGCAGCAGGAGATACGCCTCAAGATCGACCGGATGTGGCATGGCAGGACGAGGTTCCCCAGGTGGCGACGATCCCCTATCTCACAGAGCCGTGGTATTGCTGAGCTGAGCCCACCCGGGAGCAGTTCGCTCACATCTGATCGCCATCTCCGGATCGCGCAGCCGGACACCACGCAGGGCCGCGATGTTGGGCCCTCCTCACGCGGCCTCAAGCCCGCGGTCTACCAGACCGAGGCTACAATTGGCCACGTCGCCGCAGTTGTGCTGAAGTTCGTCGTCTGGAGTTCGCGATATGAGTGTTGAGGACACCTTGGGCCGGCCTGTACGGGACCTACGTATCTCGGTCACCGACCGATGCAACTTCCGCTGCACCTACTGCATGCCGAAGGAGATCTTCAACCGCGAATATGAATTCCTCACCCGCGACTCGCTGCTCAGCTTCGAGGAGATCGACCGCGTGGCCAGATCCTTCGTGCGCCACGGGGTCCGCAAGATTCGCCTCACTGGAGGGGAACCGCTCTTGCGAAAGGGGATCGAGGACCTTGTCGCCACGCTCGCGATGATCCCCGACATTGAGGATCTGACCCTCACCACCAACGGCGCCCTGCTGGGCCGCATGGCCAGCGATCTGGCGGCAGCGGGGCTGCATCGAGTCACAGTCAGCCTCGACTCCATGGACGACGACGTTTTCAAGGCTATGAACGACGTCGACTTCGCTGTACAGGGAGTGCTCGACGGGATCGCCGCAGCGGCCGAAGCCGGGCTTACTCCGATAAAGATCAACATGGTGGTGAAGCGAGGTATGAACGAAAGCTCCATCACCGATATGGCTCGACACTTCAAGGGGACCGGCCACATCGTCCGTTTCATCGAGTACATGGATGTCGGCACGACAAACGGATGGCGGCTCAACGACGTGTTGCCGGCCCGGGAGATCATCAACACCCTCGACCAGGAGTTCGGGATCGAACCGCTGGCCGCCTCGCACTCGGGCGAGGTGGCTCAGCGCTGGGGTTATCGAGACGGCACGGGAGAAGTGGGCGTAATCGCCTCGGTCACTGAGCCGTTCTGCGGGGCCTGCAGCCGTGCCCGACTTTCGGCAGAGGGTGTTGTCTACACCTGTCTTTTTGCCACCCATGGAACCGACCTGCGGACGTTATTGAGGGAGGGCGCAGGCAGCGAAAGCCTCGACGAGGCCGTGCACGACCTCTGGGCCGGCCGAACGGACCGGTACTCCGAGATCAGGTCATCGCTGACCGCCGGGCTCAACAAGGTCGAAATGAGCCACATCGGCGGCTGAGCACCTGCCACGGCCAGAACGGTCCGAGGCGGACGAGACCGATGGTTGGTGCTTGGTACCGCAATGGAACCGATCAGAGCCGAACCTCAGCCGTCGGTGATGCAGCCGTGGCTGGCGTCCTCAACGTTCTTGATGTATTTCCAGAGCGCGCCGCTGCTGGCTTTGAGAGGTGGTGCGGTCCATTCGTTCTGACGGGCGGCCAGTTGTTCATCGGATAGGTCGACGGTGAGAGCGTGGGTTTCGTCGTCGATCGTGATTGTGTCGCCGTCCTGGACTAACGCGATCGGGCCGCCGTCCTGTGCCTCCGGCACGACGTGGCCGATGATGAAGCCGTGGCTTCCTCCCGAGAAGCGTCCGTCGGTGATAAGCGCAACTTGGTCGATGAAACCGGCCCCTGCCAGGGCACTTGTTGGAGTGAGCATTTCGGGCATACCGGGCCCTCCCTTGGGGCCTTCGTAGCGGATGACGATGACATCACCCGATGTGATCACGCCCTGCTCAAGTCCCGCCAACATGTCCTCTTCGTTGTCGAACACCCGGGCTGGTCCGGTGAACTGGAGCCCCTGTTTTCCGGTGACCTTACCGACCGCGCCACCCGGCGCCAGGTTGCCCCGCAGGATGCTGATATGACCTCGTTCCTTCACTGGTGCGTCGACGGTCGCGATGACGTCTTGACCCTCAGTCAGATCCGGTACCGTCTCGAGGTTCTCTGCGATGGTCTGACCGGTGACCGTGAGCTGGTCACCGTCGATCAGATCCTGTTCCAACAGGTACCGCATCACTGCGGGGACACCCCCCACCTCGTGTAGGTCGGCCATAACGTAGCGACCGGACGGTTTGAGGTCTGCGAGAAGCGGAACCCGTGAGGCTGTTGCCTGCCAATCGTCGATGGTTAACTCCAGTTCGAAGGCCCGCGCCATGGCGATCAGATGGATCACTGCATTGGTTGATCCGCCCAGCGCCATGGTCACTACCATCGCGTTCTCCAGCGAGCCTCGGGTTACGATCTGGCGCGGTCTGAGGTCAGCCTCGAGTAGGCGCCGCATGGCGCGGCCGGCCCGAACGCATTCGTCGATTTTGGCTGGGTCGACGGCCGCGGTGCTTGATGAGTAGGGCAGACTCAGACCAAGAGCCTCGATGGCGCTGGCCATGGTGTTCGCTGTGTACATGCCTCCACATGCACCAGCGCCGGGGCAAGCGTGGGCGACGATGGCCTCGCGCTCCGCCTCGGTGATCGAACCAGCCAGGGATTGGCCGTAGCTCTGGAACGCCGAGACGATGTCGAGCTTTTCCTCGACGCCGCCGATCATCGTTGAGCCCGGGCGGATCGTTCCGCCGTAGACCATTATGGCGGGCCGATCGAGCCGACCCATAGCCATCACACACCCGGGCATGTTTTTGTCGCACCCCGGCAGCGCGACCAGGCCGTCGTACCATTGCGCTGCCATCACCGTTTCTATCGAGTCGGCGATGAGATCACGGCTGGGCAACGAGTACGACATCCCGTCAGTGCCCATCGATATCCCGTCGGACACACCGACTGTGTCAAACCGCATCCCGACCAGGCCTGACTCCACCACGCCGCGCTTCACATGGTCCGCTAAGTCTGCAAGATGCATGTTGCATGGGTTCCCCTCATACCAGCACGACGCAACACCCACCTGCGCTTTCTGAAGATCGGCAGGGGTCAGACCGGTCGCGTAGAGCATGGCCTGGGAGGCGCCTTGGCTCGGTGGTTGGGTGATGCGAGACGAGTAACGATTTAGGGTGACGGACTGTTCAGCCATGGCGCGAACTTACCGCCTCTCAGGCTGCATGGCACCATGATCGCGTCGGGATCTAGCCGGTGAGCCTTCCAGAGCGTCGAAGAAAAGTGCTCCACATATTTGGCTACTGCGCTCGGCGGGGATTGGCGAGGGCGTGGGTAATCCTGTGGTCCTAGGCCTCGATGAAGATGCACTCTCCTGGGCATTCTTCGGCGGCTTCGATGACCGCGTCCAATAGGCCGTCAGGAAATCGTGCAGTGCCTTCGGCTCCGCCAGGGTTGGAGACACCGTCGAACAGCTTCTCCGTGCCGAAGTTCTCCGGGGATTCCTTTACGTAGAAAAGACCGTCGTCCATCCCGAAGAACACGTCGGGGGCGATTTCCTCGCAGAGCCCGTCGCCGGTACACAGATCTTGGTCAATCCATACCTTCATGGTGAACTCCTTGGCTGCGGGTCGATGGGGTATTGGCTCCATCAACAAGCCCGACTGCCGTCGAGCCTGAGGGTGTCATTAATACGTGTGCGCTGGTCAGATAGGGGTGGATAGATCGCCGTCCAGTGGGTTTACAACCCGAGGAAGCGCTTTGCCCTTACGCAGGTTAGCCACCCGAACTCAATATTCAAGCTTCCTCGCTGTTAGAAGAACTATTGACGTCATGGGTCGGCATTGCCCGGTAGCGAACAATTATCAGTGGTGAGCCGGTGCAGGGGCCGTCGAACGTTCGTTACTTCTGCGTGAGTATGAAGTATCTTCCCGCAGGTTTGGCGGGGTTCGGTCGGTAGACGTACCTTTCCCCCTGGTCCAGTTCCTCCTCATACAGGACTTCCTCGCGGCCGTTGGCCGTGACGGCCAACGCGTAGATGTCTGGCCCGGGCAAATAAAACTTCGCGATGCCCTGACGATTTGTCTTGGATCGGCTCAGTCCTGCAAGCAACACATCCGCGCCTGCCACTGGGGCATCGTGTTCGTCGAGTACCAACAACGTCGCAGTCTGGCGTGGCGAAAAACGAACGGCTAGGAACTGCTTGAGCCACCCCGCACGACCAGGGACGGTTCCCTTCGGCATCGCGTCGAGTACATCTTTCTCGTAGCCCACTTGTTTCGGTGTGCTCCAATTCGGACCGTACTTG